>WNFL01130264.1_pt1 | contig 24256 bp, 19 predicted proteins | sample 5400361 | NCBI WGS metagenome assembly WNFL01 (sample SAMN13153351, study PRJNA577476) | soil metagenome | isolation source: 40 cm soil on Douglas fir-dominated hillslope | place: USA:California | collected 2013-09-17
TAGAGGATGCAGAGGACGCCCACGTACTCCTTCGGCAGCGACTTCACCTTGGGGCCCCAACTCCAGAACCAGCCGACACCATTCACGCCATTCGCCTGCGGAAAACCCTCGTTGAAGAGTTCCTCCACCGGGCCGAGCGTGGCGACGGGGAAGGGAAAGTCCAGGCTCCCGAATGCCTCGTCCTTCTCGCGGGCGCGCTTCAGCGCGTCGTAGAAGTTCTCGCCCTCCGGCGTCGTGATCTTGACCTTGAGCCGGGGCGCGGGTGCCAGCGTGAAGTCGCACTTCATGTGCGGCTGATCTCGACTGAGCTCGATCCGCTTCTCGACGCCCAGCAGATCGTCCCCGTCGACGCGCACCCAGCACGATCCGAAGGGCAGACCGTGAACGGCGTAGGTCCCGTCGACCTGCGCATCGATCCGGCGACTCTGGCCGCTCGCGTCGTCGATCATCACCCATTCGTAGAGGAGGCCGCGCCAGGGAGCGCCGGAGGGATCGAGGATGGATCCGTAGAGCAGCGTGTCGGACGGCTCCGCGCTCTTGGCGCCCGAGCGTTCATCCGCACCGGGAGTCGGGGCTGTGCGCTCCCTGGAGTTCGTGGCCGCGTCCAGCGCCGGAATCGGGGGCGATTCCCGGGTCGGGGCCGCCGAGGCATCGAGATCGGAGCTCGCGAGCGGCAGCGGCGTGGGCGGGCTGCTCGTGTAGCCCCGGTACAGGAACCAGCCGGCGATCAGACATGCTCCCATCAGCGCGAGCTTCGTCTTCAAGGACACGAGGATCACTCCCTTTCCGATCTTGGATGGAACGGTCAGTGCGAGCAGCGCGGTGTGCCAGGAATCGCCGTTCGTATGCTTCAGGCGCACGCGCAGGATCTCCAGCGCGCGCTGCAGACGGCTCTTCACGGTCGAGACGGGCAGGTGCTCGCGCTCCGCGATCTCCGAGGTGGTGACACCCTGGAAGTAATGCTGCAACACCGTCGTGCGCAGCGGCTCCTCGAGCGCGAGTACGGCGTCCGTGACCGAGCGCAGCGCCGATTGTTGTTCTGCGCTCGGCGCGCTCTCGCGTTCAGTTCCGTGATCGAGCTCGCGAGCTGCACGCCGCGAATCGTTGCGCGCTCGGGTGCGTACGAAGTTCGTCAGCACCCTTCTGAGCCAGGTGCGCAGGTTCGAGGCGTCGCGCGGCGGCCGCTCGAGCGCGCGCAGCAGGACCTCCTGCACCGCATCGTCGGCGGAGGCGGGATCACACAAGAGGTCGCCTGCGAGGCGGCGCAGGAAGCCTGCATGGGCCAGCAGCAGATCGTGGGGAATCGGTTCGGCGCCCATTGGAACGGTTGCGAGCAGAGACTCCACGCCGGCGTCTCCAGACGACGGATTCTCCCAGAAACTCGCCGCGTGGTCGGGAGATCCCGTTCGTGCGGACTAGCGCGCGAGCTCGACGGTCATCGGCGCCGGCCCGACGACAAGCGGCTGCTCCTTGAGCACCGCCTTGCTCGCGTCGAGCAACGCGACCGTGTATACACCCTGCGGGAGGGTGAGCGGCCGCGGGCCGTCGCCATAGAAGCGATTGGCCACGAGGTCGAGCCCCTGCTCATCCCTGACCCGGAAGCGCAGGCCGTCGGCCGGACCGTCTTTCATCGCGAGCACCACGCGCGTCGCGGGCACGAGCTTGATCGTGAAGTTCGGAGGCGCCATGCCCGAACGCAAGTCGAGCAGCACGTTGCCCGAGACCCACTTCGGATCCTCCTTGACCTGCTCGTTGCCCGCGTCGTGGTTGCGCGTGCGCACGACGTAGAGGTGCCGGCCGAGTCCGGGCAGCGAGAGCCGTCCCTCACCCCGGGACGCATACATCATGCGCCCCTCCATGTTCAGGCTCTTCGTCGCCGGGTCGTAGACCCCGAGGTCGAGCTGCGAATTGCGTGGCGCTCCACTTGCGTCGACGACCTTGATTTCGACGGGGACTGCCTTGTCGAGCGCGATCTGGCCCAGGTCCGTCGGGGTGCCGGAGTCGATCAGTATTCGCCCCCTGTACTGCTCGTGGTCCTTCGAGGACACGTGGAGATCGAACTCGCCCGGTTCGTGGTCGGCAATGAGGATGTCGCCGTTCGCGTCCGAGGAATTCCCGCCATCCCCGCTGGGCCCGCCGAGCAGCATTGCATTCGCGTCCTTGAGCGGCTCCTGAGTGCCCGCATCGACGACCTGCATGTGCAGCGAACCCATGCTGGCCGAGAGATCGTCGAGGGAGATCACGAAGTTCACCTCGTCCTCGCCCGGCTGCACTTCCTTGGTCTGCAGCACGCGGTGATAGTTCACCAGGCTGACGAAGGCGGGCAGTTCCTGGTCGAGCATGAGCAGCCCCATGCAGTTCTTGGGAAGAGCTTCCGCCCGCGGGCCGTACTGCCAGAAGTGTCCGATGCCGAACGGGTTGTTCAGGCTGCCGACGACTTCACGGAACCACTTCCCAGGCCGGTCCTTGGTCGCGACCGGGACGAGCACCGGATGGCCCCTCACCTGCATCTCCTCGTGCAACTCGCCGAAGAGGCTCTTCCCATCCGGCGTCGTCACACGGATCTTGAGGATCGGGACCGGCTGGAGCGTGAAGTCCTTCTTCAAGTGCGCGTGCGCGACATCGAGCTCGATCGTCTCTGCTGCGTTGCGGAACCCGTCCGCGCCTGCGGAGACCCAGTACTTGCCGTAGGGCAGCGCGTTCAGGGCGAAGGCGCCGGAGTCCTTGGCGTCGGCGACGCGACGCCGGCCGTCGGAATCCGTCAGGCTGACCCATGCGGACCAGAGGCCGGCGAGGGGCTTGCCCGCCGGATCGCGCAAGGAACCGTAGAAGAGCGTCTCGGGCGGCTCGTCCGACGCTGCGCTCGCGGCAGCGGGCTCGCCGCTCGCGACGCGTTCGCTCGGCTTGGCGGGGCTCTCGAGGGGCGCAGGCGGAGGAGCCGCTTCCCTTGGAGCCGTCTCCTTGACGACAGGTTGCGATCCAGCGAGCGAATCCGGGACGACGGCGGGTGCCCCGACGAGGCCGCGGTAGGCGAGCACGGCGCACGCGAGAACGGCACAACCGAGGGCAAGCTTCGTCTTCAGAGACATCAGGATCACTCCCTTTCCGATCTTCGAGGGCACGGTGAGCGCGAGCAGAGCGGCCTGCCAGGAATCGCCGCCTTCCCGTCTCATCCGCGCACGCAGGATCTCGAGTGCGCGCTGCAAGCGACTCTTGACCGTCGACACCGGCAGGTGCTCGCGTTGCGCGATCTCGGCAGTCGTCAGGCCCTGGAAGTAGTGCTGCAGCACCGTCCTGCGCAGCGGCTCTTCGAGCGCGAGCACGGCCTCGGTCACGGAGCGCAGCGTCGCTTCGTCGCTCGGGCTCGTCGCGAGGAACTCGTCACCGGAGTCGACCGCTCGATCGCGCTCGCGCGCCCCGCGCCGCGCCTCGCCGCGCGCCTTCGAGCGCACCAGGTTCGTCAGCACGACGCGCAGCCAGCCGCGCACGTTCGAGCCGTGGCGCGGCGGCCGTTCGAGCGCGCGTACCCAGACTTCCTGGACGGCGTCGTCCGCGGCAGAGGGATCGCCGACGAGGTCGCGCGCGAGACGGCGCAGGAAACCCGCGTGTCGCAGCAGGAGCTCGTGGGGAATCGGTTCGGCGCCCATGCGCTTCCAGGAACGCCGCGAAGGCACTTCCGGACGACGGATTCTCTCCGAAAACGGGCCTGACGAATGTCTGCCCTTTCAGAATGGCCCGGTCACTCCCGGTCGAGCGCACGCACCCCCGGTCGGGGCACAAATACGGCCTCCGCCGGAAGGCTCTGCCTCAACCGGGGAGTCGCGCGGCCTGTTCCTTCGGGTCCGAGCTGTTCGTCAGCTTGGCGAAGACCTGCTCCAGCGTCCCGTCGCGGCCTGCCTGCGCCCGCAACCCGTCGAGGTCGCCCTGCGCGACGACCTTCCCCTGCGCGAGCACGGCCATGCGGTCGCAGACGCGCTCGACGACGTCCATCATGTGCGACGTGTAGATCACCGCTCCGCCCCTCTGGCCCCAGGCGCGCAGGACCTCTTTGAACATCGCGGTCGTCGGAGCGTCGAGGCCGTTGAGCGGCTCGTCGAGGATCAGGACCTTGGGCCGCGGGAGGATCGCGCAGGCGAGCGCCGTCTTCTGGCGCATGCCGCGCGAGAAGCCGCCGACCGGATCGTCGCGGCGCTCGTGGAGCTCGAGGGCGCCGAGGAGGCGTTCGCTCTCGGTGGCGATGCGCGGCTCGTCGAGTCCGTGCAGCCTCCCGACGAGCGCGAGGTGCTGCAGCGGGCTGAGGTTGGCATACATCGGCGCGCCATCGGGCACGAAGGCGAGCAGCTTGCGCGCGCCCAGCGGATCGGCGCGCACGTCGTGGCCGCCGACCTCGAGCGTGCCCGCGTCGGGCGTGATCAACCCGCAGAGGATGCGCAGCGCGGTCGTCTTGCCGGCGCCGTTCGGGCCGAGCAGGCCGAAGACCTCGCCTTCGCGGACTTCGAAGCTGGCGTCGGCGAGCGCCGTGACGTCGCCGAAGCGCTTGCTGACGCCATCGAAGCGGACGAGCGGCATGCGGGGCCCAGCCCGGCGAATCAGCCCAGGATCGAGTCGAAGGGCAGGATCGTCGCCTGGATGCCGGTCTTCTCGGCCAGCTCCGCGGCGATCTCCTGCACGCGCGTCTTGGGCGCGGGCTTCTGCTTCTTGTTCGCGGGCTTCGACTCGGGGTTGAGCAGGTAGACCTCGCGCGGCTTGAGCTCGCCGAGCTTCTTGACCCAGGCCTTGACCTCGGCGTCGGTGCAGGTGTCCACCTCGCCCTTGTAGAAGCGCGCCTGGATCACGAGCCGGTCGATCGCGCTGAGCTGGCCCATCAGCGTGGCGTACTCGGCCGGCTTGCGGCCGGTCAGCGCGCCGTAGGCCTTCTGCGTGCCGGCCTCGAGGCGCACGACGACGCGGTCGTAGATGGAGAGCGAATGGCGCACCTCGGGACGGTCGATGTGCGGGTCGTCGCTGACCAGCCAGAGCTTGGCCTTGGCGAACCACTTGTTGCGCAGGTCCCTCAAGTTCCCGGTGATTTCCCGGAAGTCGGGGTGCAAGGTCGCATCGATGGCCGAGCCGTAGACGAGCAGCGTGTCGATCTTGTCGCCCAGCTTCGAGACGCGGATGATGTGCCGCGCCGCGGTGGTGACGAGCACGGAGGCGCGCGGCATGCGCGTCTCGCGGCTGACGGAGAGCACGACCTCGGCCGAGCCGAGATCGACGCCGAGGATCACACCGAGCCGGTCGGCCTTCTTGGGGCCGAGGATCAACGGGCTGTCCGGGAGAACCGGAAGCGGGGCTTCCAGTTGCCGGGGCGAAGGAGCTGCCACGAGGTATTGGGTATCCGCGGGTGGACGGGGGAACCGAGCCCTCATGATACACCAAGACCCGGCCAATCAACGAGATAGGACGGGTTTCCGGCCGGCGCAGAGCGACCAGGTGAGCAGGACCAGAGCCCACGCGCTGCGCCAGGGATGAGCCGCGAGGATGCGCAGCCAGCGCAGGACGAGGGGATCGCTCTCCGCGGGCGGATGGAGCTCGGTGTACGCAACGGAAGCTCCTAGGAACAAGAGACTTAGCGCGAGCGCCGGGACCCAGGATCGTGCGCGAGCCGTCTCCACATCCTCTGGACGCTCGCGCCGGCGCGAGGTGGCGGCTCTCAGGCGGATTTCGCGCGCGCGGCGAGGCAGCGTTCGAGCAGCGGCCCGAGCGGCGCGAGGACGTTCTCCCAGTCGTACTGGCGCTCGACGAACGCGCGCCCGCGCGCCCCGAGCGCACGCGCCGACGTCGGCTGCTCGAGCAGCTCGACCACGCGCGCGGCGAACGCCTGCGCGTCGTCGGCGACCACGAAGTCGCGCCCGGGCTCGCCCTCGACGCCCTGTGTCGCCGGCGTCGTACCGACGACCGGCAGGCCCATCGCGAGCGCCTCGAGCACCTTGTTCTGGATCCCGCGCGCGATGCGCAGCGGCGCCACCGCCACCGCGGCGCGGCGCAGGTGCTCGCGCGTGTCGGGCACGAAGCCGGTGACGCGCACCCCCTCGACCTCCGCGAGGCGCTGCACCGCGCGCGTCGGCGAGGAACCCACGATCGTGAAGCGCGCCTCGGGCCGCTTCGCCCAGACGAGCGGCAGGATCTCGCGCACGAACCAGCTGCAGCCCTCGGCGTTGGGGTGGTAGTCCATCACGCCGGTGAAGACGAGCTCGCCCGCTTGCGGCACGCTGTCGCGCGGGTGGAAGCGCTCGAGGTCGACACCGTTGCGCAGCACGACGCAGGAGGCCCCGGGGATCTGCTCGCGGAAGACGCGCTCCTCGAGCGGCGTGCAGACGATGTTCTCGCTGAAGGAGCGCGCGACGCGGCGCTCGAACTCGAGCAGCGTGCGCTGCTCGCGTGCGTAGATCCAGCTCATGGGCGGCGACTGGCGCTCGGCGTACTGGCGCCACTTGTCCGAGTCGAGCTCGCCGAAGTGCATCACCCGGGGCTTGCCGGGGTGGCGCTCGAGGAACGCGCCCATCGAGGAGGAGTAGGCGTAGGCGAGGTCGGCCTGTGCGATCTCCTCGTCGACGATCTGTTGCAGCGCGGTCGAGCCGTAGACGCCGAGCGTCAGCGCCTGGCGTGTGAAGAAGAGCGGCAGCGCGCCGAGCTTCGCCAGCATGTCGCGGTAGGGGACGCTGCGGGTCGGGATGCCGAGCTGCGCGAGCTCGCGCAGGCCCTCTTCGTCGGCGGCGCCGTGCGCGAAGGCGACGCAGCGCACGCTGTGCTCGCGGCGCATGCGCTCGATCAGCTTCGAGGTCGTGATCTTGTCCCCGCGGTTGGGCGGGAACGGCACGCGCTGCGAGAGGAACAGGATCCGCACGCGCGCGAGCCTAGCGGATGCCCGCGAAGGTATGCCACCGTCCGCGCACGCGCTGCTCCTCGACCTGAAGGCCGCTGCGCTCGATCGCTGCGCGCGCCGCGGGCGCGTGCTGCTCTGAGCAGCCGCTGAACGCGAACCAGCCGCCGGGCACGAGCGCCTCGCGCAACAGGCCGGCCTGCTCGACGATCAGGTCGGAGTAGATGTTGGCGAGGAAGGCGTCGAAGCGCCCGAGGCCGGGCAGGCACTCGAAACCGGCGCTCAGGAAGCGCGCGCGCCCGCCGACGTCGTTCCGTCGCGCGAGGTCCTCGGCCCAGGCCTCTGCGTTGGGATCGATGTCGAACCCGACGGCCTCGCGCGCGCCGAACAATGCCGCGGCGACCGTCAGGATGCCCGAGCCCGAGCCGGCGTCGACGAGGCGCGTGCCAGGCCGCAGGCGCTGCTGGAGCACGCGCAGGCACATGCGTGTGGTCGCATGGCGGCCCGAGCCGAACGCGCCGCCGGGCTCGAGTTCCAGGCGCAGGTCGGAGGCGCGCAGCACGCTCTCCCTCCAGGGCGCGACGACCGCGAGTCTCCCGACGCGGAAGGGCTTCCAGACCTTCATCCACGAGCGCGCGTAGTCCTCGGGCGGCAGCTCGTGGAACTCGAGCGCGAGGTTCGAGAGTTCGGCGATCTCCGCGCGCGCCGCGAGCGCGTCGAGGCTGGCGCGGACCCGCGCCCGCAACCCCGGCGAGTCCGCGGCACAGGGCAGGAACGTGCGCACGTACTCGAGTCCCTCGGGCGCGGGCTCGCTGGCCAGCGTCGGCTGGCCGAAGGCGACGCTGGTGCAGGGCGCGACCGCGAGCGTCTCGGCGACGAGCTCGACCCAGCCGAGCGGCGCCAGCACGCGGATCTCGGTCCAACCGAGCGCGCTCAAGCGATCTCCTCGCCGGCCTGCTCCTCGGAGAAGGACCAGGCGAGGCCGCGGCGGCGCAGCTCCTCGGAGAGGCCCATGTGCTCGAAGGCCTCGCGCAGGCAGCGCTCGCTGTCGCCGCGCACGAAGCGCGCGCGGTGCAGGCCCTGCGCGGGGTCCTGCAGCGTCTCGAGCGGGTTCGCGATCGGCAGCTCGCGCAGGAAGGGCCGCTGGCGCGGCTGCAGGAGGCGCGCGTCGAGCACGAACACAACGCCGCGGTCGCTCTCGCGGCGCATCAGCCGGCCGAAACCCTGGCGGAACTTCGCCAGCGCGCGCGGCATGTAGATCCGCTTGCGCTGCTCGGAGGCACCCAGGGCCGCGCACTGCGCTTCGTGGTAGCGGTCGGGCACGCCGTAGGGCAGCTTGACGATCACCAGGTACTCGAGCGTCTCGCCCGGGAAGTCCGCGCCGTACCAGAACGTGTCCACGCCCAGCAGCACCGAGTCGACGCGCGCGCGGAAGAGCTCCGAGAGCTCCTCCTTGAGCGTGCCCTCCTGGTTCTGGAACCAGAGCGGGATGCGCCGCGCGCGGAAGAAGCCGGAGAGCTCCTCGCCCACGCGCCTGGCATCGAGCGCGTTGGTGAAGAGCACCAGCATGCGCCCGCGCGTGCGCTCGCCGAGGTACGCGACGAAGCGCCGCACGTACTCGAGGAAGGCCGCCTTCGTCTCCTGGCCGGCGCCGGGCGCGTCGCTCGGCACGGCCACGAGCACGCGGCCGTAGTCGAAGGGATCGGGCGCCTGGAACGTGCGCACGCGCATGCCGCTGCGCTCCTCGTCCGCGGCGGGCTCGGCCGCGCGGTCGAGTCCCAGGTAGCCGCGCGCGGCCTCGAAGCCGCCGGCGATCCAGGTCGTGGCCGAGACGAAGACCGCGTTGGAGAGCAGCGGGTAGTAGCTGCGCCCGAGGAACTCGTTCGGCAGGAGCACGCGCGAGGCCAACACGAGGTCGCCGCGCGCGTCGCGCTCGACGTCGTAGTAGGTGCTGGGCCGGAAGCTCGGCCGGTCCTCCTCGAGCGGCATCCAGGCCTCGAGCGCGCCGGCGAGCGCCGCGAGCTCGACTTGCGCGAGGTCGAGCTGGCGCCGCGGCTGCGCGAGGGTGTGCGCGGAGAGCTCGCTGACGTCGCCCTCCAGGGCGCGCAGCTGCGCGCCGAATTCCAGGCGCACGGCGACGAGCGACTGCCCCTCGGGTCGTCCGACGTAGTCCGCGAGCGTCATTTCCTCGAGCGCGCGCGAGTCGAGGAACTCCTGCGCGGACGTCGCGAGCAGCTCGAGCGCGCCCGCGGCCCGCTGGAGCGTCCGGCGACACTGCGCCAGCGCGCGCGCGCTGGCCGTCGTCTCGGGCAGCAGCCGCGCGAGCCGGTCGAGCACGGCGCGCGAGCCGGGCTTCCCGGGCTGCGAGAGCCGCGCCAGCACGCTGCGCGCCGTGCGCAGCGAGAGCAGCTTGGAGCAGGCGTTGTGGGCCTGGTCGTGCAGGTGCTCGCACTCGTCGAACACCACGTGGCGGCAGAACTCGGGCACGGCCAGCGCGAAGGCCTGGTTGACGATCACCACGTGGCTGCGCTCGGCGCGCGCGCGGGCAAGGCCCGCCGCACAGGTGCGCTTGTCCTCGCGCCGGGTGCAGCAGGCCGTCTGCGCGCGCACGGCGCGGCGCAGCTCGCTCGCGGCCGCGAGGAGCGGGGCGCTCGATTCGCAGGGCAGCCCCGGCCGCAGCGGCAGCCGGTCGAGATCGCCCTCGAGATCGCCCAGCGCGAAGAGCGCGAGCTGCGTCCAGCAGAGCCAGGTCGGGCCGCCCTCTTCGTCGGTGGGCAGCGCCAGGCGCAGCGCGCGCCAGCAGACGTAGTTCTCGCGGCCCTTGAGCAGGCTCACGCGCAGCCCGCCGGGGATGCCCTCCTCGGCCAGCGCGGCGAGGGCGCGCGGCAACTCGCGGTCGTAGGCCTGCTCCTGCAGCGCGCGCGTGAACGTCGCGATGCCCGTGCGCAGCTCGTGGCGCCGGGCCCAGAGGAGCAGCGGCACGAGGTAGGAGAGCGTCTTGCCCGTGCCGGTCGGGGCGTGCACGAGCAGGAGCTCCTCCTGGGCCAGCGTGCGCGCGACTTCGCGGGCCACCTGGTGCTGGCCGGCGCGGTAGCTCGCTGGCACGTCCGGGTTCTCGCGCGCGAAGCGCTCCGGCAAGTGCCTCTCGAAGATGCGGTCGAGGCGCTCGAAGTCCTCGTCGGGGAAGGGCAGCGCCCCGGGGCGGGCGGGCGGCAGCGGCGCGAGTTCGCCCCAGCGCTCGCCATCCTTGGCGCAGCGCGGCTCCAGCGTCTCGAGCAGGTCCTCGAGGGGCGCGACCTCGGGCCGCGATCCGCCCAGCAGTGCCAGCGCGAGCTCGAGCCGCCGCGCGAGGAGCGCGTCGCTCGCGCGCAGGCCCGCGCTCGCGCGCGCGTAGCCCTCGTGCGCGAGGCGCCGCGTCTCTGCCGGCTGCGCGCGCACGCGCCCGAGCAGCTCCTCGAAGGCGCGCGCGAGCTCCGCGGGCCCGAAGGCGCGCGGGCGCGCGAGCGGCTCGCCGGAGAGCAGCAGCGGCACGAGCTCGTCGCGCCGCGCCGACCAGCGGCCGGGCAGGAAGAGCGCCGCGAGCTCGCACAGGCCGAGCGCGTCGCAGAGCAGCGCGTCGCCGCCGCCGAAGTGCGCGCGCCAGGATTCGAAGCCCTCCAGGTCGGCGACGAGCAGCGTCGCACCCTGCGCGAAGCGCGCCAGCTCGGCCCAGGCGCGCGCGGGATCGGCGGCGCCGTCGAGCTGCGCGGGCTCGAGGCCGAACTCGCGCCGCAACTGATCCTCGCAGCCCCAGCTGCCTGGCGCGCCGGGGAAGGGCGCGCAGTAGAGATCGAGTTCCTCGCTCTCGCCCTCGCGCACGGCGCGCAGGCGCACGAGACCGTCCTGGGCCGGATCCGGGCCGCTGGTCCAGAGGGTGCAGTGGACCAGCGCTCGCGCGCGCTCGGAACCGTGCTCCTCCAGCCGGATCATCGTCCCGCCATCAGAGCGGGCGCGGCTCGTCCTGCCAACAGGCGTTCCGCGCGGCTCGACGGGCTGTGGGCTCATCCGTAGAATGCGCCCCCCTTTTCCAGGCCGCTCCAGCGCCCCTGATGGAAACCACCGAGATCCAAGTCGACGGGTACGAGAAGGTCCTGCGCTGCCGCGACCGCGGCTCCGGACTGCACGCGCTGATCGCCGTGCACGACACGACGCTCGGGCCCGGGCTGGGCGGCATGCGCATGCTGTCCTACAGCTCCGAGGACGAGGCGCTCTTCGACGTGCTGCGCCTCGCGGAAGGCATGACCTACAAGTCGGCCTGCGCCGAGACCGGGCTCGGCGGCGGGAAGTCGGTCATCCTCGGCGACCCCAAGACGCTCAAGAAGCCCGACCTCTTGAAGGCCATGGGACGCTTCGTGGAGCTGCTCGAAGGCCAGTACATCACGGCCGAGGACATGAACATCGGCATCGCCGACCTCGAGATCGTGCGCACGCAGACCCGCTGGGTCACCGGGCTCTCGCGCGAGTCGGGCAGCTCCGGCAACCCGAGCTGCACGCGGTCGCCCAGGAGCTCTGGGGCTCGCCCGAGTTGAAGGGTAAGCACGTGCTGATCCAGGGGGTCGGCGCGGTCGGCGGCAGGCTCGCGCAGCTGCTCAAGGAGCGCGGTGCCCGGATCACGATCTGCGACATCAACGAGGCCAAGGTCGAGGAACTGAAGCGCACGCAGGGCTACGAAACCGTGTCCGACGCGCGCCACCTCGAGGTCGCCTGCGACATCTATGCGCCCTGCGCGCGCGGCGCGGGTCTGAACGACCAGACCATCCCGAAGCTCAAGTGCAAGGCGATCGGCGGCGCGGCCAACAACCAGCTGCTCGAGCTCCGGCACGCCCAGGCGCTCCAGGAGCGCGGGATCCTCTACGCGCCCGATTTCGTGATCAACGCCGGGGGCATCATCAACGTCGGCGTGGAGCTCTACCCGGGCGGTTACAGCGAGGCCGTCTCGCTCGAGAAGATCCAGAACATCTCCGCCACCCTGGGCCAGGTCTTCGAGATCGCGCGCAAGGACGGTGTGACGACCCACGACGCCGCGCTGCGCCTTGCGCAGCGGCGCCTGGACGCAGGCAAGCGGGCGAAGAAGAGCTGAACGTGCGGCCCGCGGGCCGGACAGGTGCGGAGCGATGAACCAGAAGCTGCGGCTCGCGCTGATCGTGCTGGTCTTCTTCGGCATTCCCGCGCTGCTCACGCTGAGCTTGATCCGCTCCGACCACGCGCAGGATCCCCGGCGCGACCTGCAGCCCGGCGGCCCGATCCGCGGCCGCGTCGTCGGACCCGACGGCCAGGGCCTCGGCGGCATCGAGCTGCGCCTCCTGCTCGACCCGAGCGCGGGCGAGGCGCCGGCGGAATCGATCGCCGCACGCTCGAGCAGCGCGCTGGACGGCCGCTTCGAGCTCGTCGCGCCGCCGCTCGACGGGCGCTACACGATCGTCGCCGGCGGCGGGACCTGGCAGCACGCCGTGCGCTCCTTCTCGTTCGTGGGCGCGACGCCGGAGCAGGAAGTCGTGCTGCGCGTCCTGCCCGGCTGCGAGCTCGAGGTGCACTTCACGCGCGCGGACGGCAGCGCTGCCGGCGCGGGCAGCTACGACCTCGAGGGCCAGCCGAGCGGAGGCTGGCTCTCGTTCCTCGGCGAGCCGGGACGGCGCTACCAGGGCCGGCTGGAGAACGGCGGATTGCACCTCGAGGGCCTGGCGCCGATGGCCGTGCACCTCTTCGTGCGCCTCGACACCGGCGAGAGCCTCGAGCTCGAGCTGCCCCTCGCGCTCGGCCGGACCCAGCGCAACGTCCAGCTCTGAGCCCCGGAAAAAAACCGCGGCCGCGGCGATCGACCGCGGCCGCGTGGCTCCCGCGCGGGGAGACCAGCAGCTGCTATTCCTTGCGCAGGAAGTCGACCAGGTCGCGCTCCAGCTCGGAGAGCCCGTATTCGGGCACCGTCAGGGCGCGGTAGACGATCTTCGCCAGCGGCTCGGGCGTGTTCGGGTTGAGGTCGCGCGGCGGCGGGTAGGAGAGGAAGTAGGACAAGCTCATGCGCTCGACCTCGCCGCCCTGTTCACGGCCCGCGTACTGCCAGGGCACCTCGTCGAAGGGCAGCACCCCGGTCAGGATCTCGTAGAGCATCACGCCGATCGCCATCACGTCCGCCTTGGCGTCGCGCAGGAGCAGCGGGTTGTAGTGCGGCGTGGTGGTGATCACCCCGCGCTCGTCCTGGCGCAGGGCGGGATCGATCATCACGACCGAGCCCGAGGGCTTGATCAGGATGTTCTCGGGCTTGAGGTCGCCGTGGTAGGCGAGCGCGCCCGAGCGCTGCAGCTTCTGCAGCGTGCGCACGATCGTCAGGAACCAGTTGAGGCGGATGCCCTCGAGCGCGCGGATCTTCTCGCGCAGCGTCTTGCCGCGCACGTACTCGTAGGCCAGCACCGGGCGGCCCTCGTGCTGGAAGCACTCGCGCAGTTGCACGATGTTGGGGTTCTTGAGCGGGCGCAAGAGCTCGACCTCGGAGCGCAGGAGGTCGTCGATCTCGTGCACGTCGAGGAAGTCGATCCGCACGCCGTCCTGGCGGAAGAAGATCGCCTCGGCCGGCGTCTCGTCGGGCGAGATGCCTTCGGGCCGGCGCTGGCTGGTGATCTCGAGGAAGCGCGTCACGTAGCGTCCGCCGCCGGCGACGTCGCCGATCTTCAGCGCGACCTTGCGTCCGTCGGGATCCTCGGCCAGGTAGACCAGGGCGAATCCGCCGCGGGCCAGGAACTCGACCACGCGGTACGTACCGATGGTCTCACCTGCTTCCAGCTTGATCATGGGGCAGCTCGTGTGTCGTGGAGGACTGTGGGGAGGGGCGCCGGGGAGCGCTGACTGCGGTCTCTTCGAGCGTTCCGGGTGCCGGATTGAGTCTTTCCTCGCCGCGCGGGGTTCAGGTTCTCCGCAGAACCCGGGCAGGCGGGGGCAGCCCTTGGCTGGAAAAAAGAAGCCCGGCGAGCTTCGGATCCGGAAGCCCCTGACCGGCCGCCCCGGGGCTGCCCGGCAAGCCTGTCCGAGTCGCAGGGTCCGCAGGTCCCCGCGCCGGAAGGACTTGCCGCGCCTCAGTGCCCTCCGGTCAGCGAGGCGAGTTCGACTTGCTCGAGGAGGGAGAGCGCGCTCGTCCCGAGGATGCGCCGTACACCTTCGAGCACCGTGCCCGTGCCGAGCCACTCGGGCTGCTCCTCGTGCAATCGGTAGCGCCAGGCCCGGCCGTCGAAGTCGACCATGCCGAGCACCTGTCCCTGCGCGTTGCGCACGCTGTAGTAGCCCATGTTCGCGCGCTCGGGCTCCGTGTAGAGCAGCACCGAACCGGCGAGGCGCCCGTCGTCGCGCACCTCCCAGCCGCGCATCGGGAGCGCGCGCGTCACGATCGCGTTCTCCGGGCCCGGGCGCTGCGACTGCGACTCGGTCGTGCAGCCAGCGCCGAGCAGACAGGCGCTCAGCGCGAAGGTCCGGAGGCGGGTCGAGGTCTTCATCCGAGGCATCTCCTTTGTCGTCACGATCGGCCTCTTCTATGCTCCTTGGGTGGACGCACACGCACTCGACTGCTACCGCAAGGCCGGCCGGATCGCCTCCGAGTGCCGGGAATGGGCCAAGCTGAACATCCGGCCCGGGGTCACGATCCGGCACGTCCTCGAGACGGTCGAAGCCATGATCCGCGAGCGCGGCGCGCAACCGGGCTTCCCGGCCCAGTCCAGCCGCAACTCGACCGCCGCCCACTACTGCTCCAGCCCCGAGGACGAGCAGCAGTACGCCGAGGGCGATTGCGTCAAGGTGGACATAGGCGTGCACGTCGACGGCTACGTGGCCGACACCGCGGCTTCGGTGGACCTCTCGCGCGACAAGCGCTGGACGCCGCTCGTGGAGGCCGCGCGCTCCGCGCTCGCCGCCGCGATCGCGACCGTGGGCGACGGCGTGCCGGTGGGCGAGATCGGCGGCGCGATCGAGCGCACGATCCTCAAGGCCGGCTTCCAGCCCGTGCGCAACCTGACCGGCCACGGCCTGGGCCGCTGGAAGGTGCACACGCCGCCGCAGATCCCCAACTACGCCGAGCGCGGCGGCGGCGTTCTGCGCAAGGACACCGTCTTCGCGATCGAGCCTTTCGCCTGCAACGGCAAGGGCATGATCCGCGAGGCCGGCAAGGCCGAGGTGTTCATGATGGTGCGCCCGCCGCTGCGCGCGAAGGGGCTCGACCGCGACGTGCTGAAGGCGATCGAGAGCTGGCGCGGGTTGCCGATCGCGCGGCGCTACTTCGGCGAACTCGACCGGACCGCGGTCGAGGACACGCTCCAGAAGCTCGCCCGGCAGGGCTCGCTCGTGCGCTATCCGCCGCTCGTCGAGGAAGACGGCGTGATGGTCGCGCAATACGAGCACTCGCTGTACCTCTCGCCGGAGGGCGTCGAGATCCTGACTGCCTGAGCATCAGAGCTCGATGCGCTCGCCCTCGCGCGCGACGCGCATCCCGGCCGCCTCGATCCGTGCGCGCGCCTCGCTCCACGCGTCGCAGGCGGGATTCGTGTGGTTCAGGTGCGTGAAAACGACCTTGGCGCGCAGCGCCGCGGGCGCGTCGCGCAGGCGCTCGAGCGTCTCGACGATGAACGGGTGCGGGATCTCGGCCAGCGAGCGGCCTGGGAGCTCCCCGTCGGCGAAAAAGGTGCCGTCGAGCAGCGCGACGTCGACGCGCGCGAGCACGTCCTCGAGGCGCACCTTCCAGCGCTCCCACTTGTCGATGTCGGGCAGGTAGAGCAGCGAGCGCTGCGGACCGCGGATCACGAAGGCCAGCGTCTCGCTGAACTCGTCGCAGTGGGGGACGAGCAGGGCCGAGACGTGCAGATCCGGAGCGAGCTCGACCTCGCCCGAGAGCGGCATCTCGCGCAGCTCGATCGCGTGCGTGTCGACGAGCAGGCTCCAGGGTCCGTTGTGCGCGAGGAATTCGCGCATCCGCGGGCCGGCCCAGACCTGCACACCGCGCGCCCCGAGGACCTCGCGGCCGAGCTGCGCCAGTCCGAGGTAGTGGCCGATGTGGGCGTGGGTCAGGAAGATGCCGTCGACGAGCGCGGGCCCGAGCTGCTCGCGGATGTCCGGGCTCGCGTCGAACAGCCAGCGCTTGCCCGAGCGCGGGTCGGTGAGCAGCAGCGAGGTCACGTGCCGGCGCAGCGTCGGATCCGTTCGCGCCGCCTCGCAGCGCGCCTCGCGGCAGCCGAGCTGGGGCAGGCCGCCGTCCTGTGCCGTGCCGAGCACGATCACGCAGGGGCGCGCGGGCTCTGCCGAACGCGCGGGAGCGACGCAACCGGCGAGCAGAAGCAGCAGCGCCTCGAGCCGCATCATCGGCCCTGATCCAGTTGAACCTCGGGCGGGTCTTTCGCGCTCCACTCGAGCGCGCGCTCGAAGCGAGTCCGCCCCTGCAGCAACTCCACCTTGCCCCAAGCGCGAGCCGGAACCGATGTGTCGTGCTCGTGGTTCCCCCAGATGAAGAGCTGATATCGGCCCGGTGTCCGAGCGCGCAGCATCCAGGTCCCGTTCGAGTCGGCCTCCGCGGAGTCCAAGCGCAAGGTTCTCTCGCCGGTCGAGTAGAGCGCGGGCCACGCGGGGCTCCACGGCCGGCCATTCATCGTAAACTGACCGACCAATTCCAGCGGCAGCTTCGTCAGGTCCATCTCGAGGCGACAAGTCATGTCCTCCTCGATCGAGACGAGGAAGGGCACGGTGTCGGGCGAGGCCTCGCGCTCCCGTGACTTCAGTCTCACGAGCCAGGGGCCCGTGTCGACATGGCCGAAGACGAACGCCCCCGCAAGATCGACGCGCGCGAAGAACCTCTCGAAAGTGTCGGGTGCGCGGGCGCCGGAGTCCGCCCTGTAGAGCTCGACCTCGCAGCTCTTGAGCTCGCGATCGGGCCCGAGCTTCAGGCGTCCCTCGAGGGTCCCGCCCGCGTGCAGCTGGACTTGAATGGGCGGAGCACCGGCGCGAACGGGCCCAGTGGTCCCGGCTGCGAAGCCTTCCTTCCAGGCGCGAACCTGGAGATCGTCGCTACTGGAGTCGGTAGCGATGCGAAAGGCTCCGAGCGCGTCGGTCTCGCCACGCTCCTCCGCGAACCCGTAGAGCAAGCCCGAAGGATCATCGCTCCAGGGAACGCACTCTCGGCGGAAGAGTCCGACCTTTGCACCCGTGACCGGCTTGCCATCGAGGGTGACGAATCCCTCGACCGCTCCGAGGTCCTCGAGCTTCACATCCAGCTTGGAGGGGATCGCATCCGGGCGGAACGGGCCGAGCCGGACGCGGCGCAATCCGGGTGACTCGATCTCGAGCATGATCTCGTGAACGGGGCCCTGCACCTCCGCGATGCCGCCAGCCCGGGTCGCGACGGGGGTCGTCGTGTACAGCATGGCGCCCGGCGTCTCGTCCTCGATCGTCCACCCGAAGCGAGCGACGGGCTGGCCGCGCGGGTCGCTCGCGTACACGAGAATCGCTTGCATGGGCGTGGGACGGTGACAGACCCACGAACCCACGCCGAAGAACAGCCCGGCCAGCGAGATGCCGATCAGCACTGCAATCCGGCGGGCGAGCATGGCTGTGCCAGCTTACCCGGGGTGCGAGGGCGCGGCAGCCTAGCCGCGCATCTGCTTCAGCTTGCGCAGCAGCAGCAGCGCCTCGAGCGGCGTCGTGCGGTCGATGTCGATCTTCGCGAGCTCCTTCTCCAGGCGCGACTGAGGCGACTCGAACAGGCCCAGCTGCTGCGGCACGAGCAGGTCCACGGGCTTGCCCTGGTTGGCGATGCGCGGGGCGAGGCCCTCGTGGTCCTCCTCGAGGTCGAGCAGGATCTGCTTGGCGCGCTCGACCAGCTCGCGCGGCACGCCGGCCAGGCGCGCGACGTGGATGCCGTAGGAGCGGTCGGTGCCGCCCTCGACGATCTTGTGCAGGAAGACGATCTCGTCGTGCCACTCGCGCACGGAGACGTTCATGTTGCAGACGCCCTTGAGGCGCGTGCCGAGATCCGTGAGCTGGTGGTAGTGCGTGGCGAAGAGCGTGCGCGCGCGGATGCGTTCGTGCAGGTGCTCGACGATCGCCCAGGCCAGGGCGAGGCCGTCGAACGTGCTCGTGCCGCGGCCGACCTCGTCCAGCACGACCAGCGAACGCGGCGTGGCGTTGTTGAGGATGTTCGCGATCTCGATCATCTCGACCATGAAGGTCGAGGCGTTGCGGCCGATGTCGTCGGCCGAGCCGATGCGCGTGAAGATCCGGTCGACGACGCCGATCTTCGCCTCGCCGGCGGGCACGAAGGAGCCGATCTGGGCCATCAGCACGATCAGCGCCGTCTGGCGGATGTAGGTCGACTTGCCGGCCATGTTCGGGCCGGTGAGGATCGTCACGAGCCGATCCGTGCGGTTGAGCCGGCTGTCGTTGGGCACGAAGGCCTCGGCGCGCGGGTTGCGCTCGACGACCGGGTGGCGGCCCTCGACGATCCGGATCAGGTCACCCTCGTCGACCTCGGGCGCGACGTAGCGGAAGTCGACGGCGCGCTGCGCGAGACCGGCCAGGACGTCGATCTGGGCCAGCGCGGCCGCGGTGCGCAGGATGCGCGGGATCTCGCGCGCCAGGTCCGTGCGCAGGCGGCAGAAGAGGTCGTACTCGAGGTCGCGCGCGCGCTCCTCGGAGTTCAAGACCTTGCTCTCGTAGTCCTTGAGCTCGGGCGTGATGTAGCGCTCGGCGTTCTTGACCGTCTGCTTGCGGACGTAGTTCTCGGGCGCGCGCGCGACCTGGCCGTGGGGGATCTCGATGAAGTAGCCGAAGACGGAGTTGAATCCGACCTTGAGCGAGGAGATGCCCGTGCGGCCGATCTCCTCGGCCTGGAAGCGCGCCATCCAATCCTTGCCGTGCGTGGCGATGTCGCGCAGCAGGTCGAGCTCGGGCGCGAAGCCGGGCCGGATCAGGCCGCCCTCGCGCAGCGTCAGGGGCGGCTCGTCGGCGAGCGTCGCGAGCACGCGCTCGACCACGTCGCGGAGCGGGTCGAGCTCCTCGCGCAGGGTGAACAGTCGCGCGCTCTGCACCTCTACCAGCTTGGCGCGCAGCGGCTCGACCTGCTCGAGCGAGTGCACCAGGCCGAGCAGGTCGCGGGCGTGGGCGCGGCCGGTCGCGACCTTGGCCACCAGGCGCTCGATGTCGAGCACGCGGCCCAGGAGCTCGCGCGCCTCCTCGCGCAGGAAGGGCGCCCCATGGAGCTCGGCCAGCGCGTGCTGGCGCTCGAGGATCGGCGCGACCTCGCGCAGCGGCTGGCTGACCCACTCGTTCAGCATGCGCGCGCCCATGGGCGTCAGCGTGGCGTCGAGCACCTCGATCAAGGTCCCTTCGCGCCGGCCCTCGCGCTGCGTGCGAAAGAGCTCCAGGCACGAGCGCGTGGCGCGGTCGAGCAGCAGGTGCCGCGCGGAGTCGGCTCGCTCGATGCGCAGGATGTGCTCGCAGGCGCTGCGTTGCGTGGCCTCGACGTACTGGAGCAACGCACCGGCGGCGGGCACGCAGGCCGAGTCCTCGCCGATGCCGAAACCCTCGAGCGACGCGACCTTGAAGTGCTTCTGCAGCGCGCGCTGGGCGCCCTCGCGGTCGAAGCTCCAGGCGTCGCGCGTGCTGATCCGCGGGCCGAGCTGGTCGCGCAGCTCGGCCGCGAGCAGTGGCTGGCTGCCCTCGAGCAGGTTCGAGCAGAGGAGCTCGGCTGGCGCGATGCGGGCGAGCTCCTCGGCCACGCGCGCGAGCTCGACTTCGCTCGTGCGCATGCGCCCGGTCGAGAGGTCGACCCAGGCGAGGCCGGCCTGCGGGCCCATCACGTGCAGCGCGAGCAGGTAGTTGTTCTCGCGCGCTTCGAGGGCGTCCTCCTCGGTCAGCGTGCCGGCCGTGACGACGCGCACGACCCCGCGCTCGACCATGCCCTGGACCTGGCGCGGGTCCTCGAGCTGCTCGCAGATCGCGACCTTGAAGCCCTTCTTCACGAGGCGCATCAGGTAGGCCTCCATCGAGCGCACGGGCACGCCCGCCATGGGGATCGCATCCTCGCCCTTCGAGCGCGAGGTCAGGGTGATGCCGAGCTCGCGTGCGGCGGTCTTGGCGTCCTCGTGGAAGAGCTCGTAGAAGTCGCCCATGCGGAAGAAGAGCAGCGCATCGGGCTGTTCCTTCTTGGCCGCCCAGAATTGCTCCATCATGGGGGTGACGGATGTCGATTTCGGACGGTCTTGACCGCCCTTCCGGAGATAGACGCTCTTCATGGCGCGGGGGCCGCGGAGTGTAACGGCGAAGTGGGGGCGAGGCTGCGGTCCCCGATTTGCAGACTGTCCCTGGCGCGCTCGCGGGCCATCCGGTATCGCTCGTATGCCCCGCCCTTGATCCGCCTCATGCCCATCCTCGCCGAACCGGCCGTGCGCCGCGGCCTGCCCTGCCTGCTGCTGCTCCTTCTGGGGAGCTGCATGGGCTATCCGGCGCGCACCGAGGCGGCGTTCAGTGACTTTTCCCGAGGACACTTCGACACCGCGCTGAAGGAATACTCCGACCCGGACACGACGGGCGCGCCCTTCCTGCAATGGTCGGAGTCGGGGATGGTCGCGCTGGCCGCGGGCGACTGGAAGCGCGCCACCGAGTGCCTGGGGAAGGCGGCCAAGGTCGTCGAGGAGCGCGAGCGCAAGGCGCTGATCTCGACCGAGAGCGCGGGCGAGACGCTGCTCACCTGGACGATCAGCGAGACGCTCGCCGCGTACGAGGGCGAGGGCTACGAGCGCGTGATGTTGCACGCCTCGCTGGCCTTCGCGTATCTCGCGCAGGGACTGCTGGAGGACGCGCGCGTCGAGCTGCGCCAGGCCGACGCGCTGCTCGAGACCGAGGAGCAGCTCTACAGCAAGGACTACCGGGCCTGCGGCCTCGCGCACTACCTCTCGGCGGTCGCCTACGAGATCGAGGGCAAGCCCGACGAGGCCTACATCGACTACAAGCGCATGGAAGCGACGGGGGTCGGTCCCGACCTCTTCGCGCCCGCGCTCGCGCGCCTCGCGCAGGCGCTCGACGAGCGCAGCGACCTCGAACTCTGGCAGCAGCGCTACAACGTCAAGCCGGAGTCGCACGCGGGCCAGGCGTCCGTGGTGGTCATCGCCGGCGTCGGCCTCGGTCCCTACAAGGAGGCCATCACGATCCCGGTCCCGACCGGCACCGGCATCCTGCAGTGGTCCGTGCCTGCGTACGTGACGCGCCCGCAACCGCTGCCCGGCGTGGCGCTGCACGTGGACGGCAGTGGCGCGCTCGAGAGCGTGGTGGTCGAGGACGTCGCGCGGGTCTCCAAGGAGAACCTCGACGACCGCCTGGCCTGGCTGGTCGCCAAGTCGACCGTGCGCGCGTTCCTGAAGCGCGAGCTGACACGCGAGCTGGGCAACCAGCACGGCGACCTCGGCTGGCTGGTGGGCACGCTCTTCACGGTCGCGACCGAGCAGGCCGACCTGCGGGCCTGGCAGACGCTCCCGAACACCTGGCAGGCCGCGCGCGCCTTCGTCGAGCCTGGGATCCACGAACTCGACTTGTCGGCCGGGTCGACGGACGCGAAGCTCGGCAGCTACGAGCTCCAGGTGGGCGAGACCCTATTCGTCTTCGCGCGCACGCTCGACGAGCGGCTGTACGCCCACGTGATCGGCGGCAAGGCCGTAGAGAAGGGGAACCCATGAGAATCGCACTCCTGCTCGCCGCGGCGCTGTTCGCGGGCTGCCGCTCGGCCGGCCGCGCGGAGGACACGGCCCGCGCCGGTGCTGCGCCGCCCGAGCTGCGCGGCGATGCTGCGATCGAGGCCCAACTCGAGCTCGCCGACGCGCGGCTCGTGCACGTGCCCGCCGGCGTCGAGGCGGCCTTCGTGCTGCGCAACCGCTCGGGCTCGAAACTGCACATCGAGTTCCGCGTGCAGTCCTTCGCGCGCAACGGCGCGCCGCTGCCCGACGGACGCACGGCATGGGTCTTGCTCGACCTGGGCCCCCACGAAGGGCGCGAGGTCCGCACGGCGACCTTGCCCGCGGAAACCGAATCCTGGCGCCTCGTCGCCCGCAAGGGAGGCGGTTGAAGGCCCGGGCGTACACTGCTGAACCTCAACCACGGAGGACTCGAACCATGAACCGCTACCTCATCACGCTTTCGCTGCTCACTCTCGCCATCGCCCCCGGCTGCAGCTCGACGCGCTACGGCAATCCCGAAGACCCCGAGACGATCAACAAGAACTGGGGCGCGACCGACCTGCAGACGACCACGCAGGAGATGGTCAAGTCGCTGCTCGAGGCGCCGCAGCTCGCCTATCTCGCCGATCCCAGCAAGGGTCAGGACCAGCGCATCCGGCTCTACATGGGCGGCGTCAAGAACGCGACCAGCGAGCACATCGATACGAGCGCCATCACCGACAAGATCCGCACCCACCTCTTCAGCAGCGGGAAGTTCCGCTTCGTCGGCGATCCGCAAGCCCAGCAGGAGGTCTCGGACCAGGTCAAGTTCCAGACCGAGGAAGGCAAGGTCGACCCGACGCAGGTCAAGCACTTCGGGAAGCAGGTCGGCGCCGAGGTCGTGATCTACGGCTCGCTGCGCTCGATCGAGAAGAAGAAGGGCCGTTCGATCGAGTCGGGCGGCGTGAAGACCGAGTACGTCTACTACCTCCTGACCCTGAGCTGCGTGAACGTCGAGACCAACGAGATCGTCTGGACGAACGAGAAGGAGCTCACCAAGACCCAGCGCTCGGGCATGCTCGGGGGCGGCTGAGCGCCACCTGCGCCCCGGGCCGGGAATTTTCGAGGAATCGCGACCGGTTTCCCGGGCCTGACGGCTGAGGGTTCCGCAGCCACGCGGCTGCGCTGGGGACACACTCTTCTCGAAACCATCAGCCCTCTGGTCCGTCCGGGGGGCTGGTGGCTTTTCTGGCCTGCCCCAGGGCAGCATGGGGCGGATGGTCACCTACCTCGTCACCGGCGGAGCCGGTTTCATCGGCTCCCACATCTGCGAGGCGCTGCGCGCCCGCGGGGACCGTGTGCGGGTCCTCGACGACCTCTCCTCGGGGCGCCTGGAGAACCTCGGGGGTCCGCAGGCGGGAGTCGAGTTCGTGCGCGGCAGCATCACCGACCCGGCCGCCTGCCGTGCGGCGGTCGCGGGCGTCGCGGGCATCTTCCACGAGGCCGCCCAGGTCTCCGTGCCGCGCAGCATCGAGGACCCGCTGGGGAGCTACCAGACCAACGCGCTCGGCACGCTGCAGCTGCTCGAGGCGGCACGCGAGGCGGGAATCGGGCGCGTAGTCTTCGCCGCCAGCTCGGCCGCCTACGGCGAGAGCGAGACGCTGCCCAAGCTCGAGAGCATGCTGCCGCAGCCGCTCTCGCCCTACGCCGCGGGCAAGCTCGCCGCCGAGCAGCTGCTGCGCGTCTACGCCAGCGCCTACGGCATGCACACGGTCAGCCTGCGCTACTTCAACGTCTTCGGCCCGCGCCAGGCGGACGACAGCCCCTACACGGGCGTGATCGCGCTCTTCGTGCGCGCGCTGCTGCGGCGCGAGCAGCCTGTGATCCACGGCGATGGACTGCAGACGCGCGACTTCACCTACGTCTCGAACGTCGTCGAGGCGAACCTGGCGGCGATGGCGCGCGACCTCTCCGAGCCCGGCGCGGTGATCAACGTGGGCAGCGGCACGCGCGTCACGCTGCGCGAGCTCTACGACGCCTTGTCGGAGGAGCTCGGCGTGAAGCTCGACGTACGCTACGCGCCGGCGCGCGTCGGCGACGTGCGCCACAGCCTCGCCTCGGTGGAGAAGGCCGCGCGCCTTGCCGCAGGTGCCGAGGGCCGCTAGACTGCAAGATTCCTGCAGTCCACGATCGGAACCGCCATGGCCCTGACCATCGACTACGCGAAGGACCTCGAACGCCTCCTCGGCCTCAAGACCGTCACCTACAAGTACGGCTTGTCGAAGGAGGACCTGTTCCACGAGGCGATCCGCAACGACCGCGGGCGCGTGCGCAAGGACGGGCCGTCGAACGAGCAGAAGTGCCACGCGACGAAGCTCGGGGTCAAGGGTCCGCTGGTCTACTACACCGATCCGGACTGCACCGGCCGGCGGGTCAAGGACACCTACGCGGTCGGCTGGCCCGAGGTGGTCGACAAGTTCTGGTGGAAGGCCGACATGCAGCAGTACGACCCGGCCAAGTACCAGGGCCTGCTGAAGCGCGTCGTCGAGCACCTGAACCAGAAGAAGGCTTCGCTCTACGTCAAGGACGTCTTCGTCGGGGCGGATCCCGAGTTCGCGATCCCGTACCGCTTCGTGGGCGAGTACGCCGCGCACGCGATGTTCGCGCACAACATGTTCCCCAAGGA
>WNFL01396318.1_pt4 | contig 24240 bp, 21 predicted proteins | sample 5400361 | NCBI WGS metagenome assembly WNFL01 (sample SAMN13153351, study PRJNA577476) | soil metagenome | isolation source: 40 cm soil on Douglas fir-dominated hillslope | place: USA:California | collected 2013-09-17
CGCAGCCCGTCTCTTCGCTCACATGGCGGAGACGTATCAAGGGAGTATTGCCGATCGCATCCGTAAATCCGTCGCTGACACGCATCAATGGTCCTCTCCACCCAGTTCACGGCGCATTGTGACCACATCCAGCTCGCCGGTCCATTTGGCGACCACGAGGGTGGCAACGCCGTTGCCGATCACGTTCGTCAGCGCACGCGCCTCCGACATGAACCGGTCGATGCCCAGGATCAGCGCGAGACCGGCCACCGGCAGCGTGCCCACGGTGGACAGCGTCGCCGCCAGCACGATGAAGCCGCTGCCGGTGACGCCGGCCGCCCCCTTGGACGTGAGCAGCAATACCGCGAGCAAAGTCAGCTGTTGCAGTAAATTCATCGGCGTGTTCGTGGCCTGCGCAATGAACAGGGTCGCCATCGTCAGATAAATCGACGTGCCGTCGAGATTGAATGAATAGCCCGCCGGAATCACCAGCCCGACCACCGCCTTGCCGGCGCCCATTTTTTGCAGCTTGGCGATCATTCTCGGCAGTACCGATTCCGAGGACGAGGTGCCGAGGACGATGAATAATTCGTCGCCGATGTATTTCACGAATCGCCAAATACTGAAGCCGTGCAGACGCGCCACCAACCCGAGCGCGCCGAAGATGAAGACCAGGCAGGTCGCGTAGAAGCATCCCATCAGCTCGCCCAGGGACAGCAGCGAGCCAAATCCGTACTTGCCGATGGTGAAGGCCATGGCGCCGAACGCGCCCAGCGGGGCGACCTTCATGATGATCCCGACGATCCCGAACAGGACGCTCGACAGGGCGTCGATGAAGCCCAGCATCGGCCCGCCGCGGCTGGCCAGGCGCTGCAGTGCGAAGCCGAACAGCACGGCAAAGAGCAGGACCTGGAGGATCTCCCCCTTGGCGAAGGAGTCGACCACCGTCGTGGGAATGACGTTGAGAAGGAAATCGGTCACCGACTGCAATTTCCCAGGCCCTGTATACGCCGCCACCGACGCCGTATCGAGGGTGCGCGGATCGACGTTCATCCCGCTTCCCGGACGGAGGATATTGATCACCACGAGCCCCAGGATCAGCGCCACGGTGCTCATGGCCTCGAAGTAGATCAGGGCCAACCCGCCGGTCTTCCCAACCTTCTTCATGTCCTCGACGCCGGCTATCCCCGTCACCACGGTGCAGAAAATCACCGGGGCGATCATCATCTTGATCAGCTTGATGAACGCATCGCCGAACGGCTTCATCGCGGCCCCGGCTCCAGGGTAGAGCGTACCCAAGAGCACGCCCAGCAAGATGGCGACGATGACCTGAAAATATAGAGACCGCAGCAGGGTTTTCACGCGGCCAAACTTTAAGCGATCCGGGTAACGGCGGTGGCAAAAGAATCCCCGGACTGGCCGGGGAATTCGAGTGGAACAGGTGTTAGGTAAAAACCCGACACGTCCTTAAGTGGAAGATACGTAGGCGGCAAATTGCCCTTACGTTCGACCTTGTTTGTCTTAAACCAGTGTTGCAACTAAGTAACGCTGGTTGCTAATACGCCCTGCGTCGACGACTGAATAATAACAGATAATATAGAAAAATCTAGTAGTTATAGCTTAATGTTTGGCTAGTGCTGCACTATGTCAAATATGTCGCAAATTTGTGACAGATAAGCCACATTCAGGCCGCAGGCGGTGCCCGGAGGCGGCGCCCACCTAGGCCCATCGCGTGGCTTGCTCCGCAAATGCCTTCGAGGCCGCGCGCACCACGCAAAATCGCTGCCCTGTCGGCGCCTCCATGACCCACCAGGTATGAATGGCTTGTATTCGTTTGGCGCCCAATTTCTCCAGCCGCAGAACCTCGGCGTCGATATCGTCGGTTTCGATATCGAGGTGCACGCGGCTCGGATGGCTGACCTTCTGCACTTCGATATTGAGACCGTGCTGAGAATCTTCGAGCCCTTTGTAGAGCGCGGCCTCATCGGCCGGCAATTCGCGCACGGGCATGCCGAGCGCACCGGCCCAGAAATCCGCGGCGCGCGCGAGATCGTCGGTTTGGCAATCGATGATGAATCCCGCAAGTTTGCTTTTGTGCATTGGTTCCTCCAAATTTGCGCCATTCACGAGAACATTCATTCCGAGGACGGACGCCGATGAAATATTTACACACCATGGTACGCGTGACGGATATCGAGCAATCGTTGCGCTTCTATCGCGACGCACTGGGCCTGCGCGAATTATCGCGCAGAGACTACCCTCAGGGACGCTACACGTTGGTGTTCTTGGCGGCGCCGGGCGACGACAGCGCGCAGGTGGAGCTGACTCACAATTGGGATCCGGAAGACTATCCCGGCGGCCGCAACTTCGGACACCTTGCGTACGCAGTGGACGACGTCTACGCCACCTGCCGGCGCTTGATGGATCATGGAGTCACGATCAACCGGCCGCCGCGCGACGGCCGCATGGCCTTCGTGCGCTCGCCGGACAACATATCGATCGAGCTGCTGCAGAAGGGTGCGGCGCTGGCTCCGGCGGAACCTTGGACCACCATGCCCAACATCGGTGCCTGGTAGCGCCCAGAGGTACGAGGTACGCCTGGAAGACGGCCGTTCACCTGGCAAGCGGCCCGCCGCGGCCGATCAGAACATTTCCGACGCGTCCGGGGTTTTGATATCGACCCGCGTGCGCGAGGGAATGTGCTCTCCGGTGATCATGTCCGCGTATGCCTGTCCGGGACCGACCATGGGATAGACGCCGGCATCCGGATCGATCATGACCTCGAGGAAGGCCGCTCCGTCGAAACGGATGAACTCGCCGATGACGCGCGGCACATCGGCCTTCTTGTCGAGCCGCACCGCGTACTTGAAGCCGTCGGCCTGCGCTGCCTTGACGAAATCCTTGGTATGCAAGCTCTTGTCGCTGGCGCTGAGACGGCCGCTGTGGAACAGCTTTTGCCATTGCTTGACCATGCCGTCGCCGCAATTGTTGAGCACCACCACTTTGACGGGTAGATCGTAGGTCGTGACGGTTTCGAGTTCGCCGATATTCATCCGAATGCTGGCATCGCCGTCGATATCGATGACCAAGCGACTGCGCTGCGCATACTGGGCGCCCACCGCCGCCGGCAAACCGAATCCCATGGTGCCCATGCTTCCCGACGTCAGCCAGAGCCGCGGATGGCGGAAATCGAAATACTGCGCCGCCCACATCTGGTGCTGGCCCACGCCCGTGGTGATGATGGCCTCGCCTCGGGTCAGCCGGTTGATTTCCTCGATGACGTAGTACGGTTGAATCAAGGCGCTGTCGCGATCGTAGTTCATGGCGTACTTCGACCGGAGTTCATCGCAATGCCGGTGCCACTCCGACCAATCGCGCTTGAAGCCGTTGCGCCGGCCGTAATCCAGCAATGCGAGCAGAGCATCCGGCATCAAGCCCACGTGACTCCAGTCCACTCGCTTGACCTTGTTGATTTCCGACGCATCGATGTCCAGATGCGCGATGAATTTGGCGCCCCCGGCGAATTTGGCCGGATTGCCGGCGACGCGGTCGTCGAAGCGTGCGCCGAGCGCAAGCAGGCAATCGCAGTCGTCGACCGCGTAGTTGGCGAACGCCGCACCGTGCATACCCAGCATGCGCATCGATAGCGGATGGGTCGTGTCGACGGCGCCGATGCCCATCAGGGTGGTGACGACCGGCACCTGGAATTCCTTGGAAAACTCGCGCAATGCATATGCCGCTCCGGCATTGATCACGCCGCCGCCCGCGTAGACCAGCGGGCGCTTCGCGGCGCCGAAGGCCGCAAAGAAATCGGCAGACGCCGCATCCGGCACCTTGCTCTGTTCCAGGCGATTCATCCGCTGCCGGTAGCCGGGCACCGGCAGGCGCCCGGCCCCGTGGAACACGCCCTTCCAGTTCTGTACATCCTTGGGTACGTCGAGCACCACCGGGCCCGGGCGGCCGGTGCGGGCGATTTCGAACGCCGTGCGTACCGTCGCCTCCAGCTTGGTCGGGTCGGTGATCAGGAAAACGTGCTTGGCCACGGCACCCATGATGCTGGGTACGGGCGCTTCCTGGAATGCGTCCGTACCGATGGCAGTCGTTGGCACTTGACCGCAGATCACCACGATAGGCACCGAATCGGCCATGGAATCGCGCACCGGAGTCACCATATTGGTGGCGCCCGGGCCCGAAGTTACCAGCGCCACGCCCACCCGGCCGCTGGCGCGGGCGAATCCCGCAGCCATGAATCCGGCGCCCTGCTCATTCGCCGGCACGATCAGCGGCATCGAGGATTGATGTTCCTGGTTGTAGCGGAATACGGCGTCGTATATCGGCAATATCGCGCCGCCGCTATAGCCGAAAATCGTGTCGACGCCCTCGTCCGCCAGTACCTGCACCAGCATGTCCGCGCCCGTCATACTGGCGCCCGCCAGCGGATGCGCGGCTTGATTTAACATGTCGTAGCGGTCTTTCACGGTGAAAGACTAGCAGTTCTCGCCCTGGCGCCCAAGTGCCGCCCTCCCGTATGCTTAACCATCCATGCGGCACCTCATAGCAATACACCTGCAAAATGAAGCGGGCGCGCTGACGCGCGTTACCGGCCTGATATCCAGCCGCGGCTACAACATCGAGTCGTTGTCCGTGGCCCCCACCAACGACCCCACGGTGTCGCGCGTCACCCTCGTCACGATCGGCTCCGACCCGGTCATCGCGCAAATCAACGCCCAGCTGTTGAAGCTCGTCGATGTCGTGGCGGTCGAGGACATGACCAGCGGCGATCATCTGGCGCGCGAATTGCTGCTGATAAAACTCCAGATCGCGGCCGAGCATGTCGAATCCGTGGGGTCGCTGCTGCGCCGCGTCGGCGGCAGAGTGCTGTCTTCGAACCCCTCGAGCTACATCGTGGAGCTGACGAGCACGGAGACCGAGATCGGCGAATTCATCGCCAACGTCGCCGCCTTCGGCGAAATCGTCGAAGTCGTCCGCAGCGGCGTCCTCGGTATCGCGCGCGCCAATTCGCGCCTGCACGCCGTCAAATGAACGCGCAGATCTGTGCGCCCCGAGCCCCCCACGGCGCCCCCGCCGGGGGTGGCCCGCCGATTTGGTAATTTCAAGGATATGCGTCATGCCCGAAATCGAAGTCAAACCCGAACACGCCGCCGATCCCAACACCCGGCGGGTCGGAATTCTGGTGGGAGTGGTCGGCATTCTGCTGTCGCTCGTTACCATCGCTTCGCATCGCGCGCATACCCAGGCCGTGATTCATCGGACCGAATCGAACGATGCGTGGGCCTACTACCAGGCCAAGAAGAATCGCGAATACACCAGCGAAGTGACGCTGACCCTGCTGCATAGCCTTGGCTCGGACGCCGCCAAGATGGAGGCCCCTGTTCAAAAACTGGAGGCGGCGCGCGCCAAATACACGGCGGACGCCGAGAAGATCCAAGACGACGCCAGGGCGAAGGACGACGAAACCAAGGTCGAGGAACGCCGCGCAATGCGCTTTGATATCGGCGAAGGATTCCTGGAACTCGGTCTGGTGCTGTGTTCCTTGTATTTTTTGGCGCGCAACAATTTCTTCCCCATCTTCGGCGTGACCGCCGCCGTTGCCGGCGCGGCGATGGGCATTTGGGGCTTCCTGCTTTGAGGACCGTGTCGGCACGCGGGTTGGCCGCCGCGCTCGCCGTGTTGGGCATTGCGGCCCCTGCGTTCGCCGCGGCGCCCGCGGAATCAACGGCACCGGCGCGCGTGGAAGCGCGTTCGGACGATTTACTGGGGGTCGGGCTGGCGCAAGGCGATCGGATGGTCGTTCGCATCAGCCGCTTGGCCGATAACGCGCCCGTGCGGGACGCCGTCGTGACGGTGACTCTGCGCGGCGTCGCGCACCCGACCACCGCCGAAGCCGACGGCAGCTTCACGCTGCAGACTCGAGACCTCGCTCTGCCGGGGGCGGCGGCGGTGGAATTTCAGGTGGTGCAGGCCGCGGCGCACGAGACGCTCAAGGGCACGTTGCAAGTCGCGGGCGGCGCCGCTTCAGGGGGCGACAAGAACTCCGCCCGGCAGCTGTGGTGGTGGGTGCTCAATTTCGCCGTGTGCATCGGCTTCCTGGCGCTCATATCGAGGCGGCGAAAAAAGGCGGCGCAGGGCTAGGAATCGCACGGGCGGCTAAAAAGTCTGCATGGTCTGCACCAAGAACTGGAATTTTTGGATTCCGCGCATATTGTTGAGCGGAAACGCGAAATCGATGTGCAGTACATTGCCGAGGCCAGAGCGGGTATTGCCGAGCCGAAAACCAAAGCCCACGTCTCGCAGCATCCCGGGATCGCTGTTGCCGATGACCCCGCTTCCCCAGGTGCGGCCCATGTCGGCGAAAATGGCGCCGCCCACCCGCACTAGGCGAAAAGGGTACCAATCGGTATAAACCCGCTGTTCCACGGTCAGCAGTGCCCGGGACGTGCCCGACTCGTAGCGCAAGGGATAGCCGCGCAAGCCATTGTCGCCGCCGAGCAGAAGCTGCAGATCCGGATCCAACGAATCGGTGACCGTCCCGGAGACTGCAGCGTACAGCAGCCAATCGGGGCGCCAGCGCCAATAGTATTTCCCGCCGACGTCGGCGATCAAATTGCGCGCACGGCCGTCCTCGATGCGGGACGAGAAATTGCTCGTCATGAACAGCTGCTGCAGGTCGCCTATCTCAAATCCCCGCAGCAAGTGCGCGGCGAGCATGATGGCATTGCGGTCTGCGCCGAAAGCCGAGTTCGACAAACCTACCTCGCCCGACACTTCGGTGCCGAAATACAAATCCTCGGTTCGGCCGATCTGATTCTCGTCGCCCACCTTCTTGTACTTGTCCTCGATGATGTCGAATCCGACAAACGGGTAGGACAAGGTCCGATCGGGCGGCAGCTGCTTCGCCGGCGTGAAGGTAAGCGGCGTCGGCAGAAATATATTGCGGTCGTAGCGCAAGCCGAATGTGAGGCGTTTGGTCCAGCCGTCGATCAACCCGCTCGAAATGCCGCCGCTCAGTTCGTACGACGCCTCGTTGTCGTTGAATTGATCGACGACGTCCCCCAAGTTGTAGCGCGAAATGGTGCGGTCGAAGCTCACCGCGGTGATCTTCGCGCTCCACGGCGCATCCAGCGAATAGAAAGGCTGCGCCACCTGCACGACGCGCTCCGTGCCGTCGCTCGAGCCGACGTAGGCACCCGCGGCGGTCCATCTCGAGCCGAATACATTCGGATCCGACCAAGACACGGTGTTGCTGGTGCGGTCGACGGAGCTGTTGCGCGAAACCTGCAGCGTCTTTCCCCAGCCCAGGAAATTCGAATCTTGAAGGTTGAAATTGGTGCTGTTGCTGCCGCCCGCCCGCCCGAAAGAGACCCCCGGACTCAAGGTCCAGACATCCTTGGTGATCACCTTGACGTCGACCTTGCCGTCGGCATAACGGACGGGCACGACCCGGGCGTCGTAAATGTACTTGAGCAGGCGTAATACCCGCTCGGTTTCCGCGAGCTTGCGCGCGGCATACTTGTCCCCGCTTGCAAACAGCAGCTGCGCCTTGATCGTCGAGCGTTTGGTGCGTATGTGCAGCCGGTTCGCGAGCCGAAACAGCCCGTTGCGCTCGCGCTCGTCGCTTTCGTCGAATATATTGGCACATCCGCGGGACGCGGCTCCTCGATGCGGGTGTGCTCCTTGTCGGTCAGCTTCGCCGCGAACGCCGGTAGCGCCGCGGCGAGGACCGTGAACGCAAGCAGCATGCCGCTGTCGGATAGCTTCATCCGATGATGGACGTCCGCTTACCCGGATTGGGTCGATGTACCACGGCGTTCATGACGTGATTGGATGGCGCCCGCCATTGGGCCGCAATCGGTCGATAGGGGCGAAATGCCGTAAGTTTGCGCCGACGGAGTGTCGGAATATCCTGCACAACCGCACGGGACGGGCCGTGCGCGGCAAGATCATCCCCTCCAGGACGTTCACGTTCGGGCTACAACGCGGCGTTGTCGGTCTCGCCGGTGCGAATGCGCAAAACTCGCAGGATGTCGGTGACAAAAATCTTGCCGTCGCCGACCTTCCCGGTTTTCGAAGCGCCGACTATGGCCTCCATCACTTGATCGACGAGCTCGTTCTTGACCGCGACTTCGATGCGCGTCTTCGGCACGAAATCCACGACATACTCCGCGCCGCGGTACAGTTCCGTGTGCCCGCGCTGGCGGCCGAAGCCTTTGACCTCGGTTACCGTCATGCCTGAGACCCCAATTTCGGAAAGCGCCGCGCGCACGTCGTCGAGCTTGAAGGGTTTGATAATGGCAGTAATCAATTTCATTGTGGACTCCGGGCATCGTTGGGCCGTCGCCACAATACTATTACGATTGCGCGCGACAGGCACGGCCAGATGCGGATGCGGCGGGTTGGCGGGGGTTGTCTCTCGTTCAACCCGCCCTTCCGGGGCAGGCCCCGACCCGCTATAAAGGCACTGTCGCAGACGCGGTAGGCTTTCCCAAGGAATCCAATGATCTCCACCATTCTCATCATAGGCGGCGGCCAGGCGGGCGCGCAGGCCATCGACACCCTCCGGCGGGAAGGGTTTCGCGGCCGTTTGGTGTTGATCGGCGACGAGCCGGAGTTGCCGTACCAACGGCCGCCGCTCTCGAAGAAATACCTTTCGGGCGAAATGGCGGCCGATCGCCTCCCCTTCCGCCACCGCGCCTTTTACGACGAGCATCGGGTCGAGCTCAAATTGGGCAGGCGTGCCGTGCGTCTCGATCCCGCCGCAAGGCAGGTTGAACTCGCGGACGGCGAGCAATTGACCTATGACCGATTGTTGCTGTCCCTCGGCGCAGAATCGCGCCGGCTGGCCTGCCCAGGGGCCGCGCTTCCCGGCGTGCGCTATCTGCGCGGACTCGCCGATGTTGCGCCCATTCAGGCGGGCTTCAATCCCCAGGCACGCGTCGTCATCATCGGCGGCGGCTATATCGGGCTCGAGACGGCCGCGACGTGCCGCAAAATGGGCTGCGAAGTCACGGTGCTGGAAATGGCCGACCGGGTCATGAATCGCGTGGCCGCGCCCAGCGTCTCGCAATATTTTGCCCAGGAGCATCGTGCGCACGGCATCACCTTGATTTGCGACACGCGGGTGGTTTGCCTCGAAGGCCAAGGACGGGTCGAAAGCGTGGTTTGCGCCGACGGCACCCGCCACGCGGCGGACTTGGTCATCGTCGGCGTCGGCGCCGTGGCAACGACTGAACTCGCGAGCGCCGCGGGGTTGGCGTGCGACAACGGAATCCTGGTGGACGAATACTGCCGCACCAGCGATGCGCTGATCTATGCGGCGGGCGATTGCACCAACCATCCTTCGCCGCGCTTCGGCCGACGGGTGCGCCTCGAATCGGTGGACAACGCTTTTGAGCAAGCAAAGACCGCCGCGCTCAATCTGCTGGATCGGCCGGTCGTGCACGATCGGGTACCTTGGTTCTGGTCCGATCAGTTCGACAACAAGCTGCTCATCGTCGGGCTCTCGCAGGATTACGACCGGCTGGTGTTGCGGGGGGATCCCGCCTCGCGCAGCTTCAGCGTCTGCTACCTCAAGGGCAGGGAATTGCTTGCGGTGGAGGCAGTCAACCATTCGAAGGACTACATGGCGGCTCGCAAACTCATCGCCGAGCGCGCGCTGTTCGACGTCGGCAAATTGGCGGACAGCGAACTTGCACTCAAAGAAGCGATCTGATGCCCAAGATCGTGTTCACCGAGCCCGGCGGCGGACGACGCGAGATAGACGCGCCGCTCGGGATCACGCTGATGGAGGCGGCGCGGCAACATGGCGTGCAGGGCGTCGTGGCGCAATGCGGCGGCGCCTGCGCCTGCGCAACCTGCCACGTGTACATCGAGCGATCCTGGCTCGCGCGGCTCGGGCCGCGCGAGGAAATGGAGGAAGCCATGCTGGAGAACGCCTGGGAACCGCGTGACAACAGCCGTCTCAGTTGCCAGATCCACATCACGGCGGATCTGGAAGGGCTCCCGGTAACCGTCCCTCAACGGCAGCGAGAGGAGTAGCCAAAGGAGGCATCGGACCGCTACTCGAAGACGACCAACAGATCCTTGGTGTCGACCTGCAGGCCGGGCCGGGCCAGGATCTCCCTGATCACTCCGTCGCGCTCGGCGCGCACCGTCGTTTCCATTTTCATCGCTTCCAGCGTCAGGAGCGCCTCGCCCTTGGCGAGCTTTTGGCCGACATGCGCCGGCACGGTGGCGATGGTGCCCGGCATGGGCGCGCCCACGTGGCTCGCATTGCCCGGCTCGGCCTTGCGCCGCGGCGGCCGCTTCGCCACCTGGCTGCGATCCGCGACGCGAATCGGGCGAGGCTGGCCGTTGAGCTCGAAGAATACCGTGCGCGTTCCGTCCTCATGCGGATCGCTGGTGGTTACGTAGCGCACGATCAGCGTCTTGCCGCGCTCCAGATCGATGTTGATCTCCTGGCCCGGCTCCATTCCGTAGAAGAAAACGGCCGTAGGCAGCGCGCTGACATCGCCGAACGCGCTGCGATTGGCCGCGTAGTCGGCGAATACCTTGGGGTACATCAGATAGGAAGCGAGTTCATCTTCGGTTATCGCCCGGCCTACTTTGTTCTCCGCAAGCCGGCGCTCGGCGTCGAGGTCCGCCGGCGCCAGCAATTCGCCCGGCCGCACGTCGAGCGGAGCCTTTCCGCCCAGCACTTTTTTCTGCAGAGCCGGGGGAAAGCCGCCGACCGGTTGGCCGAGGTCGCCACGGAATAAACGCACCACCGAATCGGGAAATGCAATTTCCACCGCCGGGTCGAGCACCGCCTCTCGCGTGAGGCCGCTGGTGACCATGGTGATGGCCATGTCGCCGACGACCTTGGACGTCGGCGTGACCTTGACGATATCGCCGAACATTTCGTTGACTTCGGCGTAAGCCTGCGCGACTTCCGGCCACCGGTAATCGTCGAGTCCGAGCGAGCGCGCCTGCTCGCGCAGGTTCGTGTATTGCCCGCCCGGCATGCCGTGCACGTACACCTCGGAGGCGCCCGCGCGAATATCGCTCTCGAAAGCGATATAGCCGCGCCGGACTTGTTCCCAGTAGGTCGAGATCGTGCGCAATTTGGCCGCATCGAGCCCTGGATCGCGCGGGCCAAATCTCAACGCCTCGACGATGGATCCGAGATTGGGTTGTGAGGTGAGGCCCGACAGGGCGTCGATCGCCCCGTCCACCGCATCGACGCCGGCTTCGATCGCGGCGAGTACGCTCGCCGCCCCGATCCCGCTCGTATCATGAGTGTGGAAATGAATCGGCAGACCCACTTCTTCCTTGAGCGCCGTGACGAGAGCCGCCGCGGCCCGCGGCTGACAAAGGCCGCCCATATCCTTGATCGCCAGCACGTGAGCGCCAATCGCCCGCAACTCCTTGGCGAGCTTGACGTAGTACTTCAGGTCGTACTTGGTCTCGCGGGGATTCGTCAAGTTCCCCGTGTAACAAATTGCCGCCTCACAGAGCCTACCGGCATCGCGCACCGCCTCGATGGCGACCTTCATGTTGTCGGCCCAATTCAAGCAATCGAATACTCGAAACACGTCGATGCCGGCAGCGGCCGCGCGCCCGACAAAATGCCTCACGACGTTGTCGGGGTAGTTGGTGTAGCCGACCGCGTTGGCCGATCGAAACAGCATTTGCAGCAACAGGTTGGGCATCGCTTTGCGAAAAGCCGCGAGGCGCGCCCAGGGATCCTCCTTGAGGAAGCGCAGCGCGACGTCGAAAGTCGCGCCGCCCCAGCACTCCACGGAAAATAGCTGCGGCAGCAACTCGGCGTAATACGGCGCGATCATCGCCATGTCGTGTGTACGAAAGCGCGTTGCCAGCAAAGACTGATGCGCGTCGCGCATGCTCGTGTCGGTCAAAAGGACGCGGCGCTCCGCCAGCATCCAGTCGGCAAATTTTTCCGGCCCCAGCTCGTCGAGCCTTCGGGGAAACACCGGCTGCTTGGGCCGGGCTCGACCCTTCACCTCCGGATTGCCGTTGACGATCACATCCCCGATGAAACTCAACAACCGCGTCGCCCGATCGCGCTTGCGCGGACTGCGGAACAGCTCCGGAGTTTCGTCGATGAACTTGGTGGTGTAATCGGCGGACGCAAAACGCGGATGCGTGATCAGCTGGTCGAGGAACCGCAAATTGGTCACCACGCCGCGAATCCGAAACTCCCACAGCGCGCGGTGCATGCGTGCGATGGTCTCTTCGGGGGTCGGCGACCAGGCGGTCACCTTCACCAGCAACGAATCGTAGAAGCGAGTGATGATGGCGCCCGAATAGGCGGTCCCGGCGTCGAGCCGTATGCCGAATCCGGCCGGACTGCGATAGGCCGTGACGCGGCCGTAATCCGGCACGAAGTTGTTCTCCGGGTCTTCGGTGGTGACGCGGCATTGCAATGCGTGGGCGTTGACGCGTATCTCTTCCTGCGGCGGCACGCCGCTTTCCACGGTGCCGATCCGCGCGCCGGCGGCGATCCGGATCTGCGCCTTGACCAAGTCGATCCCGGTCACGCATTCGGTGACGGTGTGTTCCACCTGAATGCGCGGGTTGACTTCTATGAAATAGAACTTGCCCGTGTCGGCGTCCTGCAGGAACTCGACGGTGCCGGCGGCGCAATAGCCCACGGCACGGCCTATCTTGAGCGCCGCCTCGAACAGTTCGGCCCGCTGCGCGTCGTTGAGAAAAGCCGCCGGTGCGCGTTCGACGACCTTCTGGTTGCGGCGCTGCACGGTGCAATCCCGCTCATGCAGATGCACCAAGTTGCCATGGGAGTCGCCCAGGATCTGCACTTCCACGTGGCGCGCCCGCCGGATCAGCTTCTCGAGATAAACTTCGTCCTTGCCGAAAGCCGCTTTGGCTTCGCGCCTCGCCGCCGCCACGGTCTCGATGAGTTCACGGTCGTCTTCTACGATGCGCATGCCGCGGCCTCCGCCGCCCCAGCTCGCCTTGAGCATCACGGGAAAACCGACCAGCCTCGCCATGGCGAGCACCTGGGCCTCGTCGGCGGGCAACGGCGGCGTCGCCGGCATCACCGGCACTCCCGCGGCCACGGCCAAGTTGCGCGCTTCGACCTTGTTGCCCAACCTCCGCATGGTGTCGGGCAGAGGTCCCACGAAGGCTATGCCGGCTGCGGCACACGCTTCCGCGAACTCGGGACTCTCGGACAAAAATCCGTAACCCGGGTGAACGGCGTCGGCGCGAGCTTCGACGGCCACGCGAATGATGTCGTCGATGTCGAGATAGGCGTCGATCGGGCCCTTGCCGTCCCCTACCAGATAGCTTTCGTCGGCTTTGGTCCGATGCAGCGAGAACCGGTCTTCCTGCGAGTGAATGGCGATGGTGCGGATGCCGAGCTCGGTGGCGGCACGCATGACACGAATGGCTATTTCACCGCGATTCGCGATGAGAAGGCTCTTGATGGCCCCCGTCTTGGGAAATGGATTCATCAGCGAATGATGATAGCCTTGCGGCGTCTGAGCGAACAGAGGACGCACCTTAAATGTTTGGGCTAGCGATTCATGGCGGCGCAGGCACTTTGCCGCGCGCCGAGATGGGAGGCGAGATGGAGCTCTCCTACCGTGCCGGTCTGACCACGGCGCTCGATGCCGGGTACGCGGTGCTGCAAGGAGGCGGGACGAGTCTGGACGCGGTGACGCGCGCCGTCGTCAGCCTCGAGGATAATCCCCTGTTCAACGCGGGCCATGGATCGGTGTTCACGCTCGACGGACGCAACGAGTTGGATGCCTCCATCATGGACGGCAGAACTCTGGCGGCGGGAGCGCACCGTCATGGAGCATTCGGAATACGTCATGCTGAGCGGCGAAGGCGCGGAAGAATTCGCCTTGAGCCGCGGCGCCGCACTGGTCCCGCGCAGCTACTTTCACACCCCGGAGCGATGGCGGCAGCTCGAACGCATCCGCAGCGGCGAGGTGGGACTGTCGGCTCTCACCATATCCCACGTGGGCACCGTGGGAGCGGTCGCTCGGGACGGCGACGGCCGATTGGCCGCGGCCACCTCCACGGGCGGTATGACGGGCAAACGTTATAACCGCATCGGCGACTCGCCCATCATTGGCGCCGGGACGTACGCGGACGACCGCTCCTGTGCGGTGTCCGCCACCGGGCACGGGGAAGTATTCATTCGCGCCGCGGTGGCGCACGACATCTGTTCGCGGATGCGCTTCGGCGGCCGCACCCTGGGAGAAGCGGTGCGCGAAGTCGTGCTCGGGGAACTCACTCAATTGCGCGGCGAAGGAGGAGTCATCGCGATCGACGCCCGGGGCGAGATCGCCATGGAATTCAATTCCGAGGGCATGTTTCGCGCCAGCAGACGGGCAGGCGAGGCCGCGCGAGTCGCGATCTATCGGCCTTGACCGGCACGATCGCCCGGCCGGGCTAGACGCTGCGCTGCCCGTGGCGCTTTTCGAAGCGGCCGGTTTTCAAGGTGTGGTATTCGGCTTCCATCACGACGACTCGGTTACGGCCTTGTTCCTTGGCGCTGTACAAGGCTTCGTCGGCAAGTTGGATCAGCCCGTCGGGCGTGCGACTGCTGGTCGGCAGGATGAAGGCCGCGCCGATGCTCACCGTGAGGCGGCTGGCAACACGGGACGCCTCGTGGGGAATATTGAGTTCGGCTATGGAACGCTGGATTCGCGTCAGCACCTCGGCGACGTATTCGCGGCTCGCTTCGTACAGCACTACCGCGAATTCTTCGCCGCCATAACGCGCCACGAAATCCAGCGGTCTTCGCGCACACTGGCTGAGCGAGACAGCCACCGCGCGTAAACATTCGTCGCCCGCCTGGTGTCCATACCGATCGTTGTAGTCCTTGAAACAGTCGATATCGGCGAGGAGCACCGCCACGCGCTCCTCTTCGCGCACGGCTTGCTGCCAGACGCGCTGAATATGCTGATCGAACATGCGCCGGTTCTGGATGCCCGTGAGACCGTCACGCGCCACCATTTCGCGCAGCAGGCAGGCCTCGAGAAAGCGCATGCGGCTGGTCTTCTCGTGCATGTAGACGACCGACGCGCCGAACAAATTGGCGGCAACCATCGCCATCGCATCGTACGCGAACTCGCGGCCGGGCAACTGCAGCGCCGTGCCCACGGCAAGATAGACGAACATCACGATCGCATTCGCGGCGACCGCATGATAGAAAATGAGCCCGCCCATGAAGTAAATGAAAATGATGGTGAGCATCAAGCAGGGAAACAGAATCGACACTCCGCCCTGAGTGGCGATGATCTGAATCGCGCCCACCCCGAGGCCCAACAACGTCGACGCGACCACCACCAGCGGCGGATAGATCCGGTGGCGCCGCGCCGAGAAACTCGACGCGAGCCCGACGAGCAGAATCGGAATGATCACCAGCAAATGGATCATGCTCGGAATGCGGTTGAGCTCGGGGCCGAGAACTATCGATTCCATGGCGGAAAAGGCGATGGTGATGACCACGGCCAGGCAGAAATTCACGCGCGTGTGCAGCAGGTTTTCGTCGAAATGAGCGCAGCGGAATTCGGTTTCGAGTTCCGGATTGAAAGTGAGCCAGGGGAAGCCCGCGCGCAACTGGCGGGCCTGCGGAGTATCCGGCAGGTCTGCTGTGGGAAGGCGGTCAGCGCTGCTCATTCGTCACACCGTACTGAACCGTGGCGGCGCGCTCAACGACCTGCGCCACTCTTTGGAGCAAAAAACAGGCCGGGAAACTATCCTGTATTATGTCAAATTCTGCCCTCCGCGTATCCCGGGGGGCCGAGGGCCGGACTCAATCGGCCAGATAATGAGCGAGATAGGTATCGAAATCGGTCTTGTCGGCGTTCTCGATGCGCGCTTGCGCCTCGTGCGACTCGCGTGCAGCCGCGGCGAATTCCGCCAGGCGGCGTTCATTGGGCGGATACAGGCCGAGGAAGTAATCCTTGTGCAATTTCGACATTCGCTGGGCCAGCTGGAAAAACGATTCGCCGCTTTGCCGCATGTCCGTCAACAGCCGCGCGGACGGTGTGCGCTCGACATCCTCGATTTTCGCGCGCTGTTGTTCGAGGGCGGACGTATACGGGCGTGCGGCCTCGCCGTGATCGAGCAATTCGCACAGGCCCTGCATCGCATCGAGCAATTCGCGCGCCCAGTTCTGCATGGGGAAATCGCGGCCTTCGCGCTTCAGCATGAGATTGGGTTCGCGGCCGCGCCGGGCCACCAACAAATGGTTGGCATCCAGGGTCGCCTGTTCGCTCTCCCCGATGGGTGCGCTGTTCCGCAGCAGGCATAGTGCGAGAAACGCTTCGAGGAAGCGCAGTTTGTTCTGATTGACGCCGACCGGATCGAATGCGCTCACATCCAGAGCGCGAACTTCGACGTATTCCACTCCGCCCCGCTGCAGCGCCTTGGTCGGGCGCTCGCCCGAGCGTGCAACCCGCTTCGGCCGAATGAAGCTGTAATATTCGTTCTCGATCTGCAGGATGTTGGCGTTCAGCTGTTGATACTCGCCGTCGACCTTGACGCCGATCTTCTCGTAGGGAGGATAAGGGGTGCTGATCGCCCGCGAGAGATCGCGCACGTACTCGTCCAGGCTGTTGACCGATACGCTCACCGTTGCTTGATTCTTGTTGCGGTAGCCGAGGTCGCTCATGCGCAGCGACGTGCCGAACGGTTCGTAGAAAGTATCCGCGTCGAGCGACGCCAGAGTCGTTTCGCGTCCCGCAAAGAAGCTCTTCGACACCGCCGGCGACGTGCCGAACAGGTACAGCACGAGCCAGCCGTAGCGCCGGTAATTGCGCAGCACGCCGAAGTACTGCGTGGAGATGAAGCTCTGTTGCGGCTCCCGGGACTCGTTGATGTCCTCGAGCACCCCCCAGAGACGCGGGGAAAAGGAGTAGTTGAAATGCACGCCGGAAATCGCCTGCATGATGCGCCCGTAGCGCACCCCCAAGCCATGCCGATAGACGGTCTTCATCCGGCCGACATTCGAAGTGCCGAATTGCGCGAGCGGAATGCTGGCATCGCCCTCGAGCGCGCACGGCATGCTGGTCGCCCACAGCAATTCATCATCCAAATGGCGGTACACGAATTGATGGATGTCGCACAAGTACTGCAGCAATTCCCAGGTCTCGCCGAACGGCGGGGTCACCAGCTCGATCAGCGACTCCGAGAAGTCCGTCGTGATGTTTTCGTTCGTGAGGGGCGCGCCCAGGGCGGCAGGATGCCGTGATTGCACGATGTCGCCGGCGGGCGAGACGCGCAACGACTCCTTTTCGACGCCCTTGCGGCCGCCGCGCAGCACGCCTCGTTCACCGGAATTAATGAGCCCTGCGAGGCGGCGCTCGAATTTCTTATCAACCACGTTACGCAATACCTCGATCCTCGATCGTCGATCTACGGCAGCTCGGCGACGACCTCGATCTCGACGAGGAATCCCGGATCCACCAAACGCTGCACTTGTACCCATGAGGTCGTCGGCAGCCGCTCTTTGTCGTAATACTCGAACCGCAAGTCGGAGGCTTTCAGCAAGGCGTCCATGTCGGTCGTATAGATCGTTTCCTTCACGACCTCGTCGAAGCCGGCTCCGTGCGCGGCGAGCGTGCGGCGTATATTGGAGTAAGCGGCGCGCATTTGCCCGGCCATATCGCCCGATGCCACCAAACGCCCGTTCTGATCGGCGGCCACCGAGCCGGAAATATACAGCGTTTTGTCGATGAGCACGGCCTGGGAATAGCCGAAGTCCTTCTCGTAGGGATTCAGATGGAACACTTGCTTGACCCGTTGCGGCGGCGGTTCCGGTTCGCGTTTGCAGGCACCCAGCGCCAGGGCCGCCGCAACCGACGCAATGAGGACCAATCGGCGCAACATGCGAACTACTCCGTTTTCTGCTTCTGGACGAATTCAGCACGAGTTCGGAGCGCACGCAACATTTTCGGCAGATCTCGCCGCAAGGCCCCGCGCACGAGCCAGCGCGGAACCCAAAACCCCGGCGCCAAGTCGACCGCGTAGTGCGCGATGGTGTCGTCCCCGTCGCTTTGCAGTACCCACGAGCCTCGCAGGCGCGCCAAGTCGCCCGAGATGCGTTCGATGGCCACGCGCGATGGTTCGTCATACGACGCGCGAATCTCATACGTCAGTTTGGGTGCGTACCAGGAATAGTCCATCACATGTCGAATCCGCTGCCATGTCCGGTCCGGCGCCGTCTCCATCACGTCACAGGCCTTGAGACCGGGAACCAAACGCACTGCTTCGGCGCAGCTGGTGATCAGCGACCAGACCACCTCGCGGCGGGCATGAATTCTGACCGACGCGCTGGCGCTGCCGCTCTGTTCTCCGGCATCGAGCGCTACGGCGACGTCGATGTCGCCATGCTGCGTGGATTCCTGCGCAAGGTCCGAGGCGGGCGCGGCATAGGCGGCGAACAGGAGGAAAACGATGGGAAATAAACGGTGCACTGGATAGTCTGACTCCGATCGATCCAAACTGTTCGATGGATATCGCCGATCAGCGTCGAGCCTCCATCCATCGCTTCATTTTCGCCTCGAGAATATCGAGGGGCATGGCGCCGTCCTTGAGGAGCTCGGAATGAAATTCGCGGATATCGAAGCGCGTGCCCAGCGCTTGCTGCGCATGGGTACGCAGCGACTGGAATTCGAGTTCACCGATCTTGCACGCCAATGCGTCCCCAGGCAGCGCGACGAAGCGGTCGGTGATCAGATCGGCATCGGCCGCATCCACGCCCAGCTGCGCGCGAAGATACTCGGCCGCCTGCGCGCGGCTCCAATCCTTCGCATGCAGTCCCGTGTCCACGACCAGGGCGACCGCGCATTTCAATTGCCCGGCGAGTGCGCCCCTTTTTGCTTCATCGTCGCCGTACACACCCAGTTGTTCGCCGAGCGACGCCGCGTACAGAGCCCAGCCGTCGACGAAGGCGGGTTCAGTGCCGAATCGCCGGAACTTGGGTAGGTCGATCCGCTCTTGCTGAAATGCCGCCTGATAGTGGCGTCCCGGTATCGCTTCCTGGAGAAAGGCTGCGATCTCGGTGTTTGCGGTCCGTCCCGCACTCGATTCGGCATTCACATAGAGAATCGCGGGCGTCGCACCGTCAGGCGCCGCGCTTTGGTAGGCCAGAAGCGCCGCCTGCGGGTTCAGGGGGCCAAACGCTCGAATCTCGAAGTCCGACCGCGGGGCCGCGGAGAACAGCGTCGGCGTGGCCGCAAGGACTTGAACCTTCAACTCCTGGTAGACGTTCAACACCTCCGCCTTGGACGGGGGAGGGGCGCCCACGGACGAAGCGAGCATGCGCGCTCGAATACGTTCGACTTCCGCGGCACCAATACCGTGAATCTCGCTTGGGGTCTGTCGGGTGCTGGTGGCGCGTTTGACTCGAGCGGCATACCAGGAAGGCCCCAACGGCAGCGCCGACAACGCGACGCTGAGCCTCGCCCGGGGCAGATATTCGCGCCGAATGAAATCATGCATTTCACGATAGGCAGGCAGCAGCTTATCCTTGACGGCGCTGTCGAGGTTCGAGGTCAAACGCGTCCGCTCCGGCTCCCTGATGGTCTCCGGCATGCTTCGCAGCGGTACATAGAAGAGATTGGCGGGAGTATCCTCGCCCAAACCCTGCAGCAATGGCAGCATCCGCTCCATCAGCACGCGCGGCGAGGTGTACCCGCGCCGCATTCCCTCGCGCATGTTCGCCATCGCCTGTCTCGACCACCTGACATAGTCGTCGATCCGCAGCAGCCAATTCGCATAGTCTTTGGCCGTCCTCAAGGGATGTTGGCCCGTGTCCAAGGCCGCACGCGCCATTTGCAGCGGCACTCCCTCGAATGGATCGATCGGCAGGAGTTCGCTCGGAAAGGTGAGGCCCTCGATGTCCAATTCGCGCCGTCTCTTGAAGATGTCGTAGGTCAATGCCGCATCCGCGTCCAGGCGGGCGCGCGGAACGGCTTGAACGTCGGCGAGAAAGCGGCGTTCCACGGCCAGGGTATCCGCCATGAACTGCGGCGACAGTGGATTGCCGGGGGGCGCGCGTTCCTCCCAATATCGGTCGACGATTCGCCGTAGGTCGTCGCGCGGCGACGCCGAGTTCGCCGCTGGGGGGGGCGCGGGGGCAGGCGCCGCTCCACAGGCGGCGAGGCCTAAAAGCGCGAATACGGCCGAAACCTTGGACGACAATCGGATCATCGATTGATTATAAGCTGGCGGCTGGGTCCATAATTCCCAAGCTTCACTTTTCGGGAGTCACACTATGTTGGTCGGAGCAAATCCGCGGCGCGTCGCGATTGTCGGCGGCGTGCGCATTCCGTTTGCGCGAGGCAACGGCGCCTACGGGGACGTGGGCAATCAGGAGATGCTGACCGCCTCGCTGCGCGGCGTGGTCGACCGTTACGGGCTGCAGGGCCAGCGTCTCGACGACGTGGCGGCGGGCGCGGTCATGAAACACTCGAGCCAATGGAATTTGACGCGGGAATCGGCGCTCGCATCGGGTCTTGCCGCGGAAACGCCGGGGCTCGATTTGCAACGCGCCTGCGGCACCAGCCTGGAGGCCGCGATCCTGCTCGGCAACAAGATTGCCCTCGGCCAGATCGATTGCGCGATTGCCGCGGGAGTCGACACGGTCAGCGATCCGCCGGTGGTCTACCCCAGGAGCTTTCAGCAACGTTTGCTGCACAGTTATCGCGGCAGGACATTGAGCACACGCATAGGTCCCTGGTTCGGATTGCGCCCAAGAGACCTGCGGCCGGTCCTGCCGGGAATCGCGGAGCCGCGCACCGGCTTGTCGATGGGCGAAAGCACCGAACTCATGGTGAAGAGCTGGGGAATTACGCGCGCCGAACAGGACCAATTGGCGCTCGAAAGCCATCAAAAGGCCGCCGCCGCTTATGCGTCCGGGTTTTACAAGGGGCTGGTGCGCGACTATCTGGGCGTGGCTCAGGACAACAACATTCGCAACGACACGACTCTGGAAAAACTCTCCCAGCTCAAGCCGGTATTCGATACCTCGGGAGCCGGGACCTTGACTGCAGGGAATTCGACCCCCATGACGGATGGTGCGTCGGCGGTATTGCTCGCGTCGGAGACCTGGGCGCGCGAGCGCGACTTGCCGGTGCTGGCTTATTTGAGTTACGGCGCCGTTGCCGCCGTGGATTACATCGACAAGAAGGAGGGCTTGCTCATGGCGCCGGCCTACGCCGTACCCCGGATGTTGAGCGACGCGCGGCTTGCGCTCCAGGACTTCGATTTCTACGAGATCCACGAGGCTTTCGCGGGACAAGTGCTCTGCACTCTCAAGGCCTGGGCCGATCCGGTTTTCTGCCGCGACAGGCTGAGACTGCCGGGCGCGCTCGGCACCATCGATCGGTCCAAACTCAACGTGAAGGGAGGCAGTCTTGCGATCGGCCATCCCTTCGCCGCGACCGGCACCCGCATCGTCGCCACGCTCGCCAAGACTCTCGATGAATCCCGGGCCAAGCGCGGATTGATCTCGATCTGCACTGCGGGCGGCATGGGTGTCACGGCCATTGTCGAGCGTTGACCGTGTCGATGAACGCGTTATCCTTTGTGTACACACCGTAGGGTAGATTCATGAAACTCAAAGATCCTCTGCTGCTGCGCCAGCTGTGCTTCATCGACGGCGGCTGGGCGCCCGCGGACAACGGCGGCACGCTGAGCGTGCACAACCCCGCCACCGCCGAAAAGCTCGGGCTCATACCAAATATGGGTGCCGCCGAATGTCGTCGCGCGATTTCATCCGCGGCTGCGGCGCTGCCCGCGTGGGCGGCCCGAACCGCCAAGGATCGTGCCGCCGCGCTGCGGCGGTGGTTCGAGCTCATGCTCGCGCACCAAGAGGATCTCGCCATGCTCATGACGGCGGAGCAGGGAAAACCGCTGGCCGAGTCCAAAGGCGAAATCGCCTACGCGGCTTCTTTCATCGAATGGTTCGCGGAGGAAGCCAAGCGCATGTACGGCGACATCATCCCCGGACATCAAGCCGACAAGCGCATTCTCGTGCTGCGGCAACCCGTGGGCGTGGTCGCGGCCATCACGCCCTGGAACTTTCCGGCGGCCATGATAACGCGCAAGGCCGGCCCCGCGCTGGCCGCGGGGTGCACGATGGTTTGCAAGCCGGCGACCCAGACCCCGTATTCCGCATTGGCGCTGGCTGAGCTCAGCGATCGGGCGGGGATCCCGAAGGGCGTGTTCAACGTGATCACCGGGTCCGCCGCCGCGATCGGCGGCGAGATGACGTCCAACCCCACCGTGCGCAAGCTGACGTTCACCGGGTCCACCGAAATCGGCAAGAAGCTGATGGCGCAATGCGCCGGCACGGTGAAAAAGATATCGCTGGAACTCGGCGGCAACGCGCCGTTCATCGTGTTCGACGACGCCGATCTGGATGCGGCGGTTCAGGGAGCCATCGCCAGCAAGTATCGAAACACGGGCCAAACCTGTGTCTGCGCCAACCGTCTGTTGGTGCAGGCCGGCGTGTACGACGAGTTTGCGAAGAAACTCGAGCTTGCCGTGGGAAAATTGCGCGTGGGAGACGGGCTCGCCGGCGTCACCGACCAAGGGCCGCTGATCGATGCCAAGGCGGTGGCCAAAATCGAGGAACACATCGCGGACGCCGTGGCAAAGGGCGCGACCGTGGCCATGGGCGGCAAGCGGCATGCCCTGGGAGGAACATTCTTCGAACCCACCATCCTGACCCAGGTGACGCCCAAGATGCTGGTGGCCCGCGAGGAGACCTTCGGCCCGGTGGCGCCGCTGTTCAAGTTTCAGACGGAGGCCGAGGCCATTGCCATGGCCAACGACACCGAATTCGGCTTGGCCGCATATTTATATACGCGCGATTTGGCGCGGAGCTGGCGGGTGTCCGAAGCCATCGAATACGGAATCGTCGGGTTGAACACCGGCATCATCTCCACCGAAGTTGCGCCGTTCGGCGGCGTCAAGGAATCGGGCATCGGGCGCGAAGGCTCGAAGTACGGGATTCTCGACTACACGGAGATGAAGTACGTATGCGTCGGCGGAGTGAGCTAGACACCCGTGCTGGGACGGTTCCTCGAGTTCTCGCTCGCCACGCCGGATATTCAGGCTTCCTTGGATTTCTACACCCGGCTCGGATTCTCCCAGGCGGAAGTCGGCGAAGCATGGTCGCATCCCTACGCGGTCGTGACGGACGGCAGGATTTGCCTTGGACTGCATCAAGGGGCGATCCCTGCGCCCTCGATGACATTCGTCAAGCCGGATCTACTCCGACATTTGGCAACCCTCGAAGATCTCGGCCTGGAATTCGAGTTCCGCCATCTCGGCGATGACGTGTTCAACGAGGTCGGCTGGTTCGACCCCGCCGGTCAGCTGGTGAGGCTGATCGAGGCGCGCACTTTCTCGCCGAGCAAACGAATCGGCACCGACACGTCGCAATGCGGCTATTTCCTGGAAATCGCGCTGCCGACTCCGAATCTCGAGGCGTCGAAGACGTACTGGGAACAATTCGGCTTCGTTGGGATGGACGAATGGGATGACCACCTGCCGCACGTATCCTGCACCAGCGACTATGTCGACCTGGGGCTCTATGATCCCTCGCATTTGCGGCGTTCGATGCTGCGGTTCGAGGTCGATGACGTCGGAGGAACCTTGGCGCGCCTCGCCGCAATCGGCATTTCACCGGCCGGGGAACTACCGTCGCCCCTGCGGAAAATACCGGCCGCAGTTCTGATCGCGCCGGAGGGAACGCCGATTCTGCTGTGTTGACGCCGCTACCGCGTTGATGACGATTCTGCTGTGTTGACGCCGAAGGCCCGTCGCGCAAGGCGCTCCTAATCGGACACCGCAACGATGTCGAACTTGACCGTCATCGCATCCTGAACTTGCAGTGCGCCCAGCATCAGGCTGAACGGAGTGAGCCCGAGGGCAGTTTGGCGCAATTCCAGCGATCCGGTCGCCGACAAGCGGTGAGAGTCCATGTGCAGCGTAAACGGCACGTCGACTTTCGAATCATGCCCGGCGATGCTGATGGCGACGGTGGCGGTCCACTCGCCGGCGCCCGGGGCGTTCTGTCCCCCGGACTCGGTGACGCTGCTGACCGTGATCGCGGGAAACTCATCGGCGTTCAACAGCGCCGCGCTCAGCATATTGTGCAAGGTCCCGGATTTGGCGTCGTCCGGAATGTCGCCGGCGAAATCGCCTCCCTCCTCGCGGCGCGCTTGGGGGTCGTCGACCACGAAGGCG
>WNFL01373006.1_pt2 | contig 24239 bp, 23 predicted proteins | sample 5400361 | NCBI WGS metagenome assembly WNFL01 (sample SAMN13153351, study PRJNA577476) | soil metagenome | isolation source: 40 cm soil on Douglas fir-dominated hillslope | place: USA:California | collected 2013-09-17
GCCCGCCATTTCGGGCCGGGGCCACGCATGTAGTGCAACTCAGGTCGGTAGCTGTCGCGCACGTCCATGAAGAGGTTGTGAACGACGCTGGCGAAGTTGGAGGCTGACTCAGCCGTCCTGCGAGCAAAACCTGACAATGCGGTTGCATTTATGATTCTCATCGCTGAACTCCTCCTGTGATTTGCCGCTCGACTCGGCGGCGGATACATCCCGAGCGTAGTCACAAGAGATGGGACGAAACCATTGCACGGAGGTCGATCCGTACGTTACATTTGGCTGAGAAGAGCATACCTAAGTTTAGGATCCGCGTACGCCAGCCTATCCATCCCATCCGAAGAAGCTGGTCACCAGCTTGGCTGGCGCAATTCGTCGCCAACAGGTCGGTTGAAAGCTCTGCGGAGCCCTCCGTAGCGAGCGAAGTCTGTTCGGTGGCGAGCGCATCGCACATCCTATTCCGATCCAGCCCCTCTGATTGCACCGGTCACCTTGCGGACCTTGCCGACAGGACAGGAGGCAGCAGGTAGGCGATCTCGTAGGGCGCGAGCACCAATGGCTCGATTTCAGAAAAAGCTCGGGCGGAGCATGGCAACACTACCCGTATGCGGGGAAATCACCCGTTACCTGCGGTTAGGCGTAGTTAGTTGTTGCAAGCGCCCGCAGTTGCGGTCGTGTCTGGACCCAGCGCCCGGCCGCAATAAACAGTGCCTTGACCGTCTCCGTTACTCGGCCGCCAGCGACTTCTGGTTCAGCGGCAGGCCGAGGCGGTCCCAGACCTGCAGCAGCGCTTCCGCCAGCTGATCGATCAGGCCGTCATCGTGGTAGGGCGAGGGCGTGATCCGCAGCCGCTCGGTGCCCTTGGCAACGGTCGGATAGTTGATCGGCTGGATGTAGATGCCGTGTTCCCCAAGCAGGAAGTCGGAGGCCTTCTTGCAGTTCTCGGGATCACCGACGAACAGCGGCACGATATGGGTGTCGCTCGACATGACAGGCAGGCCGGCGGCGATCAGGATCGCCTTGACGCGGGCGGCGCGGTCCTGGTGGCGCTCGCGCTCCCAGTTCGAGGTCTTCAGGTGGCGGATCGCAGCGGTCGCCGCCGAGCAGATCGCCGGCGGCAGCGCGGTGGTGAAGATGAAGCCCGGCGCATAGGAGCGGACCGCATCGATGACGTCGGCCTTCCCTGCGATATAACCGCCGAGGCAGCCGAACGCCTTTGCGAGCGTGCCCTCGAGCACGTCGATCCGATGCATGACGCCGTCGCGCTCGGCGATACCGCCGCCGCGCGGGCCGTACATGCCGACCGCATGGACTTCATCGACATAGGTCATGGCGCCATAGCGCTCGGCGAGATCGCAGATCTTCGAAAGCGGCAGGCGATCAGTTTTGGGCGGTCCTGACCGGCGGCGCGCAGCAATTCTTCGAGATGCGCCATGTCGCTGTGGCGAAAAATATGACGCTCGCAGCCGGACTGCCGGATGCCTTCGATCATCGAATTGTGGTTGAGCGCATCCGACAGGATCAGGCAGTTCGGGATCAGTTGGGCGATGGTCGCAATGCCGGTCTGGTTCGAGACGTAGCCCGAGGTGAACAACAGCGAAGCTTCCTTGCCATGCAGGTCGGCCAATTCAGCCTCGAGTTGCACCAGCGGGTGATGGGTGCCGGCGATGTTGCGGGTGCCGCCGGCGCCGGTGCCGACGCGGGTTGCGGTCTCGACCATGGCGCCGACCACTTTCGGGTGCTGGCCCATGCCGAGATAGTCGTTGGAGCACCAGATCACGACATTGCGCTGGCCCTTCGGCGAGTGCCAGACCGCATGCGGGAATCGGCCCGCGATCCGCTCGAGGTCGGCGAAAACCCGGTAGCGCCGCTCATCATGCAGGCGGTTGAGGGCGGCGGAAAAGAGATGATTATAGATCATGGAGCAACTCTCCGAAATTGTTCAACTTTGCGTTCCAGATCGACGAAAATGCGATGGCGTTGCTCGCGCTTGAGAGCGCTGACTGTGGGTTCAAATCTTCCCATATAGCCGAACATCAAGCTGTTGGAGTCAAAGCCGGCGGAATGCCCTCAGGTGCATTGTCGTCGAAGCCGTGCCCGCGAGGCGCTCGGCCGGATGCTGATTCATCGACTCGGCGAGCTGCGGCGCGCCCATCAGACAGGATTGCATTGAGACGTCAGCGAAGTCCGAAGTGGTGACGGTCTGCTCATGGCAACTTACTGGAGAAAAAAGACTGCAGAGCACGGCGATGATCTTGATCACGAGAAAGCCCCATCGTCACGAAAAGGCATTGACGCCGATCGCGGTAACGAACGAATAATGAACTCGTGACGGAGGCCGGGTGAAGGCAGCCTTCGTTTAGTTCAGCCGAGTCAGCACACCATGGCGCTGCTTTCCACCGCGCGATCGGAACGATCGGCGTAGATGTAGAGCGGTCGTGCAGTGCCCTCCACCACTTCGCGCGAAATCACGACTTCCTCGACCCCTTCAAGGCCGGGCAGGTCGAACATGGTCTCGAGCAGGATGCTTTCGAGGATCGACCGCAGGCCCCGCGCGCCGGTCTTGCGCTCGATCGCCTTGCGCGCGACCGCGCCCAGTGCCTCGTCGGCGAAGGTGAGCTCAATGTTCTCCATCTCGAACAGCCGCTGATACTGCTTGACCAATGCGTTCTTCGGATCGGTCAGGATCTTCTTCAGCGAGGCCTCATCGAGATCTTCCAGCGTCGCGACGACAGGCAGACGGCCGACGAACTCCGGAATCAGGCCGTACTTGAGCAGATCCTCAGGCTCGACGTGACGGAAGATTTCGCCGGTGCGGCGATCCTCCGGCGCCAGCACCTGCGCCGCAAATCCGATCGAGGTCGACCGCCCGCGCGCGGAAATGATCTTCTCAAGACCCGAGAAGGCGCCGCCGCAGATGAAGAGAATGTTCGTGGTGTCGACCTGCAGGAATTCCTGCTGCGGATGCTTGCGGCCGCCCTGCGGCGGAACGGAAGCCACCGTGCCTTCCATGATCTTGAGCAGCGCCTGCTGCACGCCCTCGCCCGAGACGTCGCGGGTGATCGAGGGATTGTCCGACTTGCGGCTGATCTTGTCGATTTCGTCGATATAGACAATGCCGCGCTGCGCGCGCTCGACATTGTAGTCGGCCGACTGCAACAGCTTCAGGATGATGTTCTCGACGTCCTCACCGACATAGCCGGCTTCGGTCAGCCCAGCAGCGTCTTGCCCGAGCCGGTCGGACCGATCAGCAGGATGTTCGACTTCGCAAGCTCAACGTCGTTGTGCTTGGTCTGATGGTTGAGCCGCTTGTAGTGATTGTGCACGGCGACCGAGAGCACCTTCTTGGCATGGCTCTGGCCGATCACGTAATCATCGAGAACCTTGCAGATTTCCTTGGGCGCAGGAATGCCGTCGCGCGACTTCACCAGCGAGGACTTGTTCCTCTCGCGAATGATGTCCATGCAGATTTCGACGCATTCGTCGCAGATGAATACGGTCGGGCCATCGATCAGCTTGCGAAGTTCATGCTGGCTCTTGGTCTTGCCGCAGTACGAACAATACACCGTAATCTTGGATAGTGACTGAACTGCCATCGCGAACCTCAATGCGGCTTGCCGAGCACGAAGGTGAAGGGGACAACAAAGAGTTCATCACCCTGATCGTCGCTGACGTGCAAGATCCAGTCACGCCAGTCTTCGAGGCTCCGCTCGTTGGTGAAGGATTGCACGACCCGGGTCGCGTGATCACGCGCTTCAGCGAGGTCCTCCACCATCGTACCGCGGTGATCGACGAAAACCTTCTTCGCGTTCGAGCAATGGAAATATAGCTGGGTCATGTTCGGTCTCCTTTGAATGGGATTGGCAACAACGACATGTCAACGTCAGAGCTCTCGTCCGTGCGACAATTCGAAGACAGAAGTGGTGATGCTGTGCAGATCTGAAACCACATCCAAGTACTCATGAGAGGAAGGAGGATCACCTGCGCACTCCACGGATTTTTATTTGTTAGGGAACAGTGAGGCTCAACCGCTGCACTTCGTCGCCAACAAGTCATTGAAAGCATTGATCACGGAATCAAGCAGAGCCAGAGTTCGTTCGCCGTCGACGTACCTGGTAGCGGCCTGCCGCAGCGTCACGGACTGATAGAACGATGTGGCATACGCCCGACAAGCCTTCTCGTTGTCGGCTGCATTGGCTGGTTGGCTACGCACCGTCACCGAGCGCGTTCGAGTGGCATCGATGTCCTTGTTTGACGTGGAATCCGCCGCAACCGCAGGAATCGTAGACGCGTTGATCGCAGCAGAAACTATGAGAACGATTATTCTCCTCATGAGCGAACTCCGTAAGCGAGTTGTTGTGAGGAGACTTACAGTTCTGCTGATCTATCTTCTATTGCACGAGAGTCGTTCTTGGTACCGTTATGGTTGCGCCGGTTAAACCTTGGCTTAGGAATGACAGGAGGAAGGGCTTTCGTCGATCACAGGCCAAAGCCGACTGCGGGGCTGGCATCGAGGGGCGATCACCGCAACGGAAGTTCCCTAGGAAGAGGCTTATTGGGATGGGCTAGGAATGCAGCCTAGCCGCGCCGAGCTGCGCCGATCAATCCGAAGAAGCTCATCTCGAGTTCGGCGTGAACTCTTTGCAAGAGCGTTCGGTTCTGGCTGTCCTTGCCATCCCGGATCGTGACAGTTGCGGTCAAACCGGATCGCGGCGCCACGCGCCATGCCGGATTCAAACACGTGCTGCGGAGTGTCGATCTGCTGGGTCGCGATAAGTGCAACAGTGTAGCCCGACAGCACTGCGGCATAGGCCCGATAGCCGTCCAAAAGCTTCGCCGCAAAGACGCAAATACCAATCCACACCGCAAACGCAGCCAGGATCAGAACTCTCGCCTGGGCGAAGAGCCCGCTGATTGCGATTGACGCTGTCACGCCTACGACAGTGGCGAGCAATCGGAAACCTGCCTTGTCCAGCGCCTGACCGCGGGTCGGTTCGGCAAGAATTCCAACAGTAAGCGCGGCTGTCGTCGGCGATTCAAGCTGCAGCCAAAAACTTACGAACAAGGCCAGGATTGTAGCCAGCCAAACGCGGATGGCGAAGCTCCATGAGTTGACGGGAATCGTCGCTACAGTAAACGGCTCCTCTGCTGTTGTCGCGACCACGGTAATGCCTTTCGGATGCTTCGCCACTCGCGCTCAGCTCTCGTGTCCCGACACATCGACTGAGGCGACGACGCAGTACCCTCGTCCGGGGATGTTGACGATGAACCGATGCCCGTCCCGACCGTCACGCAGCGTGCGACGCAGGGCAGACATATTGACCGTGAGGTTGTTAGGTTCGACAAAGACGTTGGGCCAAACCCGAGCCATCAAGTCCTGCTTGCTCACCAGCTCACCGCGGCGTTCAAGCAAGGCAATCAGGATCTCCAGAGCGCGACTTCCGAGGGACACCGGTTTGTCGCCTTCCAGCAGAAGAAACTGCGTCGGAAGCAAGCGAAACGGTCCGAACGAAACGTCGGCTGGGGCACCAGCGGATCCGATTCGCTTCTTGAGGAATGGCTGGTCGGCATCCGGACTCTGAACGGCGCGTCCGACGTCAAGCCCCGGTTCGGGATGAAATTGCTCGAAGTGTCCGAAAGCTGAAGTCGATCGCATTGTGACCTCACGTGCCTTGGCAGGGTTATTCCCGCAAAGATGCTAGTGACACGTAATCTGACGATTTGGATTGCCGCGAGCTATTCCACGCTGGTGGCGCGCAACGACAGATTTGGTTGCTTCGCCTAAACCAAGATTTACAAGCCGGTGACGGCTTCAATCGGGCAGTGGATTGTGAGTGCTATAGCAGAAGGACGCTGCAGATTAGATCGTTTCGCGATGGCACCGCATGGTGCAAATCAACATAACTACCCACGACGAGAATCTTGAGGCTGCCGCGCCTCCGCGCGGCACTTCGTGCTCAATAAACTGACATCTTACCGACTGTATCCGGATTCGGTAATGCGTACCTCCCCCAGCACATTCGCGCCATACCGGCGTACAATAGAGTCGACGCTCTGCGGTAACAACTCCGTCGATGCGGACCGCCAAGTGCACAGCAGCCCGCTCTTCTTTTGCTCCGGCATTAGTGCCGGGAAGCGCAGCGGAACCGGACCCGCGAGCCGGCAGTTGCAAGAAAGGCCGGCGTAGTGCCCGCCGGCCTTTTCTCTTGGCTTGCTAGGAATTGCGCGACTGGGGGTATGTCGGGGTCGGCGAATAGATGCGATCCCCATAAGCTTCTGTTTGAAGCGGTCTAGGCCGGCAAACGCGGCCTTGTGAGATGGCGGCTGTCGGCCGATAATTGCTGCTGTAGAATACCAGCGCCGTTAACCCCACGCCCGCCAGGATCGAGAAGAACGCTCCAAGATAGAGAGCCATGCCTAAAGCGGGCACATCAACACCTGCAGCGAGGTTCGACTCGATGTAGGCCAGGACCATGGTGCCGACCAATAGGGCAAACAAGGCAGCAAGGACGATCCATGGTCCGTAGCCATGTATCTTGTCTGCATGGATGCCATGGGAGCGGCTTGATTGCTGATTGTACTTCAAAGCTGTCTCCTTTGGAAACCTTGAACGGCGCGCGTCCGATCAAATCCCGTTTCGCCGTGCTGGGCTGTTCCCAGCAAAGGTGCTCGTGACTTAATTTTGATGGTTTGGGATGCGGCGCGCTATTGTACCCGGGTAGCGCGGAATGACCGATCCAGGTGCGTCATCTAAACCTAATTGGCCGTGACGGATCCGCCCGACCAGTGGACGGTAGGTGCGATGACAGCGTGCTTGTCTGATCTGACCGCGCAAATAGCACGCCGGATAAGGGGACGGCTCAGGAACGTTGCGACGTGTCGGGCACCAGCTTGAGCCTATCTGCCATCCGGCCGAGTTCGGGAAGCGAACCGGCCTGCATCTTCTGCATCGCCCTGCTTCGATGCACCTTCACGGTGGCTTCGGCGATGCCGATATCGTGCGCAATCTGTTTGCTCAGGCGACCGCGGGCGACCTGAATCATGATCTCGCGCTCCCTGGGGCTCAGTGACCTGAAGCGCTCCTTGAGAGCGACCAAGTCCTTCTCATTTTCGCGCCGTGCACGATCACGAGAGAGACCGAGCTCAATAGCGTCGAGGAGATCCTGATCGCGGAACGGTTTAGTCAGGAACTCGATGGCGCCCCTTTTCATAGCCTGCACTGACATCGGTATGTCACCGTGTCCTGTGACGAAGATGATCGGGATTTCCCTGTTTGCCGTAGCGAGCTCGCGCTGAAGATCGAGGCCGCTTTGGCCGGGCATTCTGATGTCAAGCACCAGGCAGGTGGGGCAATCCGGTGGATCGGACTTCAGGAAGTCGGAAATAGATGCAAATAGCTGAACATTAATGCCGAGCGACCGCAGCAGGCGTCCGACCGACGCGCGGAGGTCGGGATCGTCGTCGATGACCAACACGGTGGAGGTTGCGTCAGACATCGCTGGTACTCGGAAGAGATCGCGAAATTCAGTCCGTGTCTTGATTTGCATGTCTGGCCAGACCGCCCATTTCTAGTCCTAATCTTGGAACCTGAACAGCCCATTTTTCCTAGACGATGCGCGTGGGGTACACCAAAGTTTACGCAATACCGACAGCGGCCGCGCCGTCCGAACGCTGGTCGACTTGGCGGGACGACGTATGGTCGGTTCGATGGCGGCTGAGCGACGCGGCCTATCACCTCATGTAAGCAACTCGCGCTCGGCGCCAGTAGCCGATCGAGTCAATGCCTTGGCGGCATCGCCGCACGAAGCCTTTTTAGCTCGCCGCTCGTAGTCGTCTGCAAGGGCCTTGAGCTGATTCGCAATCACTTGGTCAGTCATAGTTTTGGCAGTGCTGAACAAAGTCCGCGCTGTCTTCAAATATTCTTTGCCTCGTTTTGAGATCTGAAGCGTCATGACGCCCTCGCGCGGTCTTCGAGCGACTGGTCGAAGGCGATTTGGAGCCATCCCATCCAGTTGCCGTCACTTTGGCGGCGAGCCTTGAGGCGATCGACACACTTCCTGGAGCAAAGCGGGGTTCGCCACGAGTAGTGCCGGACGAGACCAAACTTGCCATCACAGACGGCGCATCGCGTGGCTTTGCCAAAACCTTCGGAGCTATGGGGCATTGTTGTCTCCTGTTGATTTGTCGTAGCTGTTCGTCAGTTCACTGATGAACCTGCCCTCATTTGCGATGCATGCATCTAAGACGATCGCTATCAGCCGCTCAATTGAGCGCGGGTAGACGTCAGGCATCTGAAGCGACCATGGAAACGATACGAAGGTTTATCGCTTGGCCTTAGTCATAGAACCCGGCGTGCAGCGATCCAGCGACTGCGTTCGTACCAACCGAAATCCTCGATGACAAGCCATGGCTCAGCCTGCGCATTTGCGCACCGGGGTAAGCCAAAGTTTACGGGGCACCGGCATTGCACCGGTGGCATTCTCTCACATATCGGCAATTCCATGCGGAGCGTGTTGGCTTCCCGTACGGCGGGTTCGAACGAACTGCCATAGGCAGCATGATGAAGAAGCTATTGGTTTCGGTCGTCGAAGACGATCAGTTATTCCGTGAGTCCATGCGAAGGCTCATGAGGTCGTTGGGGTATGCCGTGGAGGCTTTTCCATCGGCTACCGATTTCCTCGGGTCTCCTCGGCTCGTGGAAACGGCCTGCCTGATTGCCGACATCCACATGCCCGCGATGACCGGGCTCGAACTCCACCGACGCCTTGTCGCTACGGGCCACGCTATCCCGACAATTCTCGTGACTGCCTTTCCTAATGATGTTGACCGGACTCGTGCGTTGAACGACGGGGTCGTCTGTTACTTGCGCAAGCCGGTAGACGAAGATCATCTCACACGATGCCTTCGCAAAGCTCTCACGTCCGGTGACTCGCCTGAAGAAGCTTCATAATCCCGCTTCGGCCGCTGGCAAGGTGAACTGAAATAGAGCACCACGAGGCTCGTTCGCCTCCACCCACAGCTTGCCCCCATGGGCATCGATGATCGAGCGGCAGATCGCCACAGACTTTGTGGTGTAGAATGCCTCGAAGATCCGCTCCAGATGCGTCGGATCGATCCCCGGCCCCGAATCGCGCACGGCCACGAGGACGCCTGTCTGGTTTTGTTCGGTGCTGATCAACAGCTCTCGTGTCCCGGCCTCAACCGAGCCCATTGCTTCAACAGCGTTGAGGATCAAGTTGAGGGCGACCTGCTGCACTTGAACGCGGTCGCCCCGAATCGGAAATAATCCATCCGCAAGCCGCGTCTGGACCGAGACGCCAACCCTGATAATTGCGTTTCGACCCAATCCAATCACCTCATTGATTGCCGCATTAAGATCAAAACGCTCCTTTCGCGGTGGCGCTTTCTTGACGTGGTCACGGATGCGGTCGATGATGTCCTTGGCCCGATCGACAGTGCCGACGACGCCGTCGAGTGCCTCCCTGACCTCGCTCAAATCCGGCGGCTGCATGTCCAGGAAATTCATGGCCGCACAAGCGTTGTTGCGCGCGCTGGCGATCGGCTGCGTGATTTCGTGAGAGAGCGAGGCTGCCAATTCTCCCATAACGCTCACCCGATTCATATGGGCAAAATCCAATTGCATCTGCTGCAACCGTGCCAGCGCCTGTGTGCGATCCTCGATGTCAGTCAGCAGCACGTACCAGCGGATAATACGCCCAGACTCATCGCGAACTGGGACGCCGCGATTGTCAAACCAACGATATTCCCCGTCAAAGCGCCGCAGGCGTTGTTCGATTTGGTAGGGACTCCCGGACCCGATCGATCTTGCGAAAACTTCAGTGACGTGGGGAAGATCCTCATGATGTATCGTTCCGTTCGTTCCCCAGCTTCTCAGCTCTTCCAGTGACTGGCCACAATACTCGAGTATTTGGCGATTGGCGGCTTCGAAATCTCCGTTCGGGGCCAGGATCCCAACGAGACCGGGTATCCCGTCAATTGCCGAGCGCGACCTGCGCTCACTTTCACGCAGTGCTTCTTCCGCCCGCTTTCGTTCGGTAAGATCGAGCACGAACGCAAGGCCTTCGTCGCCTCCTTCCTTGAACAGGGCGGCGCCGATAAGCACGGGAACGCGGCTCCCGTCTTTTCGAAAGTATTCCTTCTCGAAGGGCTGAAGGGTTCCGGTTGTATTCAGTTCTGTCCAGGTACGTTTGTCGAGCTCACGCCACTCCGGCGGGGTCATCTCGTTCCATCGCACGCAGTCCGAAACCACGTCCTCACGGTCATATCCCAGGATACGCAGGAACGCGTCATTGGCTTCAAGAATCCGACCTTCGCGGTCGGCAATGAAGATCCCGATGATGTTGGCGTCGACCAAACGCCGAATCTTCCCTTCCCGATCCGCGAGGTCGCGATATAGCTGCGAATTTTCAAGCGAGATGGCGGCTTGCGATGCGAGCACTTTCAATAGGGCGACGCGGTCGGGCGTGAAAACGTTCGGCGTCAGATTGTTCTCAAGATAGAGAATCGCTGTGAGCTTTCCCTGATTAATCAATGGCAAGCTGAGAATAGAGCGGACACGACCCTGAAGCAGATAGGGGTCGGAAAATGCCTGCTGAGATGAAGCGTCGTCGAGAATCACCGTCTCATGCGTGCGCATTCCATAACGAACCAACGACTCCGGCAACGCGGCTGTGCTGTAGAAGCCGTCGCGCAGATGCACGGTGACATTGTCGTCAGTGGCGATCGCATCCGCCTGTATCTGCAGCTCATCACCTCGCGGGACAATCAGAAGACCTCGTTCGGCGCCGGCGTGTTTAAGAGCGGCACGCATGAGTTTGTCGATCAGCTTTTCCAGAACCATTTCACCAGAGAGAGCCTGCGAGACTTCGATCATCGTTGCGAGATCGAGATGTTCCACCGGTGCCTCGATCGTACCCGTTGGACCCCGCGCGCGTTCGTCCTGCCTCAGCCGCGGATGGAGCTGGTCGAGTTGCCGCACCTTTCCATCGGCGCCCCATCGCAGATAGCCACGCCGCGCGTTTCCCAGGTAGTGATGCGCAACCTCTTCCAGGCCGCGCGCTAGGTAAAAGCGGGCAGCCAGTTCGTAGGCGAGCGCCTCGTTGTGGACAAAGCCGCTAGTACGTGCCGACACTATGGCGCGCTCATAAAGGTCCATGGCCTCGAGCGGACGCCCCCCGATCCGGGCAATCTCAGCGCCGACCAGTGCTGCACGATCTTCGAAATTCTGCGGACAATTCGCGGCCCAGGCACGTAGGTGCTGCACGTGTGAGTCCAGCGATTCTCGATGCTTCGCGTACGGGTCGGGGCCCAACGGCTCGCACCGTGCGGCGCGGGAGAGGCCAGCATAGAAATGCCATTCCGCTGCCTCCGCGGGAAAGAGCGACAGGGCCGCTGATGTCGCGTACCATGTCTCTGCCTTTTCGGCGGCCTCGATCGCCGAGACGTAGTCGCCGGCGAAGAAGCGCGCCTGGAGCTTCCGGATCCAGTAAAAGCATTCCAGAAAGACGCGAGCGGGTTGACCCGTGCAGCGCTCTTCGAAAGAGCGCTCCGTGAATTCACCGTTGTCGAGGGAGCCAAACTTCGTGGTTCTTCCGCGCAGGGTTCGGGCGAGCCCGATCGGCGCGGAAAGTCTGTCGAGGAAAAATCCGTACCTCTGCACGAACTCTAATGCGTCCTGGCCTTCGCGCTCGAATTGGTCGAGTGGATGGCCCAGGGCAAGAAGAATGCTGCTGAGACCGCGGGACGCGAATGCGGCATATCCGGGGTCGCCGTTCTCCTTCGCCATCTGGAAGGCACGACGTGAGGGTTCGATGCCCTCCCTGAGTGGTCGTGTCCACGGAACCACAATCGCAAAGGCCGTATAGGTCCGAGCCCCAAAGTACGTCAATCCGCGACGTTCGAGCAGATCGCAAGCCACTCTTCCAAATCGATAGGCTTCATCATAGTGGCCGAAGCGGGGACCGGCGATCATCGCCGTTACCGCGTAGTTCAACAGTGATCCTTCGCCATTGCCGTGCTCCAGGCTGAGATTGACGGCCGTGCAGGCGCTGAGTGCGAACAAGTTCGGGTCGGTGTACAGTGCCGGGAGAACCAGGCTGGTGAGCACGTCGAGCGTCGCCCGGGCCTGCGGATCCTGGATCAGCGGCAGGTCAAAAAGGTCCTCGATCGTGCGATCTCCGAGCAGGACCCAGATGCGCTCGTACTCGCGGCGCGCTTCCGCCTCGGTCGGATGCGCCGACCAATCGATGCCCACATGCCGCAAGCATTCCAGGGCAACCGCGACCACCCTCTCGGCCGCCCCAAGGATTACGTACAGATCCACGCGCCGCTGTGCCACGATGCATCGTTGAACGTTGTCGACAGTGCGCGTCGCCAGCGCCGCCAGCCGCTGCTCGGCGGCTTGCAGTGCCCCGGTACAGACCTCGCAGTCGGCGGCGTGCAGCTCCGACTCAAAGGCCAGTTCCTGCCGGCGCTGCCACGCGTCCTGGGGCAACAGCGTCGCACCGGCGGTGAGATAGGCCAGCGCGGAGGCATAGGCCGACGACGCCTTGGCGCGCTTGCCGGCGGCCAGGTTCAGCTCCGCGAGTTGCTCACGTTCCTCTGGTGACGTGATCAGCGGCGCGCCGCGGTTGAGCTGGTTGACGATCTCGAAGATCGTCTCGTCGCGCCTTTCCGGCGGTGTCTGCGCCAAAAGCAGCCGGCCGATTGCCAAATGCGCCTCGGCGCGCGCGTTTTCCGGGATCAGGGCATAGGCGGCTTCCTGCACGCGGTCGTGAATGAATTTGTAGGAGCGATCAACGCCGTCGATCAATTGTTGACGCCGGGCCTCCCACAGAGCCGCGTGCACCCCTTCCTCGGACGTTCCCACAATGATCGAAAGCATCGTAACGTCGACGACATGGCCAAGGCAAGCGAGATGCTGCAACGCTCCCTGCGTGCCGAGCGGCAGCCGCGTCAGCTTCCCGGCCAGGAGCTCCACGACGTTGTCGGTATATTGCTTGGCGTGGATGCCTTCGAGGTCCCAGGACCATCGCTCCCCCTCGTGATCGAATGCCAGGAGACCTTCGCCGGCGAGCGCGTGAAGAAATTGGATCACAAAGAAAGGATTCCCATCGGTCTTCGCGTGCACCAGCCCCGCGAGCGGGGCGGCCAGCTCTGCGTTGCACCGGAGCGACTCCGCGACAAGTTCTTCTAGGTGTTCGGTTCTCAGCGAAGAAAGTTTGATATCCTGCACTCTTCCGGTTGCGCGGATCGCCTCCAGCTTACGCATGAGCGGATGTGCTGCGGTGACCTCGTTATCGCGGAAGGCGCCGACGAGGAGAAGATTGCGGAGATCGGACCGGTTCAACAGGTCTTCCACGAGGTCAAGCGTCGCCGCGTCGAGCCATTGCAAGTCATCGAGGAAGAGCGCCAGGGGATGTTCAGGTCGGGCGAAGACACCGATGAACTGTCGAAACACGAGCTAAAAGCGCCGTTGCGCGTCTTGTGGCGGAAGCTCCGGGACCGGCGGTGGCTCTCCAACGATTAGCCTGACGTCAGGAACGAGATCCACAATCAGTCCTGCGTTCGGTCCCAGCGCTTCCCGCAATGCGTCGCGCCAAGGCGCAAGGTCGGCTTCGCTCTTGCCGAGCAGCGGCCGGACCAGGCTCTGAAAGGCTTGCGCCAGCGTCGCGTAGGGAATGTCGCGCTTGTACTGATCGAACTTGCCGGATGCGAACAAGCCGCGCGGCGGCACCAGCACCGGCTGCAGCTCGTTGACGACCGACGATTTGCCAATTCCGGAATAGCCGTAAACCAGGATTAGTTCCGGGGCGCCGCCATTGACGACGCGATCAAAGGAAGCGAGCAAAGTCTCGACCTCGCGTCGCCGCCCGTAGAGTTTCTCGGGAATCACAAGCCGATCGGGTATATCGCGTTCACCGAGTGGAAAGTCACCGATCGGGCGCTGCGCGGCCCATTCGGTCTGACAGTTTCGAAGGTCGCCTTCGAGACCTGTCGCTGTTTGGTAGCGGTCTTCGGCCCTCTTCGCGAGCAGCTTCATGACAATGGCCGAGACGGCGCCGGGAATATCTTTCAGCCGCTCAGCAGGCGGCACCGGTAGCTTGGCGAGATGGCAATGCACCCATTCCATCGGCTCCGCGGCGGCAAACGGAAGTCCACCGGTGAGCATTCGGTAGAAGGTGACGCCGAGCGCGTAGAGGTCGCTCCGGGAATCTATTGACCGATTCATCCGCCCAGTCTGTTCGGGCGCCATGTAGGCGAGCGTGCCGGCGATCGTCTCGGGAGGATGAGGCGATTGACGTTCGCGCGCGAAGCGCGAGGCGATGCCGAACCCGGTCAGCCGCACCTCGCCGGTCGCCTCGTTGAACAGGATGTTGGCCGGCTTGATATCCTTATGGATGAGCCCGCGCTGGTGAAGCTTGCCCAGAGCCGAAGAGATGGCGATACCGAAGCGCAAGAAGCGCCCCATATTCATGGGCACACCGAGCAACATCTCGAGCGGCTCGCCGCCCGCATCCTCGAGCACCAGCATGTTTCGATTGGCTTCGCGCACGAGCTCCAGCGGACGCACCGCCCACGTCGCGTCGAGTTCGTCCCTCAGTTCGTATTCGTGCGTGAGACGATCGAGGCTCGAGCGCGACGGGTGGTCGGCGGCAGGAGTAACAAGCAGCACGGCGCGGCGCTTGCCGTCATCGTCAAGTCGCCAGCTGCGGTGAAAGACGCGTTCGGCGTCCTTCCACAGGATCTGAGAGTCACCGTCCGAGTACGCAACGTTCAGCGGATGCGGCACCATGCGCCCAGCCTCTCTCCCTCCCGCAGAAATCGTACCCGATCGGCAAAGAAATACCAGCCGTCTCCCGATTTTGCCCGATCCGACTGCGTGGAACCCGCCGTCTCGTTAGCCGCAATTAGCCGCCATTGGCCGGGCTTTACTCGCGATGGCGGCCGATGTGGGTCAGATAGGGACAAGCGAAGGCCACGTGAGAGAAGACAACTGCGACAGCAGAAGGAAAGACCATGACGACAATCGAAGCCACCAAATCGAAGACCTCATCGGGCACCAAGCGCACCGGCCGACTGTTCGTTCTCGAACTGAGCGGCGACCGCATTCACTCGATGAATCCCGATGGTTCCGACCGCAAGACGATCGTCACCGATGGCCGCCTCCCCGACGGCATCGTCGTGGATGTGCAGGCTGGTCACATCTATTGGACCAACATGGGCGTTCCCCCTCTCAACGACGGCTCGATCGAGCGCGCCGACCTCGACGGCAGGAATCGCAAGGTCATCGTCCCGCAGGGCGTCACCCACACGCCGAAGCAGATCCACCTCGATAAGGAGAACGGCAAACTCTACTGGTGCGACCGCGAGGGCATGCGCGTGATGCGCGTCAATCTCGATGGCTCGCAAGTCGAGACGCTGGTCCAAACCGGTCACGGCGACAACGATGCGCGCGATCAAAACCTGTGGTGCGTCGGGATCACCATCGATCCGAAGTTCAAGAAAATCTACTGGACGCAGAAGGGCCCCGACAATGGCGAGCAGGGCCGCATCTTTCGCGCCAACATCGAAATCCCGAAGGGCGAGATCCCGACGAACCGTTCCGACATCGAGGTGCTGTTCGATCGTCTGCCGGAGCCGATCGACCTCGAGCTCGATGTGGCGAACCGTGTCCTCTACTGGACCGATCGTGGCGATCCGCCGCGCGGCAACACCGTCAATCGCGCCCCGGTCGACACAAAGGCTGACCCGGAGATCGTGGTCACGCATTTGATGGAGGGCATCGGCATCGCCCTCGACGTGCCCGGCAACCGGATGTTCGTCACCGACTTCGCCGGCTCGGTCTATTCCGCCGACCTCGACGGCAAGAACGAGCGCAACTTCCTCTACGCCCAGGGCAACCTCACCGGCATCGCCTACGCCGAAGTCTGAAAACCGAAGAGGAGAATCAAACCATGTCGAACACCAAACCCATTCGCCGCATCGCCATCATCGGCACCGGCGTGATCGGCGCGAGCTGGGCCTCGCTGTTCCTCGCCAAAGGATTGCAGGTTGTCGCAACCGACCCCGCGCCGAACGCAGAGGCCTCGCTCCGCAAGTTCGTGGACACGGCCTGGCCAGCTCTCAAGCGCTTGGGCCTGTCGGCGGGAGCATCGCAATCGAACCTCAAGTTCACGGCAGATCTCACGCAGGCGGTCGCCGGCGTCGACCTCGTCCAGGAGAACGGCCCCGAGCGGATTGATTTCAAGCAGAAGCTCTATGGGCAGCTCGACGAGCTGCTGGCTCCCGAGGTGATCATTGCATCGAGCTCGTCGGGGCTCACCATGAGCGAGATCCAGAAGGGCGCCGCGGCGCACCCCGAGCGCTGCGTCATCGGTCATCCGTTCAATCCGCCGCACCTGATCCCGCTGACCGAGATTGTCGGCGGAGCCAAGACCTCGGAAGCGACAATCCAGCGCGTGGAGGAATTCTACACGTCCATCGGGCAAAAGACGGTGCGCGTCAAGAAGGAGCTGCCCGGCCACGTCGCCAACCGGCTGCAGTCCGCAGTGGCGCGCGAGGTCTACTATCTTGTCGCCGAGGGCGTGGTGAGCGCCGCCGACGTCGACACCGCCCTCTCCTGGGGCCCGGGCCTGCGCTGGGGAATCATGGGCAACTTGATGCTCAATCACCTCGGCGGCGGCCCGGGTGGCATCGAGCACTTCTTCCATCAGTTCTCGGGGCCGATGACGGCCTGGTGGAAGACCCTCGGCTCACCCGTGCTGACGCCGGACGTGCAGCAGAAGCTCATCGACAGCGTCCACGCGGAGGTCGGATCGCGCACCATCGCGGAGCTGGAGGCGGAGCGCGACGAAGTCCTGCTCGGCCTGCTCGAGCTGCGCAAGAAGGCCGCCAAGTCGGCCCAAACGAAATCGATCGAGCCAGTTGCGTAAGCCAAGCGGATTCAGCGCATTCATCTGAGAACCGAAAAGCGCGCCGGTGCGCATTGCACCGGCTCACCAATTGGAAAGAGAGGTCAACATGTCATCGACAACAACGACGCTCGCACCTCCGCCCACAGCAGTGCCTGCCGATTCATCGGCGGCAGTCCTGACGCTCGCAAACGTCCTGTACGAGACGTGCGGTGCGATCGCCTATGTGACCGTCAATCGGCCCAAGGTGCTCAACGCCCTGAACACGCCGACATGGAAGGATCTGAGAACTGCTTTCGAGCATGCGCGGGACGACGACGCCGTGCGCGGCGTCATCCTCAGTGGTGCGGGCGACAAGGCATTCGTTGCCGGCGCCGACATCAGCGAACTCGCGCATGCGAGTGCGATTGACGCCGAACGGTCCAGCAGCTCCGGCCAGGAGGTGCTTAATCTCATCGAGAATCTCGGCAAGCCGGTGATCGCCGCAATCAACGGCTTTGCACTGGGCGGTGGTTGCGAGACGGCAATGGCGTGCACCATCCGCATCGCCGTCGAGCACGCGAAGTTCGGCCAGCCCGAGGTCAAGCTGGGATTGCTTCCCGGCGGCGGCGGCACCCAACGCCTGCCGCGGCTGGTCGGAAAGGGCCGCGCGCTCCAGCTCATTCTTTCCGGAGAAATCATCAGCGCGCAGGAAGCCTGGCGCATCGGGCTCGTCAACGAGGTCGTGCCGGCATCTGGTCTGATCGCGCGTGCGGAAGCCATCCTGAAGACGATCGCTTCGAACGCCCCCATCGCTGTCAAGCTTTCGCTCGAGGCAGTGAATAAGGGATTGGACACGAGCCAGAGCGAGGGCTTCGCGCTGGAAGCCTCCTACTTCGGCCTGTGCGCCGGGACGGAAGACAAGAAGGAAGGCACGTCTGCCTTCCTCGAGAAGCGCGCCCCCAAGTTCCTGGGGCGGTGAAGCCAACACGACAATTTAGGAGAGATCCAATGCCAAGCGATAACATTTTTTCCGGACTCAAGGTGGTGGACTTCGCGAGCTTCGTCGCGGCGCCCGGCGCCGCCGTCATCCTGTCGGATTTCGGCGCCGACGTCATCAAGGTTGAACCGCCGAGCGGTGACCCCTGGCGACATGGGCATAAGATCCCGCCGCAGCCTGCTTCAGATGATCCCTATCAGTGGCATCTCGCCAACCGCAACAAGCGCAGCATCACGCTCGACCTGAAGTCGCCAAGCGCGCAGCAGGTCGTCGAGCAGCTGGTCAGGTGGGCCGACGTATTCATCGTCAATACGCCGCATCCCGCGCGCAAGAAATTGAAGCTCGAATACGCCGACGTCATGCAATGGAATCCGCGGCTGATCTACGCGGATCTCACGGGCTTTGGCGAAAAGGGGCCGGATGCCAATCTCCCCGGCTTCGACATCACGTCATACTGGGCGCGCAGCGGCCTGCTGTCGATGACGCGCGATGACGGCGCGCCGCCAACCTGGCCGGTGGCCGGTAGCGGCGACAATGCGACTGCGGTTGGAATCTATTCGGCGATCGTCACCGCGCTCTACCGCCGCGAACGCACCGGTAAGGGAGCGTATGTCACGACCTCGCTGCTCGCCGAGGGTATCTGGTCGGCGAGCGTTTCGATCCAGGCCGCGTTGTCCGGCGCGAAGTTCTACGGGTTGCACGATCGCAAGCATCCGGCCAGTGCGGCGCTCAACGTGTATCGCGCCTCCGACGGCACCTGGTTTGTTCTCATCGTCATGCCCGACAAGTTGGCGGCCGTGGCGAAGGCGATCGGCCGGTCGGATCTCCTGACCGATCCGCGGTTTTCTGATCCGGCGAAGCTGACGGCGAACATGCCGCAGCTCACGGCCATCCTCGACGAGGCTTTCTCCGCGCAGCCGATAGAGCATTGGAATGAGGTTTTCAACGGCGTGCACGTCACGTTCGGTGCCGTGCGCGGGCCGCTAGAGGTGATCGACGATCCGCAGCTGGCGGCAAACGACATCGTGGTTCCGCTCGAAGGCGCCGGCCGCAACCTCAGCAGGACGATCAGCAGCCCGATTCAGGTGCACGGTGTCGCCAAGGTCCCGGCCCGTCGCGGGCCCGACCTCGGCGAGCACACCGAGGAGGTCCTCCGTGACCTGGGATTTGACGCCGATGGCATCGAGGAGCTGCGCAGGAGCGGCGCGGTGCCGAAAGTCAAGGAACACGCCTGACACAGGACGGACAGAGAGAAAGGAACAAGCCCATGAGCGACATCCTCACCGAGCATACCGACGGCATCCTGCGGGTCCAGCTTAATCGCCCGGCCCAGAAAAACGCGATGACATCCGCCATGTATACGAACCTGGCCGACATCCTCAACGAGGTTGACAAGGACGACGCGATCCGTGTCGTGCTCTGGCATAGCACCGGAAACGTGTTCTGCGCCGGAAACGACGTCGTGGATTTCCTCAAAAATCCGCCGAGGCCGGGCGCATTTCCGCAGGGCGACCTGATGGAGGCGTTCGTCAGGTTCGAAAAACCGATCGTCGCGGCCGTGCAAGGCGCGGCGATCGGCGGTGGAACGACGATGCTGACGCACTGCGATTTCGTCTACACGGTCGAGAGCGCGAAATTCCAGCTGCCCTTCATCAACCTGGCCCTGGTGCCGGAGTTCGGATCGAGCTTTTCGATACCGGCGCGCGTGGGCCATCTCCGGGCGGCGGAATTGTACTTGCTGGGAGAGCCCTTCACGGCCGCGCGGGCAGCGGAGCTGGGCCTCGTGACCCGCGCGGTACCCGACGCCGACCTGCTGACGACCGCCACCGCAACGGCGCAGAAGCTGGCGGCAAAACCGAGCGGCGCGTTGCTGGCGAGCAAGCGGCTCCTCAAGCAGCCTTCGATTGGCCAGCTCAATGCGGCGATCAAGAGTGAGAGCCAGGAGTTCATGGAGCGGGTGAGCGGGCCAGAGGCCAAGGAAGCGCTCTCGGCCTTCCTCGAGAAGCGTCCGCCCAATGCAGCAATCGATGGGCGTCGCGACGCCGCGGCGCGCCCAGCGGATCGGCTTCTGGTGCGCCGGTATGCCGTAGCGAGGCCGAATGGCCGGAGCGTTGAGACCATAGCGGTTCCGCGAAGCGGGAAATGCATCGGTGTCTCCCATGAAGGACGTCTTGAGCGTGGTCATCCGTCATGAGAGCCCTGTGCTTCCTGGTGCTTCTGATCACGCTGAAGCCAGATGCGGTCAGTGCATTCCCGCATATGGTTCGAACTGAAGTATCGCAATGGAGAATGCCATGGATAGGTCGATGAATGTGTGCGTGGTGGTTGGAAGCCTGCGGAAGGCTTCGTTCAACGGAATGCTGGCGAATGCGCTCATCTCGCTCGCGCCATCCGCGATGAAACTTGAGACCGTTGAGATCGGGCAATTGCCCTTTTACAATCAGGATCTCGAGATCGAGCCTCCGCCCGCGCAATGGACCGCGTTCCGCAGGCGTATCAAGGCCGCTGACGCGGTGCTGTTCGTCACGCCCGAATATAACCGTTCGGTGCCGGCGGTTCTCAAGAATGCACTGGACGTCGGTTCGAGGCCGTATGGAAGCAGCGTCTGGGACCGCAAACCCGGCGCGGTTCTCAGTAGCTCGCCCGGCGCCATCGGGGCCTTCGGCGCCAATCACCATCTGAGGCAGTCGCTCGTGTTTCTGAACGTGCCGACTATGCAGCAGCCCGAAGCTTATGTCGGCCATGTCGACAAGCTTTTCGACGAACGCGGCAACCTCACCAGCGACGGCACCCGCAAATTCCTGCAGGAGTTCATGCAGGCGTTTGCGAATTGGGTCGAGACGATCCGATCTCACGCTCAGCGCATTTGACACGTTGCGGCCAGAGTCGCAACGCCGGAACGAACCGAAAGAGGTGACCCATGAGCACGATGTTGGTGGACAACCGGCCTGAGCAAGCAACAGCCGTCGTCGACGCGCCCAGTCCGGAGCGCAAGCGCGTCGTCATCATCGGCGGCGGCTTTGCCGGAATCGCCGCGGCACACGCGCTGCGACACGCTGATGCCGATGTCGTCCTGATTGACCGCCGCAATCACCATATATTTCAGCCGCTGCTCTATCAGGTGGCGACGGCAGTCCTCTCGCCTGCGGAGATCGCCGCGCCGATCCGCCAGCTTGAGGTCAAGCAGCAAAACCTCAGCGTGCTCCTGGCGGATGTCACCGGCGTCGATGTGACTTCCCGCAGGATCGAGGCCACCTCTCCGGGCGTCGGCGTTCGCAAGATCCCGTTCGACTATCTGGTGGTCGCGACCGGCATGCGCCCCAGCTACTTCGGGCACGATGAGTTCGCGCGGTTTGCGCCTGGGCTAAAGAATCTGAGCGACGCCGAGACCATCCGAGCCAAGATTTTGGCGGCGTTCGAACTGGCCGCAACAACCGAGGACGAAGGCGAACGCGCGCGGCAGATGACGTTCGTGCTGGTCGGCGCAGGTCCCTCCGGCGTGGAACTTGCGGCCTCCCTGGCGCACATGGTGAAGGTCACGCTGAAGGGGAACTTTCATCGCATCGATCCAGCGAAGGCCAACATTATTCTGCTCGACGCAGGCGCGCGGGTCCTCCCGACTTTTGCCGAGGCGCTTTCCCGCAGGGTCACCCGACGGCTCACCAAGCTCGGCGTGAAGGTCTTGACCGGAGTTAAGGTCGAGACGGTCGACGAGCAGGGCGTGATCGCCAGCGGCAGCAGGATCCCCAGCGCCACCGTGCTGTGGACGGCGGGTGTTGCGGCATCGCCGATCCCAAAGATGCTCGGCACCAAAACCGACCGCGCGGGGCGCGCGCTCGTTGATCCCTTCCTGAAAGTCGTGGATGCACCCGGCGTGTTCGTCGTCGGCGATGCGGCTTCGGTCATGCAAAACGAACACCCGGTGCCCGGCGTGGCGCAGGCGGCGATCCAGGAAGGACGCTACGTCGGGCGACTGATCGCTAAGGAGCTGAAGGGGCGAAAAGTCAAACGTTCGTTCCGCTATTTCGACAAGGGTAACATGGCGGTTGTCGGTAAGAACTACGCGGTGCTGGAGCGGGGCTGGCTGCGCCCAAGCGGGTTCCTGACGTGGCTGGTGTGGGCGTTCGTTCACATCCTTGCCCTGCCGCAGCTTCAGAACCGGCTGCGCGTGCAGCGCCAGTGGCTCTGGTCGTATTTCACCGGTCAGCGCAGCTCGCGCCTGATCCCAGAGCCGCCGCGGGTCGCTGCTCCCGGGTCCGACCGTTGAGCGATCGCCCGCGCCATGAACACTCCCTACCTCCCTGCATTCGCTGCGTTGGCGGGATCGGCGATCGGCGGCCTTACGTCGTTCGCGTCAGCCTGGCTCACGCAGCACCATCAGGACCGGGTCAAGCGTCTATCGGGAGAAAAAACCAGACGGCAAAAGCTGTACAAGCGATTCATCGATGAGGCATCGAAGCTTTACGCCGACGCGCTGGTCCACGATCAGGCGGAGGTCTCGGCACTGGTCAGCGTCTACGCGCTGATCAGTCGGATGCGTGTCGTATCGAGCTCCGCCGTGATCGAAAAGGCGGAGGCGGTCGTTCATTTGATCATCGACACGTATTTCACGCCCAACAAGACATTTTCGGAAGTTCGTGAGCTGATGAACGGCCACGCCGTCAACCCACTACGGGCTTTCAGCGAGGAATGCCGGGTCGAATTGCAAGCACTCTATGACCGTTGAGCATGTATTCGACGGTACTCCTCCTGCCAGGAGCGGCATGAATTGACCTCGAGCAAAAGCAGCGCCAATGGCCGCGGTCGGCTTGATGTTCGCTAACAACGGGCCGTTGCTGATCGCAATCGCGGCTTGTTTGAGATTGTTAGGAACATTTGGCCGGGGTTAGCCAGCGTTTACTAATGCATCTGAACTGCGCGGTCTACTTTCAACGAGCCTGCATGCCTTGCAGGCGGCTTTGAGAGTCCCCCTCGGGCACCCTCTCTGCATTACCGAAACACAAGAGGTTCAGCGATGCACTTCGATCCAGTCCTGTTATCACGCATCCAGTTCGCCTGGGTCATCGCTTGGCACATCCTGCTGCCTGCGTTCACCGTCGGAGCTGCGTCCTTCATCGCGGTCGTCGAGGGCTTGAGCCTGGCGACCGGACGCGAAGTCTATGTCCGCATCTCGACATTTTGGACCAGGATCTTCGCCATCGCGTTCGTCATGGGCGTCGTGACGGGCGTCATCATGCCATTCCAGTTCGGCACCAACTGGAGCCGCTTCGCGTCTACGGCCGCCAACGTGCTCTCGCCACTATTTGCATATGAGGGCCTTACGGCTTTCTTTCTGGAAGCTGCTTTCCTCGGCGTCCTGCTGTTCGGTCGCAAGCTGGTGCCCCCGTGGGCACACTTCATTGCAGCGCTCATGGTGGCGATTGGAACGCTGTTTTCCTCGTTCTGGATCTTGTCCGCCAACAGCTGGATGCAGACGCCGGCCGGCTACGAGATCATCAATGGCCAGTTCTTTCCGAAAGACTGGATCGAGGTGATTTTCAATCCGTCCTTTCCTTACCGGCTGGCGCACACAGTGGTCGCATTTTTCACAACAACCGGCTTTGTCGTCCTGGGTGTGGGCGCATACCTCTTGAGGCGCAGTCGATCCGTGCAAGAAGCGCGCCTCATGATGTCGATGGCACTGTGGTTGCTGACCGTGTTGGTGCCGCTGCAGATGGTGATCGGCGATATGCACGGCCTCAACACCCGCAAACATCAGCCTGCAAAGCTCGCGGCGATTGAAGCTCGTTGGGATACCAGTAAGGGTGTGCCGCTGACGCTCTTTGCAATGCCGGATGACAGGGCCGAGCACAACAAGTTCGCTATCGAAATCCCTTTGCTGGGAAGCCTGATCCTGACGCACGACATCAACGGCGAGGTGAAGGGTCTTAAGGACTTTCCCGCGGTTGGATGTGCGGGCGTGATGCTTGCGCTCGTGCTTCTGGGCGGGTGGTTGCGGTGGCGTGGGCGGCTCCATGACACACGACTTTTTCTGTTGGCTTGTCAGTGTGCAATTCCGCTCGGCTTTATCGCGGTCATCGCTGGTTGGTTCGTGACCGAAGTCGGCCGGCAGCCATGGACGATCTACGGGCTTTTGCGCACGGCAGCCTCGGTGTCGCCGTCTCTGACGGGCTCTGACGTTACGCTGTCGCTCTTGGGTTACATGGCGGTCTACCTACTGATCTACCCGTGGGGCCTCTTTTTGATGCTTCGGCTTGTTCGGAAAGGCCCGCTTGAGACCAGCGACGCGGCTCCGGCAGTCGAGGCTTGCAGACCTGCGGCGCCAGTTCTGG
>WNFL01204094.1_pt1 | contig 24237 bp, 24 predicted proteins | sample 5400361 | NCBI WGS metagenome assembly WNFL01 (sample SAMN13153351, study PRJNA577476) | soil metagenome | isolation source: 40 cm soil on Douglas fir-dominated hillslope | place: USA:California | collected 2013-09-17
AAGGCGCTGTTTTCGAGGAGGAGGAGCACCGCCGCGCCGGCGATCCAAGCCTCGAGCGCCAGCTGCGGCGAGCCCGTCGCGCCCATGGGCCCGACCAGGACGACGTAGAAGACGATCCCGATCAGGCCGGCCACGATGACTTTGCCAAACCGAAGGATGAACTCGACGACGAGCTCGCTCATGCGCTCCGCTCGCCGATCGCGCGGCGGCCCTGGAGAGCTCGGATGAGGGTCACCTCGTCGGCATACTCGAGGTCGCCGCCGACAGGGATCCCGCGCGCGATCCGGGTGACGCTGCCGACCCGCCCGTCGAGCCGCTCATCGATGTACATGGCCGTCGCCTCGCCCTCGAGCGTCGGATTCGTCGCGAGGATGATCTCTTCGAACGGAGCCCCCTCGGCCGCGGCTGCGTCGATCCGGCTCATCAGCTCCTGGATCTTCAGCCGGTCGGGCCCGATCCCGTCGATCGGCGAGATGGCCCCATGCAGGACGTGGTAGCGACCGCGGAACTCGCCGGTCCGCTCGAGGGCCAGGACGTCGAGCGGCTCTTCGACGACGCACAGTCGACGCTGGTCGCGCGAACCGTCACGGCAGATCGGGCAGCGCGGCGCGTCGCTGATGTTGAAGCACTCCTCGCAGAACATGACCTCCTCGCGGACCGCGACGAGCGCCGCCGCGAGGACCCGAGCCTCCGCGTCCGGCGCCCGCAGGATGTGGTAGGTCAGCCGCTGGGCCGTCTTCGGGCCGATGCCCGGGAGTCGGTTGAACGCCTCGATGAGGCGGGCCACTGGCTCGATGAGGACGCCGGCCATGGTCGAAGTCTCGTCAGCGGCCGAGCAGGCCGCCGAGGCCGCCGCCGAGGGCCGTGAGGGCGCCCATCTTCTGCTCGGCGACGCGGCGCGAGGCCTCGAGCGCGTCGTTCACCGCGGCGGTCACGAGGTCCTGGAGCATCTCGACGTCGGCCGGGTCCACCGCAGCCGGATCGATCGTCACCGAGACGAGCTCCTGCTTGCCCGTCACCACCGCCTTGACGACGCCACCACCGGCCGAGCCGTCCACCTCGGTGGTCGCGAGCTCAGCCTGGATCCGCTCCATCTCCTGCTGCATCTGCAGCGCCATGCGCTGCAGGTTGCCCATGCTCATGACCCCTCCGTTCCTCTGTCCGCTTCGCCAGTCTGCGGGATGCCCGCCGACCATGCAGCGCCGTCAGACGACCTCGGCTGCTTCGCTGCCATCGTCGCCGAAGATCCGGCGAGCCTCGGCCAGGACGAACTCGGCTTCCGCGTCGGTCTCGACCTCCGGGACCAGGTCGAGGTTCGTCGCGATGCAGCGGACGGCGACCGTCCGCCCGAGCACCGCCCCGATCCCCTCTTCGAGGACATTCCGGCGTCGATCGGCGACAGCTCGCAGGAAGGCCTGGTCCTCCGGAAACCCGAGGGTCACCACGCCGTCTTCGACGCTCACCGGCCGGCACGCGACGATCAGCGGCTTCGTCGGGGGATGGAGGCTGATCCGGGCGACGATTTCGGGCCAGCGATCGCGCAGGGTCGCCAGGTCGCCGCCGACCGGCGGGGCCTGAAGCGTCTCTCCGAGCGATGTGGCCGCAGGGGCGGGAGGTTCCGGCTTGGGCGCCGCCGGCGTCGGCTTCGCCGGGGCAGCCGCAGGTCCGCCGGGCGCGGCCTTCTTCGGGGTCGCCTTCCGCGGCCCGGCCTCGAGCGCCGGCTCTGGCGCCGGCTCTGGCGACGCCTCTGGCGCGCGGGGTGGGGGCTCGCCGGCCGGGGCGGGTTCGAGCGTCGGCGCGGGTTCGAGCGTCGGCGCGGGCTCGGTCGCGGCCGGGCGAGCCGTCGAGATGGCGACCGAGGCTGGTTCCGCGAACAGCGCGAGCTCGAGCTGCAGGCGGAGGCCGCCGACGCCGGACCGGCTCGGGTCGATCGTCGCGAGCCGGCGGGCGACGGCGACAAGCGTCGAGGTGGGGTGGTGCGCGATTGCGGCATGACTGCCCGACCCGACGATCGTCTCGCGGAGCGCTTCGATGGCCTGGTCGAGGAAGCCCCGCAGGTCGCGGCCTCGCTCCTCGAGGCCGTCGAGGATGCCGATCCCGGTCACGACGTCACCCGAGGCCAGGGCGGCGATGAACGAGTCGATGCTTTCGCTGTCGGCCAGCCCGAGCAGATCGCGAACGTGGGGCTCGTCGATCGCCTCGGTCGACGACGACAGCAGCTGATCCAGCATCGACTCGGCATCCCGCATGCCGCCGGCCGCGAGGCGGGCTTCGAGGATCCGGCCGAGCTTGCCCTCGATCTCGGGGACCGTCAGGCGCCGAACGTCGAACCGCTGCAGTCGCGACAGGATCGCCGGCGGGAACTCCTGCGGGTGGGTCGAAGCGAACATGAAGGCCACGAAGTCGGGTGGCTCCTCGAGCGATTTCAGGAGCGCGTTCCACGCGTCGCGGGTGATCTGGTGAGCCTCGTCGAGGATGTAGACCTTGCGGCGCAGGTCGGTCGGGGCGTAGTTGATCCGTTCCCGGAGCACGCGGATCGCGTCGATGCCGCGGTTCGACGCGGCGTCGATCTCGATGAGGTCCATCGCCCGACCCTCCCGGATCGACACGCACGACGGGCACGCGTCGCAGGCATCGCCGTCCTGGAGATTCGTGCAGTTGATCGCCTTCGCGAGGATCCGGGCGAGCGAGGTCTTGCCCGTGCCGCGTGGCCCGACGAAGAGGATCGCGTGCGAGACCCGTCCGGTTCGAACGGCGTTCCGAAGCGTCTCGACGACCGCTTCCTGGCCGACGATCTGGCCGAACGTCTGGGCCCGCCAGCGGCGGTAGATGGCCTGGTGCGGTACGGGCTCGATCACGCGACTCCTGAGCTAGTTGCCGTGCACCCTCCGTCGACCGACTGCGACCCGGGCCCACCACAAGAGGCGGCTCGGATCAGGCCGTTCCGCGGCACCCGACGAGCTTCGCTGAGTGCTGCTTCCTTCCGGACCTGACACGGTTCGCGATTCGCCGCTGCGCGGGACCCGATCCTCAACACCGCCTGGAGCGGCGGCCTCCGGGCGCAGAGGCCTCGAGGGGGAATTCAGCCCTGCTGGAGCGGATTGCAGGTACAGGGCACCGCTAGTTCCCCGCCTAGCACGGCGAGAAGGATACCCCGGCGCCAGCGGCTACGGCCCGCGCCCCCATGTCGCGGACGGGGTCACGCGACGACGACGCCGGTCTCGCCGGGCCAAGGCTCATCGGCGGGGAACGCTCACGAGCCGCCGCTCCCGGCGGAGGAGTGGCGGAGAGGGAGGGATTCGAACCCTCGACGGGTTGCCCCGAACCGCATTTCCAGTGCGGCGCCATAGTCCACTAGGCGACCTCTCCGCGGGATCACGAGCGGCTCCATCCGGAGCCGGAGGCCGGCAACGAACGGATCGGCCGTCAGTGAGGTCCGAGCTGGCGGAGAGGGTGGGATTCGAACCCACGCTGCTTTCGCAGACCGCTTTTCGAGAGCGGCACCATCAACCACTCGGACACCTCTCCGCGCGAGAGGATAGCAGCGGGCGTCCCGAGCTCAGGTCAGGACGGCGGCGTAGAGCTCCTCGACCTCCTCGCGCCGGATCCCGCTGACGACCTTCAGGCGGCGCCCGAGCGCCGGGTTCTCGGCGAGCTGGACACAGGTCCCCGCGGCCCCTTCGAGACGGTTCGGCATCGCGTACACGAGGGCCTCGACATCGGACGCGAGCAGGGCCCCGACGCACATCGGGCAGGGCTCGACCGTGGTGAAGATCGTGACGTTCCGGAGCCGGGCGCTGCCGACCCGTCGGGCGGCTTCGCGCAGGGCGACGATCACCGCGTGGGCCGTCGGGTCGTCCGTCTCGAGGACCCGGTCGTGGCCCCGAGCGACCATCGCCTCGTCGAGGACGGCGACGGCGGCATGGGGCCGTTCGCCACGGGCAAGCGCCTGTCGGGCTTCCTCGAGGGCTTCGCCCATGTACAGCTCGTAGTTCACGGCGAGATCATACGCGGCGGCTCCGATGGCTCCGCGTCCCACGAGGCCGCTGGCTACCATTCCCCGACGTGGCACGACGCAAGCGGATCGGGGTCCTGACGGGCGGTGGCGACGTGCCCGGCCTGAACTCGGTGATCAAGAGCATCACCTACCGATCCTCGGAGCTCGACCTCGACGTCATCGGGATCCGCCGTGGCTGGGAAGGGCTGACGCACGTCCGGCCCGGTCACGCCCTCGACCCCGAGTACGTGCGGCCTCTGGACCGCGCCAACACCAGGACGATCGATCGAACCGGCGGCACGATCCTGCACACGTCCCGGACGAACCCCACGCGCATGCCCGAGACGGCGCTCCCGGCGTGGCTCGAGCCGGCGAAGGCCGCGGGCTATCGACGCGCGGACGGCACCTACGACCTGACCGATCTTGTCCTCGAGCACATCGACGCCCTCGGGCTCGATGTCCTGATCCCGATCGGCGGCGACGACACCCTCTCGTTCGCGCGCGTGCTGGCGGATCGTGGGGTCCCGCTCGTGGCCATCCCGAAGACGATGGACAACGACGTCCCGGGCACCGAGTACTGCATCGGCTTCGCGTCGGCGATCACGCGGGCCAAGGAGCTGATCGATCGGCAGCGGACGACGCTCGGCAGCCACGAGCGCATCGGCGTCTTCCGGATCTTCGGGCGCGATGCGGGGTTCTCGGCGCTGTTCGCCGCCTACGTGACATCGGCCCGCTGTGTGATCCCCGAGGCCCCCTACGACATCGAGGCCCTGGCGGCCGTCCTCGCCGACGACCGGCGCCTGAGCCCGAGCCGCTACGCGATCGTCATCACCGCCGAGGGGGCGATCTGGCACGACGGCGTGCTGCCGGAGGAGGGCCCGCCAGATGCCTTCGGGCATCGCCACAAGTCGAACGTGGGCGAGGTCCTCGCGGCCGAGATCGCGACGCGGACCGGGGTCGAGGCCCTCGCCATCGAGCTGACCTATGACCTCCGGAGCGGCCAGCCGGACGCGCTCGACCAGATCGTCGCCTCGACGTTCGCGAATATCGCGATGGACCTCGTCGCCGAGGGTGCGACGAGCCGGATGGTCGCGATCCGGGACGGCAAGTACGCACACACCGAGCTGCCGGGGAGTGGCTCCCGGGCACGTCGGGTCGATGTCGAGACCCTCTACAACACCGAACGGTTCCGGCCGCGCTACGACGGCCGCCTCGGGTCGCCGCTCCTCCTCGCGGGACTTCGCTGAGGGTCGGACCTCAGCCGTCGAGGCCGGAGAGCTCCCGAATCGTGCGCGCAATTGCGGAGACGTCGTCGTCGCCGAAGCCGCGCCCGATGAGGCCCGCCTCGAGCTGCTCGCACAGGGCGGCGATCGGGAGGGCGGCGCCCGTCTCGCGGGCGAGCTGGAGGGCGATCCCGAGATCCTTGCGATGGAGGGAGACCTTGAACCCGAGCGGGTAGTCGTTGGCCTGCATCCGGCCGCTGCGGTTCGCCAGGACCCACGACTGGGCCGCGCCACCGCCGAGCGCGGCGACGAGCTGCTCGACGTCGAGGCCGGCCTTCAGGGCGAGCACGATGCCTTCGGCGACGCCGAGGTACGTCCCGGCGAGGATCACCTGGTTGACGGCCTTCGCGGCTTGCCCCGCGCCGATGGGTCCCACGTGGGTGATCGTCGTTCCGAGGGATTCGAGAACGGGACGCGCCCGCTCGAGGTCGGCCGCCTCGCCGCCGACGAAGATCGAGAGGGTCCCCTTCCTGGCACCTTCGCTGCCGCCCGAGACCGGCGCGTCCAGCATGGCCACTCGCCTGGCGGCAAGGCGGTTCGCGAAGTCGCGCGTCGCCGATGGCGAGATCGTCGACATGTCGACGACCAGGAGGCCGGGGTCGGCGCCCTCGGCGACGCCATCGGGACCGAAGAGAACTGCCTCCACGTCGGGCGTGTCGGAGACGATCGAGACGAGGAGCTCCGACGTGCGCGCGACCGCGGCCGGGCTGTCCGCGAGCGTCACGCCGAGTTCGTGCAGGGCCTCACCCCGGCCCGGCGTTCGATTCCAGGCCGTGATCGCGAAGCCGGCGCGGGCCGCATTGGCCGCCATTGCCCCGCCCATGGTCCCGAGTCCGACGAAGCCAACTCGCATTGGCTCGATGCTAGACGAGGGGTGGGTGCGGGGGAGTGGCGCGCCCGGCGGGACTCGAACCCACGACCTTCAGGTCCGCAACCTGACGCTCTATCCACTGAGCTACGGGCGCAACTGGCGGAGAGGGAGGGATTCGAACCCTCGAAGCAGGTTACCCCACTTAACGGTTTAGCAAACCGTCGCACTAGGCCTCTATGCGACCTCTCCGAGAAGCGGCCGAAGGCTACCATGGGACCCGCCGCCATTGACGTCAATCGGGTGCTGCCGTACCGTCCGCGCACTGTATGAACGTCCCGTATTGGTATCCGAGCCCGGCATGACGGTTTCCGGTCGCTGACCGGAGGCACTCCCCGTGCCGGGCAAAGCAGAGGTCGGGACCTCTGCTTTTTTGTTTCCCCACAGGAAGGGTCCCGAGGGTTCGATGTTCGTCACGATGCGAGGCAGCGCAACTGAGGCCGATGTCCTGGCTGTGAAAAGCCGGATCCTGGCCGAGGGCCTGACGCCATACGAGCACGAGGGCGGCAACGGACTCGCGATCGCGGTCGTCGGCGAGATTCCCCCCGGCCGGGCGGAGCTCATCGATCGCCTCGCGGGGCTGTCGGGCGTCGCCAGCGTGACGCCGATCAACCGGCCGTTCAAGCTGACCTCCCGGGAGTTCCACCCGGAGGATTCGGTCGTGCGGGTTCTCGACGCGGCGATCGGCGATGGCTCGCTCACGGTCATGGCCGGGCCGTGTTCGGTCGAGAACCGCGACATGTTGTTCGAGACGGCGGACGCGGTCGCCGCGGCGGGCGGAACAATCCTGCGGGGCGGCGCATTCAAGCCGAGAACCTCGCCCTACAGCTTCCAGGGCCTCGGCATCGAGGCGCTCCGGTACCTCGCCGAGGCGCGCGAGCGGACCGGTCTGCCGGTCGTGACCGAGGTCATGGAACCGAACCAAGTCGACATCGTCGCGGAGTACGCCGACATCCTCCAGATCGGCGCCAGGAACATGCAGAACTACTCGCTCCTCAACGCCGCCGGCCGGGTCGCCCGGCCGATCATGCTGAAGCGCGGCTTCGGCGCGACGATCGAAGAGCTCCTCATGGCCGCGGAGTACATCGTGGTCGCGGGCAACCCGAACGTGATCCTGTGCGAACGCGGGATCCGGACGTTCGAAACCTCGATGCGGAACACGATGGATCTCGCCGCGGTGCCGATGCTCCATCGACTGAGCCACCTGCCCGTGATCGTCGATCCGAGCCACGCCACCGGCAAGCGCTGGCTCGTGCCGCCGCTTGCCATGGGCGGGGTCGCGGTCGGCGCCGACGGCGTGATGGTCGAGGTCCACCCGAACCCGGACGCCGCTCTGTCCGACGCCGAGCAGCAGCTGGACCTCGGCCAGTTCGCCCGGCTCATGGCAACCCTCATCCCGATCCACGAGCAGCTTCGCAACGTGGATCACGCCGAGGTCCTCGGCGGCCACCCGGGCGACGTTCATGGTTGAGGCCGAGCCGCTCGCGGATGGCACCGCGGCGTCCGTCGCACAGGCTTCCAGGCTGCGAGGCGAGATCGCGTTGCCCGGCGACAAGTCGATCAGCCATCGGGCGCTGATGCTGGCGCTCCTCGGCGAAGGGGAGTCTCGCATCCGAGTCGCGAGCGACGGAGCCGATGTCCGATCGACGGCCGCGATCGCTCGGGCCCTCGGAGCGTCCGTGACCCGAATGGAGGCTGCCGGCGGCGGTCCCGGCAGGGTCGACTATCTCGTCGCCTCGCCCGGCCCCGCGGGGCTCCGACAGCCGGCCGGGACGCTCGACTGCGGGAACTCCGGGACGACCCTTCGGCTCTTCGCCGGGATCCTCGCGGGGCTGCCGTTACGGGTCACGCTTGACGGGGACGGTTCATTGCGGGGCCGTCCGGTCGCTCGTATCATCGAGCCGCTGCGCGCGATGGGCGCGGTGCTTTCGGCCCGCCGGCAGGACACCCTTCCCCCCGTCACCGTAGAAGGGCGGACCCAGCTTCGCGCGGTCGATTGGGCCACCGCGGTGCCGTCGGCGCAGGTGAAGTCGGCGATCCTCCTGGCCGGCCTGCGAGCGCACGGTACGACGAGGATCCGGGAGTCGGTCGCGACCCGCGACCACACGGAACGGATGCTGCGGGCGCGAGGCGTGACAGTTCGGTCGGTCGCCGAGTCAAGCGGCGGAGCGACGATCGAGATCGAGGGAGGAGCTGACGTGCGAGCGATCGAAACGCGGGTGCCGGGCGATCCGTCCGCTGCCGCGTTCTGGCTCGTCGCCGGCGCGATCCACCCGGACGCCGAGCTCCACCTTGGCGGCGTCGGTGTCAATCCGACCCGACGCGGCGCGATCGACCTGCTCCGGGCGATGGGCGCTGTCATCGACGAGCGCGATCCGCGCGACGACTCGGGCGAGCCCGTGGCCGACCTCGTCGTCCGATCCTCAGCCCTGCGCGGCATCGAGGTCACGGCGGCCGACACGGCCAGGGCGATCGACGAGATCCCGGTCCTCTGCCTGGCCGCGACGCAAGCCGTCGGCGCCACCCGCATCCGCGGCATCGGCGAGCTCCGATTCAAGGAGTCGGACCGGGTTGCCGGGACGGCGGCCGGCCTGCGAGCCCTCGGAGCCGATATCAGCGTCGACGGCGACGACCTGCTGATCACGGGACCGACCCGACTTCACGGCGCCGTCGTCGAGAGCTTCGGCGACCATCGCCTCGCCATGACCTTCGCGATTGCCGGCCTCATCGCCGACGGCTCGACGACCGTGATCGGCGCCGGCTCGGCCACGATCTCGGACCCGGGCTTCTTCGGCCAGGTCGAGGCGGCGCGGGCATGACGAAGCGGGTCGTTCTCATCGGCCATCCCGTCGCCCACTCGCTCTCGGGCGCGATGCAGCAGGCCGCGTTCGACCATCTCGGGATCGGCGCGACCTACGAGCAGTGGGACCGGACCACGCTGCAGCTGGCCGACGCGGTCGCCGAGATCCGCGACGACGCCTTCCTCGGCGCGAACATCACGATCCCGCACAAGGAGCGGGTCGTTCCGCTCATCGACCGTTCGACGGAGGACGCTCTCGCGACCGGTGCCATCAACACCTTGACCCGGGAAGGGCGCCGGCTCGTCGGCCACAACACCGACGTGCCCGGGTTCGCCGCCGCGTTGGACCGACTCGTGGGCCGCCAGAAGATGCCGCGCCAGGCGGTCGTCCTCGGCGCCGGGGGTGGCGCCCGGGCCGTCGTGTTCGGCCTGATCCGGCAGGGGTTCCAACGCGTGATCGTCTTCAACCGGCATCTCCATCGAGCGGAGGGGCTCGTCCGATTCTTCGGGCGAAGCGCCGCCCACATGGAGCTCAAGGCGATGCCCTGGCACGACTCGATCATCGAGTCGGAGCTGACGAAGACGCGTGTGCTCGTGAACGCGACGTCGATCGGGCTCGTCAGCGACGAGAGCCCGGTTCCGGCCGGGATCCTTCCGGGCGACCTCCTCGTGCTCGACCTCATCTACAACCGAACACGGTTCCTGCACGATGCCGAGGCGGCCGGCTCAATGGTCCTCGACGGCGAAACGATGCTCCTCCACCAGGGCGCCGCGGCGTTCTCGCTCTGGACCGGCCAGCCGGCGCCGCTCGACGTCATGGCCGCTGCTCTTGCCGACGCTCGCGCCCAGGGACTCCGGTCGGCGGAGGGCGAGCCGGCCGGCGACGAGCCCGCGCCCGCCGCGGAGGCGGAGCCGGCGCCGGCCGCGGAGGCGGAACCCACGCCCGCAAGCGAGGAGGCCGCGACGACGACAGCCGGCTGACGGCTCGTCGAACCGCGGCCCAGGCGATGGCCCCGTTCCGCTTCCTGACCGCCGGGGAATCCCACGGCGCGACGCTCGGCGTCATCGTCGAGGGCGTGCCCGCCGGCCTCGCCCTGACGGAGGCGGATCTCGTCACGGATCTCGCCCGCCGCCAGCGCGGGTACGGACGCGGCGCACGCCAGTCGATCGAGCATGACCGGGCGGAGATCGCATCCGGGGTGCGGCACGGCCTCACGCTCGGCTCGCCGATCCTCCTCCTCATCGCGAATCGCGATGCCGCGAACTGGGGCGCGGTCATGCAGGTCGGGCCCCTGTCGGAGGCCGACGCGGCCGCGCTCGGCGCGGCCGCGGATGGCGGCGACAAGCGATCGACGCCCGTCACCCGGGTCCGGCCGGGCCACGGCGATCTCGCCGGAGCCCTGAAGTACGGCCATACCGACGTCCGCAACGTCCTCGAGCGCGCGTCCGCCCGCGAGACCGCGGCCCGCGTCGCTGCGGGGGGCGTGGCGCGGGCCTTCCTGCGCGAGGTCGGGATCGACGTCTGGTCCTTCACCGCCGAGGTCGGCGGGGTCGCGATCGACCCGGCCCGCGCGAGCCGCTCCCGCGAGGACGCGGATGCGTCGCCGTTGCGCTGCCCGGACCCCGACGCGGAGCTCGCGATGATCGCGAAGATCGACGAGGCCCGCGACCGCGGCGATACCGTCGGCGGCGTCTTCGAGGTCGTCGCGACCGGCGTACCGATCGGGCTCGGATCGTACGTCCACTGGGATCGCCGCCTCGACGCGCGGCTGGCGGCAGCCGTCATGAGCATCAACATCGTGAAGGGCGTCGAGCTCGGGCTCGGCTTCGAACAGACGCGTCGGTTCGGCTCCGACGTCCACGACGTCATCGAGGGTCGGGGCGAGGCGGGCCGCTGGATCCATCGCTCGAACAACGCGGGCGGGCTCACCGCCGGCGTCTCGAACGGCGAGCCCATCGTCGTGCGTGGGGCCGTGAAGCCGATCTCGACGCTCGCTCGTCCCCTGCCCTCTGCCGATCTCGTGACCGGCGAGCCGGTCGAGAAGGCGCACTACGAGCGGAGCGACATCAGCGTCGTCCCCGCAGCCGGCGTCGTCGCCGAGGCGATGGTCATGCTGACGCTCGCCGAGGCGATCCTCGAGAAGACCGGCGGCGACTCGATGGCCGAGGTCGTCGAGTCGATGACCCGCTGGCGCGCCCGGCTGGCCGCGCCGATCGGCGGCTCGAGCGAACGTGCGACCCCCGACGATGGCGAGACCGCCGTCGCATCCGGCGGCGACGACTAGGCCGCACGGTGGACGTCGTCCTCGTCGGATTGCCGGGCAGCGGCAAGAGCGCGATCGGGCGACGCCTGGCCTCGCGCCATGGAGCGACGTTCGTCGACCTCGACCAGGTCATCGAGCTGGAAGCCGGCGCGAGCGTCCCGGAGCTGTTCGCGGCCGAAGGCGAGGCCGGGTTCCGGGCCCGCGAGCGGGCTGCGATCGAGGCCCTTGGGCCGGCCGACTCCGCCGTGCAGATCACCCGGGTCATCGCTCCTGGCGGCGGCGCGATTGTCGATCCGCGCAATCGCTGGCGGCTGTTCCGCGGCCGGCGTGCCGTCTGGCTCGATGCCCGGCCGGAGGCGATCGCCCAGCGCCTCCGAAACAGCCCGTTCGTCCGGCCATTGGTCCGTGGCCAGGATCCCCTCCGCGCCGTTCGCGAGCTCGGGGCGGCTCGCCTGCGGTTCTACGCCGCCGCGACCCGGGTCAACGCGATGATGGAGGTCACCGCGGTCGTGGCCGCGGTCGAGTCGGAGCTGGCCACGGCGGGCTCGACAGGCACCCTCCTGCTCCGCGCCGAGACGCCGATCGGGACCGTCGTCATCGGTGACGGGATCGCCGGAGCGTTGAGCGCGCGACGGGCGATCCTCGTCTCCGAACCCGGCGCCTGGGCCGCGGTCGGCGAGCGCCTCGCGGGTGCCGTCGCCGCGGGCGGACTCGCCGTCGAAGTCGTGACGCTGCCCGCCGGCGAGGCCGCGAAGACACTGGCGGCGATCGACGCAGGAGCAAGCGCGCTCGCCCGGCTCGGCGTGGACCGGGACGAGGCGCTGGTCGCGATCGGCGGGGGCGCCCTGACCGACGCTGCGGGGTTTCTCGCCGCCACCTACCTCCGCGGCGTGCCGGTCATCCACGTCCCGACGACGCTCGTGGGCCAGGTCGATGCCGCGATCGGCGGCAAGACGGCGGTCGACCTGCCGGAGGGCAAGAACCTCGTCGGGGCGTTCCACCAGCCGCACACGATCGTCATCGACATCGCGGTCCTCGCGACGCTGCCCGAACGCGAGCGACGGGCGGCCCTCGGGGAAGCCGTGAAGATCGCCGCGCTCGGAAACGAGCCGCTGTTCGAGCTGCTCGAGCGCGACGGGCGGGCCATTGCCGCCGGCGACGCGGCCGCGATGAGCAGCGGGGCCATCGCCGAGCTCGTCGAGCGGACGGCGTGGGCGAAGGTGGAGGTCGTGGTCGAGGACGAGCGTGAGGCCGGTGGACGGACCGCGCTCAACCTCGGGCACTCGCTTGCCCACGCACTCGAGGCGGCCGCCGGCTTCCAGGGTCTCCTCCATGGCGAGGCGGTCGGCTACGGCCTCAGGGCCGCCGTCCGAATCGGTGTCGAGCGGGGCGTGACGCCAGCGGAGCGGGCGGCGCGGATCGAAGCGCTCCTGGATCGACTCGATCTTGGTCGGGCGCCGCTCGAGCTCGACGTGGATGCCGCGATCCAGGCGCTCGATGTCGACAAGAAGCGACGTCGCGGCGAGTTGCGCTGGGTCCTCCCGACCGCGGACGGCTACGCCATCGACGCAGCGGTTCCGGCGGGGCTCGTGCGTAGCGTCGCGGCCGGTGTGATCTCGGGGCGCCCGGCGCCGGCCGAGGCCGTCGCCCGATGACCCGGATCCTCGTCCTGCAGGGACCGAACCTGAACCTGCTCGGCACGCGCGAGCCCCAGATCTACGGGCGCCAGACGCTCGAAGAGCTCCACATTCAGATCGCGGCCCGGGCAACAGAGCTCGGACTCGATGTCGTCTTCCACCAGTCGAATCACGAAGGCGGCCTGATCGATCGACTCCACGAGCGCGACTTCGATGCCGCGATCGTCAATGCCGGCGGGCTGACGCACACCTCGGTCTCCCTGCGGGACGCCCTGCTGGCGGTCGAGCGCCCGTTCGTCGAGGTCCACCTCTCGGACCCGTCGACCCGGGAGTCGTTCCGGCGGGTGAACTTCCTCGCCGCCATCGCCCTCGTGTCGATCGTCGGCAAGGGCGCGGCCGGCTATCTCGAAGCGCTCGACGTCCTGCGAGCGAGGCTGGAGCCGAGCTGCAGCGCCTGCGTGAGCGGATCGATCGCCTCGACCGACGGATCGTCGAGCTCCTCAACGAGCGCGCCGAGCTGACCCGCGAGGTCGGCCACGAGAAGCTCCGACTTGGTCGCCGCGCGATCCGCGACGCCGATCGCGAGCGCGAGGTGCTCCTCCGGGTCTCGATCGCGAACGAAGGCCCGATCCCCCAGGCGGACCTGCTCTCGATCTACCGCCGTCTGATCGCTTCGGCGCGCGCGCTTGAAGGGGCAGAACGTGCGCGACTCGCCCGCGGCGAGGACAACGGTCCCGCAGAACCGCCTGGCGCGTGAGGGACTCCCTGCTCCTCGCCGCGAACACGGAGGCGCGCCGGCACCTCAGCTGACCGAGCGGTCCTCGATCTCCCAGGCGTGATCGAGCGCGTGCCACGCGATGCGGCGTGCGGCGTACCCGGCGGTCCAGCGCTTCGCGATCGGTTCGCCCTCGGATGGCTCGCGCAGAACGTCGAGCATCGCGACTCGGAGCGCCGCGACCGCCTCCTGGTCCAGTGGATCGGGGGCCGGCAGCTTCAAGCCCAGCTCCCGGGCGTAGCCGTGATCGGCGCCGACCACGTGCTCGATGACCTTGGCCGTATCGCGGCCGCCGCCGCGGGGGCCCTTCCGGAGCTCCGCGGGCGCCGCCGCGGCGATCGCATCGAAGTGGCGCCACGCTGCGTCGACGAGGGCCGCCCGCCGGCCCGCCTCGGCTTGATCGAGTGGCTCGCGTTCCAGCGCGGCGATCCGGCTCGGGACCCCGTAAGCCGTCCCGCCGTCGCCCTCGACCGTCTCGACGACGTCCGTATCGACCTCTTCGGTCGCGATCGGCGACCCGGCCTCGGCGGCGACCGGCGCGTACCGGGGCGCATAGGCGATGAGTGCCTCGAGGGCGATCTCGGGCGTCTTGCCGGATCGCGACCAGCCCGGGTACTCAAGCACGGAGGCAAAGCTCTTCTTCGGCGTCGTCTCGATGACGACTTGGAGTTTGGTCACGCCGCGAGGGTAGCCCTCGTCGCGTCTCGCAGGGCTCGCACCGCCCGGCCGAGGGCCGCTACGTCGTTGCCCTGGGGTCCCATCGCGTCGACGAGAGCCGAAGCGACGATGACACCGTCGGCGCCCGCTCGGGCGAGGGCTCGGACGTGGGCGGGCTTCGAGACGCCGAACCCGACGGCGACGGGCACCGGTGAGACCGAACGGATCGCGGCCACGAGCCGCCGGACCGTGGGTGGCAACGACGATCGAGCGCCGGTCACGCCCACGAGCGACACGCAGTACAGGAACCCCCGGGTTCGCGCAGCGATCCGTCCTCGCCGCTCCGGAGGGGTTGTCGGCGCGACGAGGTAGACGAGGGCCAGGCCATTCGCAGCCGCGATCGCCTCGAACGCCGAGCCCTCGTCGGGCGTGAGATCGGCGACGATCAAGCCGCTTGCCCCGGCCGCCGCGAGGCGTCGAGCGGTCGCCTCGCCGTCGCCGCCCCCGATGATCTGGTTCACGTAGGCCATCGGGACGAGCGGCACGTTCGGGCGGGCCCCCGCCACGCGCCCGACAAGTTCGATCGCGCGATCGAACGTCGAGCCAGCATCCAATGCCGCCGCCGACGCCCGTTGGAGCGTCGCGCCGTCGGCGAGCGGGTCCGAATATGGCAGCCCGATCTCAAGGAGGTCGGCGCCGTTGTCGATGCAGGCGAGCGCCGCCGCGAAGCTCGTGTCGGCATCGGGATAGCCGGCGACGACATACGGCACGAGCGCGACACGGCCGTTCGCTCGGGCCCGCGCGAACGCCGCCGCGATCCGGTCCGGGCCGGTAGCGCCGGGCACGCTCATTCGTGGGCCTCCCGCCAGCGCCCGAACGCCGCGAGGTCCTTGTCGCCGCGGCCGGAGAAGCCGAGCAGGACGAGGGCGTGCGCCGGATAGGCCGCACCGGAGCCCTCGAGGCCGGCGAGGAGTCGTGGCAGGACGGCCACCGCGTGAGCGGTCTCCAGCGCCGGCAGGATGCCCTCCGTTCGGGACACGAGGGCCATCGCCTCGAAGGCCTCGTCGTCCGTGGCCGCAGCGAGCTCGAGCCGTCCGGCCCCGGCGAGCGCCGCGATCTGTGGGCCGACACCCGGGTAGTCGAGGCCAGCCGAGGCCGAGTGGGCCTCGAGGATCTGGCCGTCGGCGTCCTGCAGGAGCATCGACCGCGCGCCATGCAGAATCCCGGGCGTCCCGCCGGCCAGCGCCGCGGCATGCCGGCCCGTTGCGAGCCCATCCCCGGCCGCCTCCGCGACCGCGAGCCGGACCGATGGCTCGGCGATGAAGCGCGACAGGAGGCCGATCGCGTTCGAGCCACCGCCGACGCAGGCGAGGGCGAGGTCCGGCAGCCGCCCCTCGGCCCGCTCGAGCTGGACCGCGGCCTCGTCGCCGATCCGGCGCTGGAGGTCGCGAACGATCGTCGGGTACGGATGTGGGCCCATCGCCGAGCCGAGGACGTAGTGGGTCGTCGCCACGTTCGTGACCCAGTCGCGCATCGCCTCGTTGATCGCGTCCTTCAGGGTCGCGCTGCCCGACGTGACCGCGCGGACCTCCGCCCCGAGGGCGTGCATCCGGAGCACGTTGGGCTGCTGGCGGGCGATGTCCTCGGCGCCCATGTAGACGATGCACGGCAGACCGAGCAGCGCGCAGGCCGTGGCCGTCGCGACGCCATGCTGGCCGGCGCCCGTCTCGGCAATGACCCGGGTCTTGCCGAGTCGCCGGGTGAGCAGCGCCTGGCCGAGGGCGTTGTTGATCTTGTGCGCGCCGGTGTGGGCGAGGTCCTCGCGCTTCAGGTACAGGGCCAGGCTCTTCGGCAGCTCGCGGGCCTCGTCGGCGAGCGCCGCGAGGGCCGCGGCGCGTGCCAGGACTTCCGCGGCGAGCCGATCCGCGCGGTACAGCGGCGTCGGCCGGCCGCCGAAGGAGGCGAGTCGCTCGCGGAGCTCGGCCCAGAAGCGCGGGTCGTCGCGGACCCGGGCGTATTCGCGCTCGAGCTCCTCGATGGCCGCCATCAGGGTCTCGGGAACGTAGCGACCGCCGAATTCGCGATCGAGGCCCCAGCGGCCGCGGTCGTCGGCGTCGCGCAGGCTCGGATCGATGGGCGTCGGTCGAGACGACAGGTTCGGGCGGTCGTCCCGGGCCGCCTTCGCTCGCTTGACGAACAGGGCGACCCGAAGCGGGTCCTTGCGGGGCCGCTCGCCGGGCACTCGGGGTCGCTCGACGCCCGACGCAACGTCGACGCCGACAACCGCGGCGTCGCGAACCGCCGCTCCAACCGTGGCCGGATCGAGCCCGCCGGCGAGCAGCGTCGGGATCTCTCGGGCCATCTCGGCGACGGCATCGACGGCCGCACGGCGACCGGTGCCACCCGGATGCACGCCGCCCGCGGTATCGACGAGGATCCGGGCGGCACCCGCGGCGAGCCAGCCGCGCCCCTGCGCGACCGCATCGGCCGCGGCGCCGCCCGCGGCCCGGGCCGCAGCGCCGTCCTCAGGGACGTGGATGACCTTCCACACTGGAACCGCCGATGTGGCCACGATCGCCAGTGGCTCGTCGCCACTGAGCTGGATGGCGTCCGGCGCGAAGGCCGTCATGATCTCGGCGAGCTCCCTCGGCGATCGATCGACGGTGACGGCCACGACCTGGATCGGTCGATCGGGCGGGGTGATCGCTCGGGCGAGCCGAGCCAGGTCGGCCGCTTCCGGAAGCTCGAGGGCCCGCGGCGTGCCCGGAACCAGGTTCAGGCCCAACGCGTCGGCACCGGCGCGGACCACCGCCTCGACCCCGGCCTCGTCGGTAACCCCGCAGATCTTCACGAATGGGCGGCGATCCACCTCCACCGGATCGGGCGATTGACGTCCCGCCTCGACGAAGGCCCGCGCTGTGGCGGCCGGGTCCGCTGCCCGGACGAGCGCCTCGCCGACGAGGGCGGCGTCGAACCCGACGGCTCGCCAGTCCCGAATCGTCGACGCGTTGCGAACGCCCGACTCGGCGATGGCCAGACGATCCTCCGGGATCGAGCCGCGAAGCCGCACCGCGCGCTCCGGATCGACATCGAGCGTCCGGAGGTCGCGGTTGTTCAGGCCGATGAGTCGCGCGGCCGTGGCGAGCGCGGCATCGAGCTCGCGAGCGTCATGGGCCTCGACGAGGGGCTCCAGACCGACATCGAGGGCCACCCTGACGAGCGCCGCGAGGCGCCGCGGCGGATGGAGGACGGCGAGCAGCAGCACGAGGTCGGCGCCGGCAGACCGTAGCTGGTCGAGCTGGCGCGCGTCGACGACGAAGTCCTTCGCGAGGACCGGCACCTGGACGGCGTCGCGGACCCGGGTCAGGTCGGCGACCGAGCCCCCGAAGGCATGCGGCTCGCACAGGACCGAGATCGCGACCGCGCCGCCGCGCTCGTACGCCCGGGCGCGGGCCACGATGTCCTCGTCGCGCCCGGCGATGCGGCCGGCCGATGGCGACGACCGCTTGATCTCGGCGATCAGGTGGAGGCCCGGGCTTGCGAGCCGCTCGACGATCGGTCGGGGCGGCGACGCCACCGGCGCGGCACGCCGTGCCCCGTGGAGCTCCAATACGAGGTCCGCGCGCCGGCGCTCGGCGATCTCGCCGACGACCCCAAGTCGGGCAGCGCGCGAACGCGGTGGGGCCGTGAGCGTCACGCCGGTGCCTCCGTCGCGGGTCGGGCCGCGCGGAGTCGGGCCAACAACCGGGCCGGGCCACCGCGGTCGACCGTCTCGCGGGCGACCGCGACGCCGTCGGCGAGCGACGGCGCGCGGCTGGCGACCAGGAACGCGGCGGCGGCGTTCAGGACGACGACGTCGCGCCGGGGCCCGCGCTCTCCGGCGAAGATCGCCTCGACGATCGCGGCGTTCTCGGCCGCGGTTCCACCAGCGAGCTCCGAGGTCTCCGCGCGGCCGAGCCCGAGGTCCGAAGCCCGGACCTGGTGAACGGCAATCCCGGAAGGCGTGACGTCATGGATGACGCCGGAGCCATCGAGCGGCAGCTCGTCGACGCCCGCCCCATGGACGACGATCGTTCGCTCGGTGCCGAGCAGCTGCGCCACGGCCGCGATTCGGGGCGCGACGGCCGGGTCCCCGACTCCGACAACCGCGCGTTTCGCGCCGGCCGGGTTGGTGAGCGGCCCCACGAGGTTGAACGCCGTCCGCACGCCGATCTCGCGACGGGTCGGGCCGGCGTGTCGCATCGCCGGATGGAAGCCCGGGGCAAAGAGGAAGGCAAAGCCGAGCTCGCCCAGGTCGTGCGCGGCCGACTCGGCATCGTGATCGATCCGGATCCCGAGCGCGTCGAGGACGTCGGCCGAACCGGAACGCGAGGTGATCGCCCGGTTGCCGTGCTTCGCGACGGGGATGCCGGCAGAGGCGACGACGAGCGCGGCCGCGGTGGAGATGTTGAACGTGCCGGAGCCGTCACCCCCCGTACCCACGACGTCGATGGTGCCGCTGGGCGCCTCGACTCGAAGGACTCGCTCGCGCATGGCGGTCGCGAAGCCGGCCAGCTCATCGACCGTCTCGCCACGCATCCGCAGCGCGACGAGCAGCGCAGCCAGCTGCGACGGGGTCGCCTCGCCGTCCATGACCGAGCCCATCGCGAGCCGGGCCTCGTCGATCGAGAGGGTCCGGCCCTCGACGACGGCGGCCAATGCAGAGCGAACCCGGTCGCTCACCTTGGCTCCCGGAGGCCGGCCGTCGCGAACGAGCCGCTCGCCTCGTCAAGGGTGCGGGCATCGCCTTCGCCGGCCTGTCGCAGGAAGTTCGCGAGGAGGTGCGGGCCGTCAGGCGTCAGCACGCTTTCCGGGTGGAACTGGACGCCCTCGAGCGGGAGGGAGACGTGTCGCAGGCCCATCACGACGCGATCGACCTCGCTCATCGCCGACACCCGAAGCTCGGGTGGGAGGGTTGCGGCGTCGACGCAGAGCGAGTGGTAGCGCGCAGCCATGAAGGCGGGCGGCATGCCTTCGAGGAGCCCGGCACCATCGTGGGTGACCTCGGCCGCCTCGCCGTGGACGAGCGTCGGCGCCCGGACGATCGCCGCGCCGTAGGCCGCTGCGATCGACTGCATGCCGAGGCAGACACCGAGGAGCGGCAGCGCCCGCGCCGCCGCCACCCGGACGGCCTCCATCGATACGCCGGCGTCGTCGGGGTCCCCCGGGCCCGGCGAGATGACGATCCCCCGGAGCTCGGCGGAGGCGTCATCCGCAAGCGCCTCGATGCCCGCCCGGTCGATCGCGTCGTTGCGACGGACGATGACCGCCGCGCCAGCGGCCTCGAGCGCCTGGACGAGGTTGAACGTGAAGCTGTCGTAGTTGTCGATGACGAGGATCACCTCGCGGCCTCCGTAGCCGGCTCGGAATCCGCGTTGGGGCTGCGGCGCCCCGTCGACGGGGCGACGGCCTGCTCGATCGCGCGCCGGAGGGCGGCGGCCTTGTGCTCCGTCTCCTCGAACTCCCGCTCGGGCACGCTCCCGGCGACGATCCCGGCGCCGGTGTGGACGTGGGCCCGACCCTCGCGCAGGACGGCGCTGCGGATCGTGATCGCGGTGTCGAGGTTGCCGTCGTAGCCGAGGTAGCCGACGGCGCCGCCATACAGGCCCCGACGCTCGCCCTCCGCCGCCGCGATCAGCTGCATCGCCCGGACCTTCGGCGCGCCGGACAGGGTGCCGGCCGGGAACACCGACCGCAGTGCTTCGAGCGCGTCGAGGTCCGGCCGGAGCCGCGCTTCGACGTGCGACACGAGGTGAAGTACATGGCTGTATTTCTCGACGTCCATGTAGCGCGAGACGGTCACCGTGCCGGCGCGGGCCACCCGGCCGAGGTCGTTCCGGCCGAGGTCGACGAGCATCACGTGCTCGGCCCGCTCCTTCGGGTCGCGCTGGAGCTGCTCAGAAAGGATCGCGTCCTCGGCGGGCGTGGCGCCACGGGGGCGAGTCCCGGCAATCGGGTGGGTCGTGAGCTTGTCGCCCTCGACCTGGAGCAGGAGCTCCGGCGACGCCCCGACGACCTCGAACGACGGCACGCGGACGAAGAACAGGTATGGGCTCGGATTGACCCGCCGCAGGGATCGGTACAGCCCGATCCCGTCGAGCTGCTGGCCGGTCGCCGGGTCGACGGGCAGGTCGAAGGACTGGCGGCGAGCCAGCACGACCTGGATCGCCTCGCCGGCGGCGATCGCGTCCTTCGCGACCTGCACGGCGTGGACGTATTCGTCGCGACCGAGGCTTGCCTCGTTCCCCAGGGCCACGGGTACGCCGCCACCCTCGCCCCTCGGGTGGCCGTTCATCTCGACGGCTGACGGTCGCGACGTTCGCTCGAGGGCCTCGAAGATCGCCGACTCGGCGATCCGGTAGCGGCCCTCGAGGTCGGGCGCCTCGGTGTGGAGCGAGGCGATCGCCGACAGGGTGTGGGTCAGGTGGTCGAAGACGATCACGAGATCCGTCTCGATGAACGCCGCGGTCGGCGCGCCGACCGGATCGGAGTCCGGGAGGGGCACCCGAGGCTCGAAGGTCGAGACCGCGTCGTAGGCGAGCGCGCCGACCGCGCCGCCGGTGAACCGCGGCATCCCCTCGCGCGGCTCGATCTTGCGGCGCGGCACGAAGGCGCGAATCGCCTCGAGCGGGTCGAGCGCCGGAGTCGTGGTCGTGGGCAGGCTCGGGTCGTAGCGATCGACGCTCAGTGGGCGCTCCTGGATCATCGCCCGGCCGTCCCGGACCTCGAGCAGCCGCCGCGGCCCGATGCCGAGGAACGAGTACCGCCCGAGCCGCTCGCCGCCCTCGACCGACTCGAGCAGGTACGCCGGCGTGATCCCATCGTCGAGCCGGAGGAACGCCCCGATCGGGGTCTCGAGGTCGGCCGGACGGGTGGCGCGCAGGAGCAGCGTGTCCGCGCTCGCCGCGAGTCGCTTCGCCTGCGTCAGGCTCAGCGGGTCCATCGTCACGTGTGGCCTCCAGGAATCACGAACGGCCTTCGTCCTCCCGGGACGAAAGGCCGTGCCTTCCGCGGTGCCACCCTCATTCGGCGATGCCGCACTCTGCCTGGCCCGTTACCGCTGGCCTTTGCGCTTGGCTCCCGGGTCCATTTCTTCGTCGTTGCCGTTCCGGCTCACACCAGCCGCCGGATCTCTCGTCGGCGCGCGACGGGTACTCGTCCCGTTCACAGCCCGTTCTTCGCGATGTGGCCGGGAGTCTAGGAGCGCGCCTCCGAAAGCGTCAAGCGACTCTCAGACGTAGCGGCTCTCCGCGTAGCACCAGGTGAAGCCCTTGCCGGCCGGCATCTGGAGGATCACCGGGTGGTCCTGGCCAAGCGCATGCGCCCTGCCGTTGCCCGCCTGCGACCCGCAGCAGCCGACATGACCGCAGTGAGCGCAGAGCCGGAGGTTGTAGTCGGAGCCACACTCCTCGCAAACGGTGCCGCTCGGCGTGGCGATCGCCGCCGGGCCGTGGGCGCACATCGGCCGGGCCTCGGTTTCCGACAGCTCGATCTCCATCCCGACTAGCCTAGCGCTCGATGGCCGAGGACTCTCCATCGATCGCGGTCGTGGGCAGCGCGAACATCGATCTCGTCGCGTTCGTCGATCGCGTGGAGCTGCTTCGCTCGATCGTCGCCTGACGGGTCAGGCGATCTCCCAACCGTTGGGCCCGGGGATGAACGCCATCTCGTCGGGATAGCACCAGGCCCAGTCCTCGTCGGGCTCGGCGGTGCGGATGATCGAATGCCCTTCGGCGAGGCAATGCGCGGTCGTGTGTTTCATCGGGCTGTCGTCGCAGCACAGCGTCTTGCCGCAGACGAGGCATTGGCGCAGATGGACCCACTGCGTCCCGAGCTCGATGCAGCGCTCGCAGACGTCCTTGGGGTCGGGCGGCGACTCGAGGGTCTCTGCCCAGTGCTCGCACGGTCCAGTCATGTCATGAGCATACCGATTGGCGGAGAGGGTGGGATTCGAACCCACGGGGCTTGCGCCCACCTGTTTTCAAGACAGGACCGTTCAACCGCTCCGGCACCTCTCCGCGGCGGAGGATACCAGCGGGTCCGGGCGGCTCAGGCGGGCGGCGGGACCACGTCGCGGCCGACGTACGGGCGGAGCACCTCCGGCACGTCCAGGCCACCGTCGGGGCGCTGGTAGGTCTCGAGAATCGCTGCGACGATCCGGGCGAGGGCCAGGCCCGAGCCGTTCAGCGTGTGCAGCAGCTCCGGCTTCGAGCCCGGCTCGGGCCGCCAGCGGATCGCCATCCGGCGGGCCTGGTAGTCGCGGAAGTTCGAGCACGACGAGACCTCGAGCCAGCGCTCGACACCGGGCGCCCAGACCTCGAGGTCGTACTTCTTCGCCTGGACGAAGCCCATCTCGCGAGTCGACATCAGGAGCACCCGGTACGCGAGCCCGAGGCGCTGGATGAGGTCCTCGGCCCGACCGGTCATCCACTCGAGCGCCTCGGCCGACGCCTCGGGCCGCTCGAAGAGGACCATCTCGACCTTGTCGAACTGGTGGACTCGGAGGATCCCGCGGGTGTCCTTGCCCGCGGCCCCGGCCTCACGCCGGAAGCAGGGCGAGTAGGCCGCGTAGCGGATCGGCAGGTCGGTCGCCTCGAAGATCTCGTCGCGGTGGAGGTTGGTGACCGGGATCTCGGCCGTCGGGACGAGGTAGAGCCCGTCGCGGGTCACGACGTACATCTGGTCTTCCTTGTCGGGGATGTTGCCCGTGCCTCGGGCCGAGGCCTCGTTGACCACGACCGGCGGCCAGATCTCGATGAAGCCGTTCTCTCGCGAGTGGACGTCGAGGAACCATTGGATCAGGGCCCGCTGGAGCGTCGAGCCGAAGCCCTTGTAGACCGGGAAGCCGGACCCCGCGATCTTCGCGCCGCGGGCCAGGTCGATGAGCCCGAGCGTCTCGCCGATCTCCCAGTGCGCCCGCCGCTCCCACGTGGCGCCACCCTGAGGAGCGTCGGCTCCGACCTCGCCGCCAAGCGGCATGACGCGCGGCAGCAGCTCACCCCACGTCCGAACCGTGACGTTCGCGTCCTCGCCCCCGACCGGGACGTCCGGATCGGCCGGGTTCGGGATCCGGAGCAGCAACTCTTCGAGCTCGGTCTCGCTCGCGGCGAGATCCGCGTCAAGAGCCGTGAGCCGCGCCCCGATCTCGGTGGAGCGGGCGCGCAGCGCTGCCACCTCAGGACCGCTCGGAGCGGCCCCGCCCTTGATGGCCTCGCCGACCTGTTTCGAGACCTCGTTCCGTTCTGAGCGGAGCCCGTCGCCTTCGCCCTGAAGGTCCCGACGGCGAGCGTCGGCAGCGAGCGCGGCATCGACGATCGACGGGTCCTCGCCCTTGTCGATCGCGCCCTGCCGGATCCGGTCCGGGTCCTCGCGAAGCCGCTGGACGCCGACGCTCATTTGGCCACGCCCGCGGGCGTGCCGCCGGCCTCGCGGAGCCTTCCGACGACGAACGCCGCGTCGAGGCTGGCGAGCAGCCAGCCCGCGCGAGGGCCGTTCGACCGGCCCAGGAACGCGAGGTACAGGGCCTCGAACGCCCTGCCGGGGGGCAGGGCCACCTCGGTGGCGGTCGCGAAGATGAGGTTCTGCCAGGCGTCGCCGCCTCGGGCCGCCGCGGTGCCAGCCCGGACGGCGAGGTCGGCCAGGAACGTTCGCTGGTCGTCGCCGAGATTTGCCGCCTCATCCGGCAGTGCCTCCCGGACAGTCATGCGGGCGCGATCGGGGGCATACGTGTCCAGCCAGGCGCGAGCCGACCGAAGGCGCTCGTCGAGGACCGTTGCCTCGCGCCAGGTGAGGTCGCTCCCCTTCTCCTCCCGGACCCTCGCCGCGATGTCGACGCCGGGTACCTGGGCAAGCACCGCGAGGTGGCTGAACGCGGGCCGGAAGAGGGCCGCCTCGGCATCGACGTCAGAGGCGGGATC
>WNFL01262484.1_pt7 | contig 24232 bp, 26 predicted proteins | sample 5400361 | NCBI WGS metagenome assembly WNFL01 (sample SAMN13153351, study PRJNA577476) | soil metagenome | isolation source: 40 cm soil on Douglas fir-dominated hillslope | place: USA:California | collected 2013-09-17
TATTCTTTATGCCTTACTCGTTCCTTCTGGTAATGATGCCGCCGTCACTCTGGCGGAAAACTATCCCGGTGGTTATCGTTCTTTCTTAGAAAAAATGAACTCCAAGGCTATCGAACTGGGGCTAAACAATACCCATTTTGTTAACGTTTCCGGCGTCGAAGGCGGCAATCACTATACCTCAGCTTATGATATTGCCATGATCGCAAGAAATGCGCTTCACAGAAACCTATTTGCTTCTATTGTTTCGACTATGAAGATTACTGTCAAAAGTCTAAACGGTCATTTTTATCCCTTAGAAACTACGAATAAGCTTTTGGGACAACCAGGGATTTTTGGTATCAAAACCGGTTGGACACCAGAAGCTGGTGAGTGTTTGGTGACTTTCGCCGAAAAAGATAATCACCCCATCCTCATCAGTCTGCTGAATAGTAAAGACCGCTTTGGTGAAAGCGAAAAATTGATCGACTGGATCTACACCAACTACTCTTGGGAATAACTACTTCTTTATCCATTCATCACTCACTGCGCTGACATAAGCCGTGAAGCCTTGGTCTCCTAGAAAAATATAAATCGGCATGGCGTATTGTTGACCGGTACCGGAATCATAATAGCCCAAAAAGATTCTTCTTACTTTTACTTCACCGTTTTTCGGTCCGGTTGGGCTGACATAACCGCCACCACTCGAAAGTTCGGCCCAGGCCTGTTCTCCTGATTTGATGGGATACGTTCCATTATTGGTGTAGTCAATACTGGTATAGGCGTAATCCAAACGAATAAACTTCTCATTCAAATTTTTCGATCCGGAAACAACAGCTCGAATTAAACCCATATTTGGGTCAGTCCGATAAAAAGGATAACTCGCTTTTATTTCCTTTGTTTTACTAGCTGGGTCAATCTCGTCAAGATTCCTTCTAAAAAGATCTAGTTGGACAAAGTCGGCATCAGACAAAGACAAAGCATTCACCAATTTCCCAACATCATCTTTTAAATAAGTTATTTTTTCTACCCCTACAGCATCATCCTCCAAGAGACCGACTCTTCTTAAATAATTTTCAGCATCCGTAATTACTTGTTTATCGGAAACAAAATTGGCCATCGTCGCTAAAGCCGGGTTATTTTGCCACTGTCTGGTCAAAGCAAAATGTCCCGACACAATATTCATATCGAGCTTAGAAGCCAGTTGATCTTGGTTAGTCCAAACGTATCTTGTTTCCGTCGGTTGCTCGGGCCTAAAAAGAAAACCCAATGCCGTCGCTGTATCGGTGGCTCTGGTTGGATCTGCAAAGCCGCTTCTTTTTGTCGGCGCAAAATACACTCTCATTCTGTCTGGGAAGGCTGGGATTCTGCCGGTAGGCAATTCCAATGTAATTTTTGGCCGGTCTTTACTTTCCGGGAAACCAATACTCTGTAGTTGTCCAAAATCCACTGTTGGTGGTGGAGAAGCTGGCGGGTTAAGTAATTTGTAGTAGTTTACTACTGCCACTCCCACATACCACAAAATAGTAATGGCCACAAAACCAATCGCTCCGTATTTAATCGCTTTTCTTGCCACTATCGAGGCTTCAGTCAGTGTCGCCATAATCTGAATAAAGTATACTATCCATATGGCCGATACGCACGTCAGAACCAGAATCGCCCCGTCTCCCACCGGCATTCCTCACATTGGCACCATGAGGACTGCTCTTTTTGATTATCTTCTGGCCAAAAAATATAACGGACAATTTATTCTGCGTATTGAAGATACCGATGTGAATCGTTATGTCGAAGGCTCGGTCGAAAAAATTTACCAGTGTTTTGACGCTTTAGATTTAAAGCGGGATGAGGATCCTATTGTGGGAGGACCATATGGTCCTTATGTTCAAACCCACCGATTGGAAATCTATCGTCAATACTCTCAAATGTTGATCGATATGGGTGCCGCCTACTACTGTTTTTGTTCTGAAGAGAGGCTAAAAAAACTCCACGAGAATGACCCCTACGCCAAATATGATCGCCACTGCCGTTATCTTTCAGAAAGTGAAGTCGCCTCTCAATTAAAATCCGGTGCCCCTTACGTTATTCGCGCCAAGCTTTCCGAAACCGGTTTTACTATTTGGCATGATTTAGTTCAAGGCAAGATGAGTTTACCTAATACCGAATGCGACGATAAAGTTTTAATGAAAACCAACAGTATCCCTACCTATCACTTGGCCGTCGTAGTTGATGATTACCTGATGAAAATTACTCACGTCCTCCGTGGTGTCGAGTGGATGATGTCAACACCCATTCATTTATTTCTCTACGAAGCTTTTGGCTGGGAGCCTCCGATTCTAGCCCACGTGCCCTTACTTCTTGGTCCGGACAAAAGCAAACTCTCCAAACGTCATGGTGCTAAATCAGTTTTGGATTATATCTCAGAAGGTTTTCTTCCTGAAGCTATTAATAATTTTCTTTTTTATCTTGGTTTTTCTTATCAAGATAACTCCGCCATTTTAACCTTAGATCAGATGATCGATATTTTTGATGAAAAAAAAATTCAAAGACAAAATGCTATTTTTGACATTCAAAGGTTAAATTATTTAAACAGCCAATGGATCAAAAAGTTAGACAAAGAAGATCTCTTCAATAGATTAAAGTCTTTTCTCCCAGAATCCTGGCAGTCGGAAAAAGAAAAAGTTCTAGCCATCCTCGCTCTAGTTAAAGAACGCTTAGTTACTTTAGGGGAATTCGTTCCTAATTCTGATTACTTTTTTAATACCCCTGATGTCAAGATGGAAGATGTTTTGACACAATCCGAACACACTCATGAAGAAACCAAAAAATGGTTCAATATTGTCAAAGACATTATCCAAAAAGAATCAGACTTTACTGCTGTCAAATTACATGACGAATTAGGTAAAGCCCAATTTACCTCCGGACTTACCCCTCGCCAAGCCTTTATGGCGCTCAGAGTTGCCCTTTCCGGTCGCACGGTCACCCCTCAATTATTTGACTGCATTGTCATCCTTGGTAAGGAAGAAACAATCAAAAGACTCGACGCCGTCTTTATCTAGAATATGCCCGACACCAACCTAGCCCAAGCTATTGAAAGATTAGAAAGAAGATCTGGTATTTTGCGCCGGCGTCTCTTACAACTTCCCTCTGCCAAAAAATTCTTTTCCCGGTCCACTCTTCTAGCCCACAGTTTGCGTCAAAAATCCAGCCAGTTACTTGCCGGCGCCGGTCTGGTTGGCGCCATCATTACTATGCCTGCCCCACATAGCCTCGGTGAAATGGGACCAACTCCTCAAGAATTATCAGAATCGTCTGCCGCCCTAAGTAATAGACAAAAACTTTTAGGCAATTTGCCTGATATTCTTCCCCATCAGCCCGGCAAACTCACCCCCGAAGCCGCTCAAAAAATCGAACAATTAGTTTATGAAAATACCAAAATACCTGCCAAAGCGGTATTGGAAGAACAATCTCTCAATCACCAGATAGGCTATATGGGTTTTGAACAGCACCTCAAGCGTTTCCCAGGAGACGCCCTAGCTGGTCACGATGAAATTCAAGAAGCCGGCATGGCTCCCGGGCTTGGTGCTTTCGGTTATTTTGCCAAAGACTCCCAGAGTTTTACAACCAGAGACTTTTTAAGAGAAAAATATTATTGTGTCGTCCAGACTCTTTATTTAGAAAATTGGAATAAAGATAGTCGTTTCTTAAAAGACTGGTATCAATTTCGCAAAATGTTAGTCATCAATCCCGTCAATGGACTAGCTACAGTTTGCGATATCGGCGACGCCGGCCCAGCCGAGTGGACGGGTAAACAATTTGGCGGTTCCCCCGAACTAATGCAGTCTTTGGACCTAAACAAAGGTCCCCGAAAGGGTTTAGTCCTTATGCTTTTTGTCGATGATCCCAATAACAAAATTCCTTTAGGTCCCGTTAATTATTAACAAACTATGGCTATTCTTTTTTACGATCACCTCATTACTAAGTCCGATATCATCGCTTTAATAAATGAAGCAGAAGAAGCTGATAATCAAAAAGGTCGCGCGCTCCAATTAATCGACGACATCATTTATCAGGGTGTTATTAGTCTTATTTTGGAAAAACTTGAACCTCACCACCACCACACTTTTCTTGTTCAGGTTCATGAAAAACCATACGACCCGGAAATTATCTCCTATCTCAAAGACCATATCGGCCCGAATATTGAAGAAGAAATTCGCACGGAAGGCGAAAAATTAATTCAGCAAATCATTAAAGATCTCAAAGATTAATCTTCTCCTTTAATTAAGAGTTCATTGGTGGTAATCTTATAACCATGGAAACAGAAAAATGTCCCAAATGTGGTTCACCTCTAGGCGAAGTAATCGAAACAGCTACTGGTCGTAAACTTCAGCGCTGCTCAGCTGGTTCTTGGAATAAAGAAACCAAAAAGAATGAAGGCTGTGATTATGTCAAATGGATCGCCGTTGAGCCGCAAACCTTAGACGAAAAATGTCCCAAATGTGGTTCACCTCTGATAATGCAAGTCACCCGTTTTGGTAAAAAAATGAAGAAATGTAGCGCAGGGGGCTGGGATAAGGAAACCAAGAAAGCTACCGGTTGCGATTATGTTGAATGGATTAATGGCACCACCGAAAAACTAGACGAAAAATGTCCTCAGTGCGGCGAACCTCTTGTTCTTTACACCACTGCCGCCGGCAAAAGAATGAAAAAATGTTCTACTTCTGGTTGGGATCGCGAAACCAAGAAAGCTACCGGTTGTCCCTACGTTGAATGGTTGAAAGGAAACTTCTCTCAACCTACCGGCGGTGAAGAATTTCTTCCCCCAGAAGACATTTTCTAATGAAAAGAAAAAAAGAAAGAATGGTCGATGTCATTTCTCAGAAAATGACTTACTCTATTGGCACTAATACTTCTATTCTCATTCACACCCTTCTTTTTATTGGTATTTTTGCTTTAAGATTTCTCGGCACTACCCTGGATCAGATACTTTTGATCCTCACCACGGCCGTCTCCCTAGAAGCCATTTATCTAGCCATTTTTATTCAAATGACCGTCAATCGAACTACTAAAAGTTTGGCCGGTGTCGAGGAAGACATTGATGACCTTCAAGAAGACGTTGGTGATATTCAGGAAGATGTTGATAGCCTGGAAACCAATATTAAAGAAATTTCCGAAGATTATATCGACGACGAAGCCGACGAAGATGAAGTCGTCACTGCCCTTCGCGACATCGAAAAACGTCTCAAAGACTTACAGGGAGATATTGTTGTTCTGAAAAAAAAAGGCCTATTTTAAATGTTTGAAATACTCCACTTGACGCAGCCTCTTCACCGCTTCTTCTCTTGTCTTGTAAGGCCCACCCAAATTCTTCTTGGTCTTTTCTGATAAAACGTGATAACCATCCTTTTTCTTCACAATCATCAAGATAATAGTAACATATCAAACACTTCTTGACAAATGCAACCAAGTTGCGTTAATATAAGACGTGGAAATAAATCAAACATTCATCCAACTTAAAGAACTAGGTCTACGAATGACCCCTATCAGGAAAAATATTGTCGAAATCCTTTATCAGGCAAAAAGCCCTCTCTCTGTCGGTGACATTTTGACTAGACTAAAAGCCAACAAGACTACCGTTTATCGTGAAATGGATTCTCTTCTTTACCACGGGTTACTTAATAGTATCGATCTCGGTGATGGCACCAAAAGGTATGAGCTCTCCACCAAAGGTCACCACCATCATCTAATCTGTATCAAATGTAAGTCTATTACCGAGTTGCATCTTGCCGATGACTTCACCAAAGAGGAAGCCCTGATTGCTTCCCAGGAAAAGTTTAAGGTCTTAAGACATGCCCTCGAGTTTTTCGGTCTTTGTCAAAGCTGTAACCAATAAAACTATGAAAATTAACTATAAATCTCATCTTCTAATAATCTTATCCCTGATGGGGATTGGTCTTTTAGCAAGTCTCTTTTTGAAACGATCTCCTGGGGCACAAATCGATAATCACAAACTTCAAATAACCACCTCTTTCTATCCACTCTATTACTTTGTCAGCGAAATTGGTGGCGATAAAGTAAACGTCGTTAGTATTACTCCTTCTGGTGCAGAGCCTCACGATTACGAACCAACCTCTCAAGACATTATTCAAATTATGCAGAGTCGGGTCCTTTTTCTTAATGGCGGCGTCGAACCATGGGGTCAAAAGATCAAAGAAAATCTCCAGAATAAAAACACCTTAATCGTTGAAGTAGGGCAAAACTTAATGTCTCAAACTCTTCTCGATGAAGACGGCCAAAAGATCGCCGATCCTCATATCTTGCTTAGTCCGATTCTAGCCAAAAAAATTGTCGATAAAATTGTAGAAACTCTTGTTTCTGTTGATCAGACCAACCAAGAATATTATCTAAGTAATAGTGTCAATCTCCAAACAAAACTTGACCAATTGGATAGACAGTATAAAATGAGTCTCCAGAATTGTAAGACAAAAGATATTATCACCTCTCACGCTGCTTTTGGCTACCTCGCTAGCACTTATGGTCTCAAACAAATCGCCATTGCAGGATTGTCACCAGATGCAGAGCCTTCCTTACAAGGACTAGCCAAAATTGCTACTTTCGCCAAAGAAAACCACATCCAATACATTTTCTTTGAAAGTCTAGTTAGCCCCAAACTCTCCGATACGGTCGCCAAAGAAATTGGGGCCAAGACACTTGTTCTAAACCCACTGGAAGGTTTAAGTCCAGACGAGGTAAAATTAGGTAAGAATTATCTTACTGAAATGGAAAACAATTTACAAAATCTTAAAATTGCTCTCGGATGTCAGTAGACCACAACAAAAATATTATTGAGATTCGGGATCTTTCTTTTTCTTACGGCGAAAATAAAGTTCTCGATTCGGTTAATCTTGATATTCATTCTGGCGACTATCTAGGCATCATTGGCCCCAACGGTGGTGGTAAGACGACTTTACTTAAATTAATTTTGGGCTTACTTACTCCCACCAGCGGTTCAATTTCAAAAAAAATTCACTCTGTTGGTTATGTCGCTCAAAAAGCAACAACTTTTGATACCAACTTCCCCATTACTGTTCGCGAAGTAGTGGCCATGGGAAGGATTGGGCACCTTGGTTTATTCCACGGAGCCACCGCAAAAGATAAAGAATTAATCGATTGGGCTCTTGATCAAGTTGATTTAAAAGAATTTCAGAACAAGTTAATTGGTAATTTATCTGGTGGTCAGCAACAACGTGCCTTCATCGCCCGGGCACTAGCCCAAAAGCCAGAGATAATCTTCCTCGATGAACCAACCTCTGGAGTCGATACCTTTTCTCAAGAACAATTTTATAAACTTCTAAAAAAGATGAATCGAGATTTGGATATCACCCTTGTCCTGGTTTCTCACGATATTGATGTGGTGACCGCTGAAGTTACCGAAGTCGCTTGTATCAACCAAGGGTTGATTTATCACGGTAGCCCCGAAGGTTTTGTTAAAGAAGAACATCTAGGTAAGCTCTATACAAATGGTGTTAAGTTTATAGTTCACAGTCATCATGATTAATTTATTTCAATACGACTTTATTGTAAGAGGGTTAATCGCCGGACTGGTTATTGCTATTATTGCCCCCACCATCGGTATCTTTCTCGTCTTACGCCGATACTCCCTTATTGCCGATACCTTGGCACATGTCTCTTTGGCTGGTATTGCTCTTGGTTTATTACTAAATATCAACCCTTTGATTACCGCCATTGGTGCTACTGTAGTTTCATCTACTATTATTGATAAATTAAGACTTTCCAAAAAGATTTATGGTGAGTCCGCGCTTGCCCTTTTTCTCTCTGGCAGTCTCGCTTTGGCTGTTATCTTGCTTGGTATCGGGCATGGTTTCAACGCCAATCTTTTTAACTATCTTTTTGGTAGCATCGTTACTGTCAGTAATTCGGATATTTTGACTGTAGTCGTTTTAGGGATTACTGTTCTGGTCTTAACGACTACCCTCGCCAAAGAATTAATCTATCTTACTTTTGATGAAGAATCAGCCCGGGTCAGTGGTTTAAGAGTCAATCTTCTCAATACTGTTTTTATGATTCTTGCCGCCGTTACCATTTCTTTAGCCATTCCCATCGTCGGCATTTTATTAATATCAGCGCTTCTAGTCATCCCTGTTATCACCGCTCTCCAATTCAAAAAGTCTTTCCTACCTACCGTTTTCATTGCCCAAATCATCGCTGTCTCCTCTGTCATTCTTGGTATTATTAGTTCCTTTTACCTCAATTTGCCCCCAGGTGGGACGATCGTGATCTTTACCTTAATTATTTTCACTCTCGTTGAAATTTTGTCATTCCGGAATTGATACGGAATCTATACAGATAAACATCTATGAAACAAAAATTATTTCTCCATGTAGTTCTTCTTTTTAGTTTTTTGTTTTTCCTTTCTTCAACTTTCGTCAAAGCCGAAACTGACACATCGACAATCACCAATATTCCTGCCGAAGTCTTTTATAAAGCCAAGGTTACTGCCATCTTAGAAGAAGGATCTGTTACAGCCTACGGTTTTACCAATCCTTATCAAAAGGTAAAAATCATGTTTCTCGATGGAGATATGGCCGGAAAAGAAATGATTATCAATCACGGTAAAGAATTTACTTTGGATAAAAATCAATTAGTAAATTCGGGGGATCTTGTCGTCATTCTCAAAAGTTCAGATGCCAACAATCAACCTACCTTTCAAATAACCGATAAATACAGACTCAACCAGATCCTTCCCATTATTCTTTTCTTTTTCCTAGCCGTTATTCTTCTCAGTAAATGGCAAGGTTTCGGTTCCATCTTGGGGATGGTTGTTAGTCTGGGCATTATTATCAAATATATTATCCCCCAAATCCTTGCCGGCGGCGATCCTCTTTTTATTAGTATCGTTGGCTGCTTAATGATAATGGTGACTACCATTTATCTCGCTCACGGCTTATCCAAAAAAACTACTATTGCTCTATTGGCCACCTTTCTGACCCTTTTGGCCACCGGTCTTTTCTCCATTCTTTTTGTCCAAATGGCTCGTCTCTCTGGCTTAGGCAGTGAAGATGCTTATTCTCTCAAGCTTGGTACCACTGCTACCATCAATCTTAAAGGATTACTGCTCGGCGGTATTCTGATCGGTACCCTTGGTGTTTTAGATGATGTTACCACCGGCTTGGCGGCTTCTATTTTTGAGTTAGCTAAAGTCAATTCTAATTTAAAATTTACTGAACTTTTTCAATCTGGTTTGGCTATTGGCAGAGAGCATATCGCTTCACTGGTCAACACCCTTGTTTTAGCTTATGCCGGCGCTTCCTTACCGATCTTTTTAACCCTGATTTTAAATCCCAATCACTATCCACTCTGGCTGATTCTCAACGACGAATTAATTATGGAAGAGGTGGTTAGGACCCTAGCCGGCAGCCTCGGTCTTGTCCTTGCTGTTCCACTTACCACTTTCTTAGCAGCCTTTTATCTCTCCAAATTATCGACTTCCAGTAAGTCTCATGGCCCTGTCAAAAATAAAGCTAACTGAATTAAATGCCATTAGCCCTTTGGATGGAAGGTACTGGCGAAATGTGGCCGATCTCTCACCTTATGTCTCAGAAGATACTTTGATCAGAACACGTCTCGAGATTGAATCAAAGTATCTTATTTCTTTATCAGAAGTCGGTCTGATAAGATCTCTCAGCGCGTCCGAAAAAAATATTCTACATAACTTCGGCCAAGGTTTAACAAAAAAACAAATCATTCGCGTCAAAGAGATAGAGGAAATCACCCGGCACGATGTCAAAGCCGTAGAAAGATCACTTCGTGAAGTGCTCACTGGAACTAGTCTAAAAGACGTTATTGAGATGCTTCATTTTGGTTTAACTTCAGAAGACATTAATAATCTTGCCTATCGGCTGATGTTAAAAAGAGCCAAAGATAATATTTGTGTGCCGGTACTAGATCAAGTTGTTAATATTTTTATTAGTCTTGCCAAAAAATATCAAGATATTCCGATGCTGGCCAGAACTCACGGTCAAGCAGCCATTCCTACCACTTTAGGAAAAGAAATGATCAATTTTGCTTCTAGGTTAAATACCCAAGTTAGAAAACTGGATTCTCTCCAGCTAACTGGAAAAATCAATGGCGCTGTCGGAAATTACAACGCTTTAGTTTTTGCCGCCCCAGAAGTTGATTGGATTTCTTTTTCAGAACATTTCGTTAGTAGTCTTGGTTTAGAACCAACTTTAATTACCACTCAAATCAACTTTGCCGATGATATTATTGAAAATTTCCAAGCCTTTGAAAGAATAAATAACGTCATTGTGAATATCGATACTGATATTTGGCGTTATATTAGTGATGATTGGTTTACTTTAGAAATAAAAAAGGGTGAGATTGGTTCGTCTACTATGCCTCAAAAAGTCAACCCCGTTGATTTTGAAAACAGCAAAGGTAATGCCGAAATTGCTAACGGTATGTTTAGTGGTCTTTCACGTCAATTAGCCGTCTCTTGGTTGCAACGTGATCTTTCTGGTAGCACGGCCCATCGCAATATTGGAGTTGGCCTGGCGTATAGTTTGCTGGCTTATCGGAGTCTTCTAGGAGGTTTAAAAAGAATCTCCGCTAATGAAGAGATCATTCAGAAAGCACTAAATGATAACTGGAATATTTTGGGAGAAGCTGTTCAGACTTTGCTCCGTAGACAAGGGCATAAAGACCCCTACACCACAGTGGCCAGTCTTACCAAAGGTCAGAAAATCGATAAAAAATCCTGGCGGACTTGGGTCTCTAAATTACCTCAAAAAACAACCATGGTCAAATCTTTACTAAAATTAACCCCCGAAACTTATCTCGGTAATGCTACTATATTAGTGGATCTCGGTATTCAGAAAATTAAGGTCTCCAGAAAATAACCCATGAAAAAAATACAATTGTTGTCATTAATTTTTATAGTAGCGATTGCTATTTCTTCGGTTTATTTTTTGATCTTCCGTAAACCAGCTAAAGAAATCCATTACCATGCCGGTTTTCTGGTTTATGTCGATGGTCAGCTTCAAGACTTCACTCCGTCAAAGTACATGGAGACTCAGCCTTGTTATACCAACAAAGTTAAGCACCCCCCAGAAGATAACCAAAAAGAAAAGGCTCACCTACATGACGGTATCGGCGACGTTGTCCACGTCCATCGCGCGAATGCCACCTGGGGTGACCTTTTCAAAAACATTGACTTTTCTTTTCCGGCTACTGAAAGCGCTGTTGGTTACATAAATAATACTCAAATAAACGATATCTTTCACTACCCAATTAAGCCGGATGATAGTGCCATCATTGTTTCCGGTGACATCAAGGCAATTGATCTAAAGCGTTACGTGACTGTCGATCACATCAAGGAAATCGAGTCCAAAAGTGAAACCTGCGGCACGCAATAAATATATTACCAGCCTCCCCTGTCAAGGGGAGGTGTCTCGCCGAGGCGTGACAGAGGGTTAACAGTTACCAATTATGTCGCAGATGATTCATCGAAAATTCCAAACTACCACCTACTTTTTTGCGAGGGTTAAAAATATAGTGCGGATCAAAAATTTCTTTCACTTCTCTAAATAAATCCACCATCTTCTTTCCATACATTTGTCTTAAATAAGTTGTTCTTATCAGACCATCATTATGTTCACCCGTTGTCGAACCTCCGTTTTTAATGACGATTTCGTATATCTGCTCTGATATTTTTGGAATAGCAGCTTTTACTCTTTTATCTCCAAAATCAACGATAGGGATGATGTGAAAGTTGCCCTCGCCGACATGCCCTGCTACCGTAAAAATAAATTCCGGATGTTTAGCCAAGACATCAGTAATCTGAGGCAGCACGGTCTGAATCTTTTGTGGATCAATTACAAAATCATCTACAAAAGGGGCAGTGTGTTTATCTCTGATCTTATTTCTCAGTAGGTTGAAACTTTCTCGTCTTACCAACCAGTATTTTTCCTCCTGGTCTTGCACCGCCACCTGAGTTTTCAATTTTAGTGGTTTCAGACTTTCTAATAGTTCGGCTACCTTTTTCTTTAGTTCCTTTTGATCATTTCCGGTAAAATCAACCTGCATAACTAGTTTTGGCAGTCTTCCTGTAAACATCATCAAGAAAGCGGGTAAGAAAGCCATCCCGGCTTGTATCATGCCAAAAACCCCTAGCTGTTTGGCAAATTCTGGAAAGTAGCGTAGCGCTAGTTTCAAAGTGTTATCGTCATACGATTCAAAGCTTTCTGGCCCAAAAGGTAAAATATGATTGATAATTTTACCCAAATCCGAAAGGTCTGGTAGGAAAATCACTATCATCTCTCGATATTTATTTACCGGCACCAAACCGATTTCTGCTGAAAGCATCACCCCCAAGGTTCCCTGAGCTCCCACCCATAACTTCGTTAAATCAAAGATGCCTGTTTGTTCATTCCAAATATCCCACAAGTTATAGCCAGCTGAGTTTTTTAGTACGGTCGGTTTGTTTTCTTGGATTAATTCTCTATTTTCTGTTACTAACTTGAATATTTTCCGGTAGATTCCTCCCTCAAAATTATTTTGATCCAATTTTTCTTTTAGTTCCTTTTTATCCAACGGCTTAATTTCATAAGTCTTACCATCAGATAAAACAGCTTTCACCTTCCGGACGTAATTTTGTGTCTTTCCGTATTTAAGCGACTTTTCACCACCGGAATTATTATTCACGATCCCGCCCATAGCGCAAATTGATTTTGAGGCTGGGTAAGAGGGGAAGAGTAGGCCTTTTTTGAGTGTTTCTCTTTCAAAGTCACGATAGAAAACACCTGGCTCGGTTTCCGCCATGTCATCTTTAACTTCCGGTTTATGGCTAAAATATTTAGAAAACTCCACAATAATGGAGTCACCTAGTGGCCCACCGGACATATCAGTTCCGGCCGATCGAGCGGTCAGTGAGAGTGTCGGATGATTCTTTTTCTTATCCGCTACAAACGAAACCAATTTTTCGACATCCTCTTTATCTTTGGGCATCACCACCACCTCTGGTTTTACTTCAAAAATACTGGCATCATGGCTGAAATCTATTAGAGTTTTTTCATCAGACAAAACGTCACCTTCAACTGTCCTTCTTAATTCCTCAAGAAGTGTACTTTGCATTATTTTCTCTCCTTAACTCTCTTGACTGCTTCTTTGATCGCTTTTACCCCCATGGCATATTTCTCGATAATCTCTTTAGGGCTACCCGATTCCGCAAAAGTATCTTGCAGACCAATAAATTCCATCGGTGTCGGCCTTTTCTTGGCAAACAGTTCGGCCAGTGTCCCTCCCAAGCCCCCCATTACTTGATGATCTTCTACACTTACTGCCGCCTGAGATTCTTGAATCAGTTGCAAAACTCCTTCTTCGTCCAGTGGTTTTATGGTCGCTACATTGGCTACTGTCACGGCGATTCCTTCATCTTCCAGTTCTTTAGCGGCCATTAAGGCCCAGTAAAGCATATGACCAGTTCCAAATATGGTGGCCACCGGGTTGGGATTAACCCAGTATGGTCGTACTTTTCCGTCAAAAGGCGTGTCTTCAGTCGTCATCACCGCCGATTTGTCTCGGCTAAATCTCAAATAAACCGGACCGGAAATGCCCGCCGCTCTCTCCGTCGCTTTTTTGGCCTCCACACTATCGCAGGGCACTATGACACTCATCCCCGGCCAAGATCTTGTAATCGCAATATCTTCGGTCGCCTGATGAGTTGATCCATCAGGTCCAGTCATGATGCCGCTATGATGACCAGCTATTTTTACATTAGCTTGGTTATAGATGATAGTTGTCCTAATCGTCTCCCAATTTTTTCCAGGAGAAAAGGTGGCATACGAAGAAATAAAAGCTGTTTTGCCATTGACGGCTAGTCCCGCCGCGATGGCCGCCATATTTTGTTCCGCTACCCCGCAATCAAAAAATCTCTCTGGAAATTTTTTAGAAAATTCTTCCGTTCTGGTTGATTCCGAAAGATCAGCTGTGAGAACTACTACGTCAGGGTCTAGTTCTCCCAAGGTAGTGAGACCGGCACCAAAGCCGTCACGGGTGGCTTGCTTAAGAGCGTCTACTTCAAACATTTTTTGGTTAAGTTTCAGATCTGGATTTAACATTTTTATTGATGCTCACTTTCTATTTTTCCTTGTAATGTTCGGAGTTCTTCCAAAGCCTTTTTGGCTTGTTGCCCTTTAGGCGGTGCCCCAGGAATATCTGACGCGTCAGGTGGGGTGCCATGCCAAAGATAATTATTTTCCATAAAATCCACCCCTTTCCCTGGGATAGTGTGAGCAATAATTACCGTCGGTTTTTCAAAAATGGCGAGGGATTCTCGAGCCGCATCTACAAACGCTCGAATATTGTTACCATCTACTTCGAGAACGTGCCAACCAAAGGCTTCATACTTTTCCCTTAAGGGCTCAATCGGCATCACATTTTCGGTAAAGCCATCAATTTGAATATTATTTCTATCCACCACCACCACCAAATTGTTTAATTTGTGTTTCCCTGCAAACATGATCGCCTCCCAAGTATTTCCTTCTTGGTGTTCACCATCTGAGGTTAAGCAGTAGACGTTGTACCTCTTTTTATTTAATCGAGCTGCGAGCGCAAATCCAATGGACTGAGAAATTCCTTCTCCCAGAGGTCCGGAAGTTGTTTCCAATCCCGGCAGTGCTCCTCGATGAGGGTGGCCTTGAAGCCTAGAATTTATTTTTCGCAGAGTCCCAAGTTCTTCGATCGGAAAATAGCCGGCCATCGCCAAAGTAACATACTGAATGGGACAAATATGCCCATTGGATAAAATCAAACGATCTCGATCCTCCCAGTCTGGTTTCTTGGGGTCATGGTGAAGGATATGGAAATACATAGCGATAAAAATATCGGCCATTCCTAGAGGGCCAGCACTATGACCAGAACCAGCTTCGACCAAAGTTTTGATCAATGTTTCTCGTGCCTTGACGGCTTTATCGTTCAGATCCAATAGTTTTTCCTCGGTTAATTCCGTATCCATACTTTGTACGATCATATCTTTAAAACCATTATAAGGTCAGAGACGTTGGATTCCAACTTGTCTGTAAATATTCCATCGCCCGTCTTCTCAAAAAAAGTAAAACTATCATTATTCAACAAAATTTTTTGAGGATCCAATTTTAGTTTTTGAGTTTTTTCCTGTGTCTCTTTGTCACCAATAGCTCCGGCGAATTGATAATAATCAACCCCATCGGAATCAATCGACACTATTATTGTTTGCTCAGTGAGATAAGGCAAGGCGGCCAAAACTAATGTCTGATTTCGACCACCCTTCCCGGTGCCGGTAACGTGAACTGTAGTTTCTCCTCCTGCCAACAGTATCTGTCCTTTGGGTGTTTTCTCAATTAATACTTTTCCTAAAGTCACCGCTTCACCCTGCACCTTATCCGAATAGATAAAGCTTTGATAGCCCAAATCTTCCGCTTTTTTTTGCATGGCCGATAGTGCCGTCATATTGCTCAAAATAATAATATTCTTTACTTTTTCAAAGTACTGATTTTCTTGCGGCAGATCAGTTAAGGCCGTCTCTGACACAATTTCCTTGGCAATGTTGTACCGATCTAATATTTTTTGCACATCAATCAAAGTCGAAGTGTCCCGCACGGTTGGCCCAGAAGCAATCACAGATAAATCATTTCCTGGCACATCCGAAAATATTAGGCTAGCTATCGTGGCTGGATAAAGATGTTTGGCCAACCCTCCTCCTTTAACTTTGGATAAATGTTTCCGAACAATATTCATTTCTGAAATGGTTGCTCCAGACTTGAGCAGTGTTGTAAATACTTTTTCCAAAGCAGAGATACCCAAAGCAAAAGGAGATTCAAATAAAGCCGAACCGCCGCCGCAAACCACCATTAAGACCAAATCCGTCGTCTGCAAATTTTGCAAATCACCAAGCACTTTTTCCGTAAACTCAATATTAGCCTCTGATGGTAGAGGATGGGTTCCTAGTGTAAATTGAATTTTGGCCAACTGTTTTTCTTTGGTATCGATAACATATCCGGCCGTCAAACGATCTCCCAGTTTTCTCTCGATCAATTGGGCCATTGCCGCCGAACCCTTACCAAAGCCAACTAAAAAAATCCTTTTATAGGAAGATAAATCAAAAATCTCTCCTTGGATCGTCAGAGTATTATCCTTCAGTCTAAACGCTTCCCCCAACACTTTTTCTGGTTGAATAGCAGAAAGCCCTGCCTCCACAATTTCCAGGGCTACTTTGCGCTTTTCCGTTACCGCTAAATCTGAAAAGTTTTGTATCAGGCTCACCCTTTCAGTTTATCACCCATCCTCTCCGTCGTAGGGGTTTGATTTATCAAACCCTCTTTTAATTTTATGTAACCTCTTGTAAAGTAAACGCCATTTTGCGATTCCCGCAGATCAAAGCCAAAAGCTCTTTTACTGACAGCAATGATCGGTGGCGCTTGTACTCTCTTAAAATAATTCATTTTATAAAGTCGCCACTTATGTTCCAAATCTTTTACAAAACTTTCCCCGCTAGGGAAATATTTTTTGATCAGGCCCTCCTCTATTTTGATTTCTTTTTCGAGATTTCCCTCCAGATATAGTTCTAAGATCTGTTTCGGATCAAGTCTAAATTCAATAAATGCTCTCAAAAGTTTGTCATGATATGGATAGAGGATTGGGTCGCCTTTGCCAGCCATGACGTCTTGATCTTTACTGAGCTCGGCCGAAGGTACCACCTCAACAATTTCTTTAGGGATTATTTCGCCATCGCCCCTTCCGTTAATGTATTTAGCCAGCTCATATATCTGGCTTTTATATAAATCTGCTAGAGGTGCGATCGCTCCATCAACGTCTCCATACAAAGTAGCGTACCCCAAAGCCGTTTCTGTTTTATTACCGTTGTTTACAAATACCGCCCCCAGAGATGCAGCTATACTCGCCAACACCCGACTGCCTCTATCTCGAGCTTGTATATTTTCTTTGACGAGGCCTGTTACCGCTAAAACCGTTGGTGTACCCCTTCCTAGAAATTCGACGCTCTCCAGTTCTTTAATAGTCAAATCTACTACTGGCTGAATAGGAAAAATGGCATAATTAATGCCCAGTTTCTTGGCTAGTTTTTCCGCCGCCGATCGGGTTAGTTCAGAATTAAAAATTGACGGCATGTTTACCGCAAAAACATTTTCTGATCCTAAGGCGGCCGTCAAAAGACTGGCTGAAACAGCTGAGTCAATCCCGCCGCTCAGTCCAATAATCACTTTATTACTTGGTAAAGTTTGGAAAAAGTGCTTTAGGCCATAAACCAAACCGTCATAAAGTTCCTTGATGTCATGTGCCTCTGATAAGGCTGTTGTGACGACGTCATTGCGAGTTTCAGGCAACCTGCCTGCCGGCAGGCAGGTCTCACTCCACTCAACCTCCACGACTTCTTCTGTATAGTCTTTGGCTTGTTTTATCAGTTCTCCTTCTTTGTTGTATACAGTCGAGTTGCCGTCAAAGAGAAAAATATTTTTCCCGTTATTTTGTGTTCCGACATTATTACAATAAAGAAAAGGCACCGGGTTTTTTGAAAGTAGTGATTTCACTACTCGATGACGCTTATCATTTTTGCGCCAGGTCCAAGGAGAACAAGATAAATTTATGATTATTTCCGCTCCATTCTTTACCAAAATTGCCGTTGGGTTATCAGTGTAATCATCGCACCACATATCTTCACACAAAATCGCCCCCAGCTTTACCACCTGACCACCAATCTTTATTGAAAAGGGTTTTAAGATCTCGTTTAGACTTTTACCTTGTTCATGGGCCAGTTTCACCATCGAGTAAAAATGTCTCTCGTCGTCAAATTCGCGGTACTTTGGTAGCAAGGTTTTAAAAGTGTGCCCCTCAAAGACATCATTACTCACCCAGTGTCCATCTTGGGCGATATAAACCGCGTTGTATTTCCTGGTCCGGCCATCTTCACCCTTTTTATCAAAATCGGCATAAACATTTCCCCAAATGACGACTATTCCCTCGCTTGCCTTTAAAATTTCTTGGTTGTAATCCATCAAGTCTCTGATGAAGCTTTCGTTTTCCCATTCATCACCCAAAAGATAGCCGGGAACAGCCATTTCCGAAAAAAGAATCACGTCCACCTTTCGTTTCTTAGCTTTACCTATTTCGGATAGTATCTTAGCCACATTCACGTCCGGGTGACCTGCCAAAATCTCCAGCTGAGCTAAAGCAAACTTAATTAGTGTATCCATAACACTATTATATTACTTTTTTGAATTTTGCATAGCCTGAAATAGCCAGCGGTATCACTTTCGAATCCAGCATAGTCGCAAGGCTCGCTTGGTCGTTTTTCTCCAAGGCCTCCCGCACCTTCGTAGCCGACATGCCTAAGCTTGCCTCAGATCGATCGGTCATCATTTTAATCGGAAACTTAAGTGCTAGAATCGCCAAATCCGGAAGACTACCTCCCACAAAAATAAATTCGGCTCCATATTCTGCCTCAATCTGTTTCAGCCCGGCTAGCCATTGATCGTTTGTCGATCCATCAAAATAAACTAGGGCTGAATTCATATCAGGGAGTGGCATAACCCGTATCTCAGGATAGACAGCCTCAATCATCATCTTACGATCTTCGTAGGAATAGGGTGTTCTTTGGTTATAAGAGTCAGATGAACCAATCATCATGATTATATTTTCCAAACCATATTTCAAAATCGTCAAGTCGACAATCTTTTGGTGGCCCTTATGAAATGGGGCAAAACGTCCCAAATAAACATATTTATTTTTCTTTCCCACTTTTATTATTATAAACGTCTTGTCATTCCGGACTTGATCCGGAATCTATATAAATATTCCATAATGATAAAATTTATTTATGAAGACAAAACTAACGATTTTTCTCAGTCTTTTATTTGTTGTTGGTTTTTTCCTCTATCTCTTTAGACAAAGATTTATTCCCTTTTTGCTTACGCCCAGGCAAGTTGATAATTTTGTCACCGAAACAATTTCTCCCGCCAATCCTGAAATCGTTGCTCAAAATCTCTCCGTCCCTTGGGAAATTGGTTTTCTGCCAAATGGTGATTTTCTGGTAACGGAGAGATCTGGCAAACTGCTTGAAATAGGAGCAGAGACCAAATTGATTAAAGAAATAGAAGGCGTCAAACATATTGGTGAAGGTGGTCTGTTGGGTCTTGCCCTTCATCCTCATTTTTCTACCAATCATTTTATCTATCTTTACTCGACTACCCAAAATAGCCAAGGTCTTGCCAATCGAGTTGAACGTTATCAGCTCTTAGGAAATTCCCTCTCTGATCGAAAAGTAATTCTAGAAGGTATCAAAGGTTCGTCAAATCATGATGGCGGACGCATCGCCTTCGGACCAGATAGTTATCTTTATATCACGACCGGCGACGCTGAAAACTCTAGCCTAGCCCAAGACAAAACTTCTCTTAACGGTAAAATTCTCAGAATCAAAGATGATGGTAACTTCCCTACTGACAACCCTTTTGGCAACGCCGTCTATTCTCTAGGCCATCGTAATCCTCAAGGTTTAGCCTGGGACAAGAATGGAACCCTATGGGAAACTGAACACGGTCCTTCAGGCAGTCAGACTGGTTACGACGAAGTCAATATAATAGTCAAAGGTGGCAACTACGGTTGGCCTATCATTAAAGGTGATCAAGTGAGATCTGGTCTCATCTCTCCTATCATTCAGTCCGGTTCAAAAGACACTTGGGCGCCCTCTGGCCTAGCTTACGTTGACGGTAGTTTATTTTTTTCTGGTCTGCGCGGTGAAACACTCTATCAAGCCAAAATAAGCTCAAACAATAAATTAAACTTAACTCGGCATTTATCACAGCAATTTGGCAGACTCCGAGCTGTAGTCTTAGGGCCAGACGGTTATCTCTATATTTCCACCAGTAACACCGACGGTCGCGGTAAGCCAAAAACAGGCGATGACAAAATCATCAAAGTTAACCCCAAACTTTTTAAATAAAGAAGCTGCCCTTATCGGCGTCTTTGATTCCGGTATTGGCGGCCTATCTATTTTAAAAGAAATCCACAAACTCATACCCAGCCTGCCAACCATTTATTTGGCTGACCAAGCCAATTTTCCTTATGGCAATAAAACCTTGGATCAAATTAAGGCAATTGCTTCTCAAAATGTCGAAAGGTTAATGGGACTAGGAGTACAGATGATTGTTATTGCCTGTAATACCGCGACGGTCAACACTATTTCCTTTTTAAGAAAAAAATTCCCCCAAATAATTTTTGTTGGCACCGAACCGGCTATCAAACCAGCTGGTCTCTTAGCCAAAAAAGGAATTATTGTTCTCTCCAGTCCACAAGCCACCAAAAGTAAACAACTAACCACCCTCCTTCGTAAATATGCCAGAAAAGCCAATATTTTTAATATCGGCAGTTTAGAGCTAGTCAGCGCCATCGAAAATGGAGTCAGTCGTCAAAAAATAAAAACCATTTTAAAAAAAGAATTACCCTCAGAGATTCTTTTACAGTCCGATGTCTTGGTTTTGGGTTGCACCCATTTTCCGCTCGTCAAAAATCAAATCCAAAACTATGTCGGAGATAATATTCAAATCATTGATTCTGGTCAGTCCATCGCCAAAAGAACCCTCTTTTTACTCCATCAAAATAAATTTCGACCTCAGTCACCAAAGCCCAAAAATGTCTATCTCACCACCGGAAAATCCAAACAAATCTTAGGTTATAGTTTTGAATCAATTTAAATTATCAAACAACAGAGACCAGTTTTTTTAGTTGACTCTGGAAACCAGGATCACTGATTTCTCTTGGTCTTTTTAGGTCAATGTCAATCACTTTTACCAGTTTACCTTTATTAATCACGCCCACCCGATCCGAGAGCAGCGCCGCTTCTTCCAAAGAATGTGAAACCAAGACGATCGTCTTATTTGTTTCTTGCCATATTTTTAAGATATCTTGATGAAGCTCGTTTGCCGTTACCGAATCCAGCGCGGAAAATGGTTCATCGAGTAGTAAAACCTCCGTTTCTGTTGCCAAAGCTCTGGCAATTCCCACCCTCTGTCTTTGACCGCCAGATAATTCCCTTGGATACTTATTCTCAAATTGTGTCAGCCCCACCATCTTTAAATAATCTCTGGCCTTCTCAATTGCTTTTGTTACCGATTCGTTTCTCATTCGCGGACTAAAACTGACATTTTCTATTGCTGTCAGCCAAGGGAAAAGAGCTCCCAACTGAAAAACCATACCCAGACTTTCTGGTGCCGTCACCTCTCCAGAAGTAGGTAGTTCCAAACCGGCTATTATTTTTAAGACTGTTGATTTTCCTGAACCAGATCTGCCCACCAAAGAAAAAAATTCTCCCTGGTTGATCTCTAGGTCAACTCCATCCAAAGCCTTATTCTTAGATCCTGGATAAATCTTGGTGATATTGGTAAGGGAAATGATTTTAGTCAAATTTGTATTTTTCGACATATTTCAGTAATTTTTGCCAAATAAAGAAATTCAATAAAGTAATTACCACAATCATGGCCGATAATGAAGCAAAAAACATCGAGTTTTTAGATTGTGCGAAGGAATTTACCAAAAGACTGCCCAAGCCTAATAGATCACGAGAGCTATCGCCTTCGGGCATAAAAGCATGCAAGGCCTCTGCAATAATAGAAATATTCCATCCCTGACCCCAAGCCAGGAAAGATCCAGTTACTATAGCTGGAAAAATAGCCGGCAAGGTGACGTACCACAGTTTTTTATATCCCTTTGCCCCCAAAGTTTTAGCCGCGCTATTGACATCCTCGGGAATGGTCTTGATTCCCCCAATCATCGTAAAGACGATATTCCATATCATATCCATCGCGATAATAAAAATAGCCGCTCCCTCTAGAAAATTTATTTTTACAAACACCAGCACCACTACTGGAAAAAAGGCCAAGACAGGGATTGATTGAATAATGTCCAGTACCGGCAGCATTATTTTTTCTACGGTTGAATTCTTAGTGATGAGTAGCACCAAAGGTATCGCTACTAATAATGAAATTACATATGCCACGGCCAGTCGATAAAATGTATTTAAAATTGCCATCCCAATCAGTGATATCGAGATTTGATTCAAGTCAATACCGGTTTGGGGTGAAAAAGAATGAACAATCGCAGACAGACCCAAAATAACCAAAAAAGTGACCACCGCCAAAGAAGTGAAATGTCTCCTTAAGGAAGTTTGGTAACTAAATCGATAGTGATTATGATAGTGTCTTACTGGCATGGTCTATTAAAAGGTTAGCAAAAGCACCTCTGATTAGCAAACAGCTTGATTTTTCTTTCTTAATGGGTGTAATATCCACTGACCTATATGCAAAGCTACAAAGAACGGTTTGAAGCTTGTCAGGACGGTGAGGTTGCCAAAAACCTCGAATTGTTAAAACGACTATCCTACAGTCTCTCTCAGGCTACTCGGTGGGGAGCCATCGGTGCAGCTATCACTGCCGGTTTTGGAGACAAATACGAGTCCGACAACTTAGCGGTCAATGCTATTAGAGAATATTTAAATGGTCTGGATATCGATGGCACTATTGTGATCGGCGAAGGCGAACGCGATGAAGCCCCTATGCTCTATATCGGTGAAAGAGTCGGCACTGGCAAAGGTGAGCCTCTCCACATTGCTGTCGACCCCCTAGAAAATACCAATGCCACCGCCATTTTTGCTCCTCGAGCCATCTCCGTTTTAGCTGCTTCCGAACCAGGCGGTCTTTTCCATGCCCCCGATATGTATATGGATAAGCTCATTGTTGGTGTCGAAGCCAAAGATAAAGTCGATCTTGATGCTCCCACCGAAGTTAATCTTAAAGCCATCGCCAAAGCTCTAGGTAGAAACGTTTCTGATCTAGTCATCGTCGTTTTAGATCGTGAGCGTAACAACACTCTAATTCAAAATATCCGCTCCGCCGGCGCTCGAGTTAAGCTCATTCCCGACGGAGATCTGATGCCGGGCATCGCCGCTGGTATGAAAGATACAGGCATTCATGCTGTGATGGGCATCGGGGCTGCTCCCGAAGGAGTTATTACGGCCGCCGGAATAAAATGTCTTAATGGCGGCATGCAGGCTAGGTTCACCCCCAAAGATGCTGCTCAAGAAGAAAGATTAATCAAAATGGGTGGTGACCCCCACCGTATCTATCGCGAAACGGATTTAGCAAGTGGCAAGAAAATTATTTTTACTGCCACCGGCGTTACCGAAGGTGAATTGTTGGAAGGAGTTCGTTTCTTTGACCACGGTTTCCGAACATCAAGTCTAATGATGTGCAGTCTAGGTGAATTGCGAAGCACTTACAATTTTTTTGATGAAACTTACGCTACCGACAAAAAAGATTTTCTTTACAAACGATCCTAAAAAAATAAGAATTAATAATACAAAATATGACAAGTAAAGACTTGATTCAACTAGAAAGCAAATTGGGTGCCAACAATTATCATCCTTTAGATGTTGTTCTCACGAGAGGTAAAGGTGTCTGGGTTTGGGATGTGGATGGCAATAAATATCTAGATTGTTTGAGTGCCTATTCGGCGGTTTCCCAAGGACATTGTCACCCCAAAATTTTGGCTGCTTTAATCGCACAGGCGGGAAAATTAACTCTTACTTCTCGGGCCTTTCGTAATGATCAGTTAGCCTTGTTTTATAAGGATTTAACCGAATTGACGGGTTATGACATGATGCTGCCGATGAACAGCGGTGCCGAGGCTGTTGAATCGGGTATCAAGTTAGCTCGTAAATGGGCCTACGTCATTAAAAAAGTGCCCTTGGATAAAGCAGAAATAATTGTCATGGATGGAAATTTTCATGGACGGACTACCACCATTGTTGGTTTTTCGTCAACCAAACAATACAAAGAACTCTTTGGCCCCTATGCACCAGGATTTATAAGCGTTCCCTTTGGTGATATGACCGCCTTAAAGCAATCCATTGGGCCTCACACGGCTGGTATTTTAATCGAGCCGATACAAGGAGAAACGGGTGTCGTGATTCCACCTGATGGCTATTTGGAAGAAGTTAGACAATTATGTGACAAGCATAATATTTTGTTTATTGCCGATGAAATTCAAACGGGATTAGGCAGAACCGGAGCCCTTTTTGCTTGTGACCACGATAAAGTGAGGCCGGATATTATGCTTTTGGGTAAGGCTCTCTCCGGAGGTTTTTATCCGGTCTCGGCGGTTTTAGCGGACAGAAAAATAATGGGTCTTTTTGAAC
>WNFL01264704.1_pt1 | contig 24222 bp, 22 predicted proteins | sample 5400361 | NCBI WGS metagenome assembly WNFL01 (sample SAMN13153351, study PRJNA577476) | soil metagenome | isolation source: 40 cm soil on Douglas fir-dominated hillslope | place: USA:California | collected 2013-09-17
CGACCGAATTGGGCGACGAACCGGGACATATCAGCGCAACTTTCGCCGCGAAGGGAGTGGGGCTGCGGCGTGTCGGTCCTCCCGAGCCGCCCTACAAAGGTGACTTTTGGGGCAGTGGCGAATACCGGAAGGACGGCACGGGCAATGAGCGCGGCTTCGGCAGATTCACCTTTGCGGACGGAGCCACATTTCTTGAGGAGTGGGCCGGGAAGGTAGCGGGCGGGCACGCTATCGGCACCGCAAATTATTACGGCGGGACCGGCCGCTTCAAAGGTTTGAAGGGAGGAAGCAAGTACGACTGCAGCTTGCTCGGCGATCGCATCGCTTGCGAGGTGGACGGCACGATCGAGCTTCCCTGAGCGCTGAATTATACCGGGCAGATTACGCGGCAGGACACGTCGGCGCGGCACGCGACGCGGTATTGGATGAAGTGATCGTCGCGCCCCGCTCGGCTGCAAAAGTAGCGGACCAGTAATGGGTCTGCGACGTTGTACGGACCGTCCTTCGCAGTCGCATGCTGTTTTAAGGAGGAACTCATGAACTTTGTGATTTCAATGTCGCGCCGTCTGGCGGCTGGCCTGATCCTATCCCTCACCCTGTGCGCTTTCGCATACGCGGAAAACCCGGACGGTACGTATCGGCTGGTGGCGCGCAAACTCTCCGATGGCACGGTTCTGACACCGCCGGCGGTACAAGGAATGGGCACCTTAAAGAATGGCGTGTACCAGCTCACGTTGTTCTGGCGCACCCCGGACGGGAGGCCCGCGTCGCTGTCGCGTATCTCCAAATGGAATTGGTCCGAAACCGAAGTTGCCGCCACGCCATTAGTCTTCTTCATCGACGATGGCAGCGGCGCGCCGCCGGTTTACGAGTGGGGAGGAGAAACCAGGCGTGTGCCGGTGACCAGACGAGGCCGGCGCGTGTCCCACCAGCATCCGCTCGACCCGGTCTACATGGTATGGGACGGCGATAAGGAAACAGCGACCATCGAGGACGTGCTGGTCGACACCTGGGAAAGAGTGAAGTGAGAACCTGTTTGTAGTGAATCGAGTGAACCGGCGTTGCATAACCGGGCACCGAGCTGCGATGGTCATCCGTCCGCTCGTGCAATTTGTGGCCACTGAACATAAACGGTTTGCGCCAACCGCAAAACTTGGCGCTTCATATTACGAAAACAGGGGGAGTCATGCGCAAAGCACTTGTAGTTTTCATAACAGGCCTTTCTTTCGCAACCTTGTGCACTGCCGCGGGTGCACAGCAGCTTCCGAAATCCGGGAGCATCAACTTTCATACGGGCTGGAAGCTTGCCGGAGAGACAATTACCCCGGCGGACAAGCATATGCTAGGTCACGGGGGCGTGGTCGGGACGACCTTCAACGACAAAGGGGCGGGACCTTTGCATCTAGGTCCGGCGGACTGCTTTTACACCTTTCTCGTGATTGATGATCGCGGTAAGAACAAGGGCTCCTGCGCGTTTGGGGACGCAGACGGTGACCGCATTTTCACGAACTTCACGGGCGACCTTTCGCCGGAGGGCGACCACGGCACAAACGAAATTGCCGGCGGCACCGGCAAGTATGCCGGCATTCAAGGAAGTGGTCCGTGGAAGTGCAAAGCTGCCGGGGCCAACGGTGAGGTTCAGTGTGCTCAGCGGCTGGATTACCGGCTGCCGTAATCCACAGACGATGGGCCCTATGCGCCTATCCGAATTGAGGAGGCAAACATGAAATACGCATCGTCCCTGGCAGTTCTGATGGCAGGCCTCACAGGCCTGCTCAGCCCCGGCGGTTCAGTACGTGCCGCCGACCCTCTGCAGGTCGATCCGGGTCATCACAGGCTCGAGTTCGAAAACGAGCACTTTCGTGTGGATCGTGGATTCTTCGGGCCGCGTGAAAGCTCGCCGGATTTCTTCGATGCCGAAGGCGTCGTAATCGTTGCGCTAACGCCGATGCTCATGAGAGTGAATTTTCCAGACGGAAAATTCGCAGATGCGCCATTGGCTCCGGCAGGCACCGCTTTCTGGGCGCCTCCGGGAAAGATACGTCCGGAGAACCTGCTCGATCAGCGACTCGAATTCGTGATCGTCATGCCCCGGGGCGCCAACGGGTCGTCATCGCGGGTGGGTGCCGATCCGCTTGCGGTTGACCCAGAACACTGGAAAGTCGAAGTCGATAACGAGGCGTTTCGGGCATTGCGCTACCGAGGCGATCCGCGCGGGAAAGGAGTGATGCATGGGCATCCCGGACATGTGGTCGTTTTTCTTACCGATACCAAGACGCTGGTGCACAAGCCGGCGGCCTCTCCATTTTATGCAGTCGACAAAGCGGGCGCAGTCATCAGCGTGCCGGCTGGAGAGCACGCGCCGGAAAACCTGTTCGACGAACCGGTGGAAACGATCGTCGTGGAGCGCAAGTAAAGGGAGAGAAAAGCGAGAAGGGTGAAATCTAAACAAGAAACGAGGAGAAGCCCATGAGTGCCAGAACTTTTCTGAGAGCGTTCAGGCTAATGACAGTAACGTTCGCAGGTGCCCTGGTCATCGGCGACGTTGCCTGGGCCCAGCAGAGATTTCCGATCAATGCCACGGCCGACGGGGTAAAGAGCAGTTACGTCCAGCAGCATGTGATCGATGTCGGCGATGTGACGGGACATCAGGTTCGCATCCTGGAAGTTCATCGAATCCATTCGGGCAGCCAGATCGTGCTCAACGGCGTGAAGGTCGTCGAGGAATGGGATCGCGGCTTTTCGGATTACACCAACGGCGTTGGCCCGGCCAGAGGATACGGGATCTGGATGTTGGAGGATGGAAACAAGGTATTCCTCGAATGGCACGGCACGGCGTATTCGGTGCTCACGGCAAGCGGGTCCAAACGCGGTACCTTTCACGGCTCGACGAAAATCATGGGAGGAACCGGCCCCTTCACGAAAATCCGCGGGGTGATGACGGATGCCATCGAATTCGACACTGATCCCAAAAACGGTTACAGCCAGGGCAGCAACAAGGGGGAATACTGGTTCGAACAATAGGCCGAGCCATCGATATTTGCTCTCGCGAAATCGCCCGTACGCCTTGAACCTGGAACATTTTGGAGGACAACATGAAAGCCTCGATGAGCAGGAAGACTTGCACAAGTCTCGTCGCCGGAATTACCGCATTCGGCTTTGTATTGACTACAGCTTTAGCGCAGCAGAAATATCCGATCACCATGAGCGTCGAAGCAGGCGAAACGACCTATACCCAGCAGCTTGCCATTGAGGTGGGCGATCGGCCGAATCATCAGGTCCGCACATACGAAATTCGCCGCCGTCACGAGAGCGCGCCGATGCAATTCCGCGGCGTAAAAGTCACCGAAAGCTGGTCCCGAGGCTCTTCAGACTACGCTGATTACAGTGGCCAGACCGCGGGCTATGGCATCTATAACCTAGAGAGCGGCGATCACATTTTTGCCCGCTACGCTGGCACGGTGCAGTCGGTGAATCGTCCTGATGGAACCCGGGAGTACGTCTATCACGGCGTCACGACTTTTACCGGTGGAACCGGTGCCTTCCGCAATATTCGCGGACAGATGCGCGACCTTACCAAGGGTGCCTCGAAAGCGGGCAAAGCCTTGAGCAATGAAGTTACCGGTGAAGGGGAATATTGGTTCGAGGACTAGCAGCGGTTTTCGCTGGCTCCGCCACACGAGGAGTTGCGGTGGCGGAATCGCTGATCCCTGGCGCAACTCCGCACATGCTGTTGGGAGGATTCATGACACATTCTAAATTGATGCAATGGCCTGCCATGTTGTTTTTGGCGCTGGTCTGGTCCAACCCCACGTTGGCCGATAATTGCAACGGCAACTGGTCGAACGTGACGATATCCGCAGAAACGCTCGAAGTCGCAACCGGCCATACGGTCACCTACTTCGTTTCCCGTGGCACCACGACAAGCGCCAATTCGCTATTCAATGGCGTTGGGGAATGTGGCGGATATGCCCTTGCCTCGCCTGACGGCAAGGTTCGGGTTGCGGGCGTCTGCACGCGAAAAATGAATGACGGTGCCAGCGAAAGCGACGTTTTTGCGCTGGAGCCTGGGGCGGAGCGCGGTACCTGGAAACAGGTTGCGGGAACCGGTGCGCTGGCTGGGAAAAGCTATTCCGGTTGGTGGAAGTCAGTGATCAGCGACGGCAAGACTGAAATGGGAATCTGGGGCGGTAACTGCAACTAACGGGTCACCATTCGCGGATTAGACCGCTTTCCACAGCAGCGAAAGCCCGCTGATCACCAGCAGGATGCTGATGAACTTGCCGACCTGCTCGCGAGACAGTCTCGCGTGCAGGCGGTGGCCGATGGCGAGGCCGACGGGCATCGCGGGCACCAGCAACAGGAACGCCCACCAGACTTCGGGTTGCAACAGCAGTCCGGAAATCAGGTAAACCGTAAGCCGCAATCCAGTGCTGAACGAGAACACCGCGGAAAGCGTGGCGCGCATTTTTGCGGAATCGTGAATGCGTGCCGACATGTATGTTGCGTAAATCGGCCCGCCCACGCCGAATAATCCACCGAGCAGTCCGCCGATGAGTCCGGTCGGGATGCCCCACCAGCGCGATACCGGCTTGGTCGACGGCCTGGTTGCCAGCCGGTAGACCCCATAGCCGGTCACGAAACCACCCAGCATCAATAACGCGGCATGCTTCGGCAATGTGGCCAGCAAGGTCACGCCGGACAGGATGCCGACGATGACGGCGGGGATGACAAGTTTGAGTTCCGCGACCTCGACATGTTCGCGAAACCGAACACCGTTGGAGACTGTCGCCAGAAAATCCACCATCACGACCAGGGGCACCACGGATTGCAGCGGCAGAAAATGCACCAGCAGCGGAATGGTCACCAGGGCCGAGCCGAAGCCGGAAATGCCGAGAATGATGTAGGCGAGCAGCCCGATCAGCGGAACGGCGATCAGGGTTTCTGTCGAGAAAGGCATGGCGGTCTGCGAAACAAGGGGCGAAGTCTAGCATTGTCACACTTCCTTTTGTCCGTCCCGATCGGCGTGCGGACCGATAGCGCAACGAGCCGTGTACTTTCAAACTGTCAGGAGACGCCTGCACTCGCCAGCGCCGACGCAAACGACTATGATCCGCGCTGCCGCCGTGCCGAAATCGGTGCCTGATTCCGTTATCCCCGTCTGATGCCTGATTTCTCGCCGACGCGTTGCCATTCATGACCACCCGGCCCCTCACCCTCGCAACGTTGAATCGCGATCTGTCGGCGGCCTATGTTGTCCGCGGAAAGCACTATGCCGACGAAGGTCTGGTTAGCGACCTGCGCTATTTCTCCGACGAGAAACGCTATACCGCCGCAGTCCAGGGTTCACGCCCGGAGCCTTATCGCGTCGAGGCGCAATTGGTGAAGGGTGCCCACGGCCCCACCATTTACGGATTGTGCACCTGTCCTGTGCGCGTCAATTGCAAACATGTCGCCGCCATGCTCTGGATGGCGCTGGACAGTAAATTGGAAGAAAAGAACGCCGAAAAGTCCGAGCGCGTTGCGCCCGCGCAGAAGCCGCGCCCTGCGCAACCGCCTGCCGTGCCGATTGATTTGAGTTTGTGGCTCGAAGGTGCGCAGCGCATCGCGCAGCCGGACGGCATGCGTGCAAAGGCCGCGGTCGATAGTCCGCAGTGTCTGCTTTACGTAATCGATGCGGGGGCGCGGTCCACGCCATCGGGGCTGTCCCTGAAACTGGTGTCCGCGCGCAGGCGCAAAAGCGGCGGCTACGGCGGGCCCACCCGCTGGAGCAACGTGCGTCAGGCACTGACCGCGCCGCCGCGTTTCGTGTCCGGCGAGGATCAACTCATCTTGCGGATGCTGCTGATCGCCGGCGACAGTGCTTTGGGCGGAGAATTCCGGCTGCAGGGCGAATCGGGCGCGAAGATTTTGCGCGCTGTGCTGGCTACCGGCCGATGCCATTGGGCAAAGACAGAAACCCTGCCGCTGCGAGAGGGGCCGACTCGCAGGGGAAGGGCGACCTGGGCGATTTCCGATTCGGGCAGGCAGCGGATCACCGTCGAAACCGAGCCGGGCGCGAAAGTCATATTGCCGTTGTCCCCGCCGTGGTATTTGGATGCAAATAGCTGCGAATGCGGCGCGGTTGATACCGGATTGTCTGCAGCCGTTGTCGAAATGCTCGTGCAGGCGCCTGAGATCGCGCCGGAACACGCTGCCATTGCGCGCGAAGCCCTGTCCAACGCTCCGGGTGTGGCCAATATGCCTTTGCCCATTGTTCCGGAACAGGTGGATTTACGGGACATCGCGCCGATGCCTTGTCTGCGAATGCTGACAATGCAAGTGTTCGAGGGCTTTCGCGGGCGCTACCGCGGGCGCGACGAATATCTGGACGTTGCCGCGCTGACTTTCGACTATGCCGGCGCCCGCGCCGGACGTGATAGCCCGGGCATGCTGACGCGATTCAGCGACGGCAAGGTTCTGCGCATCAAGCGCGATCATGTACTCGAAAAGCAAGCCCATGCGGCGCTGGCCGACGCCGGATTCATCAAGGTCATGAACGCGGCGCGCTTCTATCCGGATCCGCACAAGCACGACTACACGCTCGCCGGTGAGCCGGCGTGGCTCGATTTTGTGGTGCGCCGGCTGCCGCAGTTGCGCGTCTGGGGTTGGCGGATCGACTTCGACGAGAGTTTTCGCCACGCCATGGTGGAAGCTGGCGACTGGCGGGCTGAAGTCAGGGAATCCGGACGCGATTGGTTCGACTTGAGTCTGCAAGTGGAGGTGGAAGGAAACCAGGTTGATGTGATTCCGCTGCTGCTCACGGTGATTCGGGAGCGGCCGGAACTGCTAAGCGGCGCCAAAGGCCAAACCGCGGCAGCGGACGGGCATCTGTTCGTGCGGCTGGAAAGCGGGCGCATGCTGCCGGTGCCGCTCGCTCGATTACAACCGTTAGTCGCGGTGCTGCACGATCTGCTGGACGCCGCTCCGGCGGGCAAGCTGCGCCTGCCCCGGCTGGATGCGCTGCGCCTCGCCGATCTGGAGGATTCGATTGCGCTGAGGTGGCAGGGTGGCGAAGCATTACGCGTCCTGGGCCGCAAACTTTCCGGGTTCACGGCCATCGCGCCGGTAACGGCGCCCGCAAGCTTCGGTGCGCACCTGCGACCGTATCAGGAACAGGGGCTCGCATGGCTTCAGTTTCTGCGCGACTACAGCCTGGGGGGTATCCTCGCCGACGACATGGGCCTTGGCAAAACGGTCCAGACGCTGGCGCACATTCTCATCGAGAAAATGGCGGGGCGGCTTACGCACCCGGGACTTTTGGTGGCGCCTACCAGCGTGATCCCAAACTGGAAGGCCGAGGCGGCACGCTTCGCTCCGCAGTTGCGCGTTCATGTCTCGCACGGTGTCAAGCGCAAGGAGGCCTTTGGCGAGATGGCCGCATCGGACCTGGTGCTCACGACCTATGCGCTGCTGCCGCGCGACGAACAAGCGCTGCTCGGTCAGCAATTCCACCTTGTCGTACTCGATGAAGCGCAGCAGATCAAGAATACGCAGACCCGGGCGGCGCGCGTGGTGGGGCAACTGCGCGCAAATCACCGCCTGTGCCTGACCGGCACGCCGCTGGAAAATCATTTGGGTGAACTCTGGTCGCTGTTTCACTTTCTCATGCCGGGACTGCTCGGCGATGCCACGACTTTTCGCCGCGCTTACCGCACGCCCATCGAGAAGCACGCAGATGCCGCGCGCCGGGAGAATCTGGTGCGGCGCATTCGCCCGTTTATCTTGCGCCGGACCAAAGATCAAGTCGCGCCCGAACTGCCGCCCAAGTCAGAGATCCTGCGACCGGTGGAACTGGCCGGTCCGCAGCGCGAGCTCTACGAGACCGTGCGCGCTTCCGTGCACGAGCGGGTGCGCGCGGAGATCGCCGCGCGGGGGATTGCGCAAAGCCACATCGTCGTTCTGGATGCCTTGCTCAAGCTGCGTCAGATCTGCTGCGATCCAAGGCTCCTGAAAGTCGATGCCGCCAGGCACGTCAAGGAATCGGCCAAACTGCAACTGCTCCTCGAAATGTTGCAGGAATTACTGCCCGAGGGCCGGCGCGTACTGATCTTTTCCCAATTTACCAGCATGCTCGATCTGATCGAGCCGGAACTGGCGAAGCTGGCAATGGGGCACGTCAAGCTCACAGGGCAGACGCGCGATCGCGAGCGCCCGGTGAAGGCGTTTCAGTCCGGAAAAGTGCCGTTGTTTCTGATCAGCCTCAAGGCGGGCGGCACCGGGCTCAACCTGACGGCCGCCGACACGGTGATTCACTACGATCCCTGGTGGAATCCGGCGGTGGAAGACCAGGCGAGCGGCCGCGCGCATCGCATCGGCCAAGACAAGCCGGTGTTTATCTACAAGCTCATTGTCTCGGGCAGTGTTGAGGAAAAGATCGCTATCTTGCAGGCCTCCAAGGCCGCGCTGGCCAGGAGCGTGCTCGATAAGGACGCGGGCGTCTCACTGCCCTTGACCCCCGACGACATTCAGGCGCTGTTCGAACCGATGCGCTGACCATGGCACTTCGCAGAAGGTGCCAACTCCGGGCATCTCACAACTTCTATAATGCCGCGTCCGAGACTTCAAGCTGGGAGAAGGGACGAGATGCAACATAGGCGAGCCGTGATTATTGGCGGCGGAACGATGGGTGCTGACGTGGCGGCAATTTTCGCTGCCGGCGGAATGGCCGTGGATATCGTGCAGCGTTCCGGCAAGACCCGCGATACGTTGCTGGAGCGCTTTGGCCGATCCGTGGCGGAACTGGGAGGTACCCTGCGTGACGTATCGCTGCACGACGCGCTTCGCGGCGTGTCATGGCAGCACGCCGGCATCGTGGTCGAGTCCGTCAACGAGGACTTGCCGCTGAAGCAGCGTATCTTCGCTGAGCTGGAGGCGCTTGCACCCGCCGGGATTCCTCTGACCAGCAATTCCTCCAGCTTCCCGATCAGCCATATCGCTGAAGGCCTGAAAAGCACGCGTCGCATGCTCGGCCTGCATTTCTTCATGCCGGCGCACATGGTGCCGCTGGTGGAGGTGGTGCGATCGGACGCTACCGATCCCGCGGTGGCGCAATCCGTGTTCGAGCTGATGCAACGCTTGCACCGCAAACCGGTGATGGTGGCAAAGGACATTCCAGGATTCCTCGCTAACCGCATGCAGCATGCCTTGATGCGCGAGGCGTGGTCGCTGATCGAACGTGGCATTGCCACGCCGGAGGACGTGGACATTGCGGTGCGCTATGGCTTCGGATTCCGTTATGTCGCTGCCGGCCCGATCCTGCAGAAGGAGATGTCGGGACTCGACGTGAACTACCTGGCTTCCAGCGTTGTCTTTCCCGATCTGTGCAACGACGCCGAACCGGCCGCAAAACTCGCGGCGAAAGTGAAGGCGGGCGAGATCGGCATGAAAACCGGCAAAGGCTTCTACGATTGGCCGGCGGAAAAAATCGCCAGCGTCAAAGCCCGCTATCAAACGGCGCTCAAGCGCGGACTCGAGATCCTGAAAGCCGAGGATGACGCGGGCTGAAGGCGGCCGCGTCGTCCTGGTCCACGGTTTGTGGATGAACGCCTTGGCCATGCTGCCGATGGCATGGGGCCTGGAACGCTGTGGTTTCAAAGTTGCCAGGTATGGCTATCGATCCGTGCGCCGGGGCCTGGACGACAATGTACGGCGGCTTGCCGCGGTCTGCGAGAGGGCCGCCGCGCCGCTGCATCTGGTCGGCCACAGCCTCGGCGGGCTGGTAATCATGACCATGATGCGTGCGTACCCGCAAGTCGCGGTGCGCCGGGTAGTGCTGATCGGAAGTCCGTATGCCGACTGTGCCGCCGCGCGCGGAATGGCGCGTTACTCGTGGAGCCGCGGTTTGCTGGGCCAGACGATCAAGGACTGGTTGCATAAGCCGCGGCCGCAAGTGGCTGATGGTGTGGAGGTGGGCGTCATTGCCGGCGATACTTCGATCGGACTCGGCAGGCTGTTCGTGGCCTTGCCCACGCCGAACGACGGGGTCGTGGTTCTCGACGAGACTCGCGTGCCGGGCGCGGCAGATTCGATCGTGCTGCATATCAGCCATAGCGCAATGCTGATTTCACCGGCGGTCGCGCGCGCGGTCTGCGCTTTTCTGAACAACGGCAGCTTCGGCCAATGATCCGACTGGCCATCCTGTCCGCGCTGGTCAGCGGCCTCTGCGGGTGCGCGAACATCAGCTATTACTACCAGGCCGTCGAAGGGCAGATGCAGATCTGGAAGCGCAGCCGCCCGATCGCGCAGGTCATCGAAGACACGCACACGCCGCCACTGGTGCGTGAACGGCTGTCGCTGGCGCTGCGCATACGCGATTTCGCCTCGGGCGACCTGGCACTCCCCGACAACGGCAGCTATCGGAAATACGCCGACCTGGAACGCCCCTTCGTGGTCTGGAACGTATTTGCGGCCGGCGAGCTTTCGATCGTGCCGAAGGAGTGGTGCTTTCCGTTTGCGGGATGCGTGGGCTATCGCGGTTATTTCAGCCAGGCCGGTGCCGAACGATTCGGCGAGGAGTTGCGGCGCAAAGGCTTCGACGTATTTGTCGCAGGCATCCCGGCCTATTCCACGCTCGGTTGGTTCGACGATCCCGTGCTCAATACCGTCGTGCGCTATCCCGATGCCCAACTCGCGCAATTGATCTTTCACGAGCTCGCGCATCAGGTCGTTTACGTGCGCGGAGACACCGTGTTCAACGAGTCGTTCGCCGTCGCCGTGGAACTGGAAGGCGTCGAGCGCTGGCTGGCGCGCGACGGCGATGCCGCGAAGCGGGCTGCCTTCGACTCGTACGAACAGCGCAAAGCCGCCTTCATCGCCCTGGTGATGAAATACCGCAACGACCTCAAGAATCTGTACGCGAGCGCCGCGTCCGATGCGGAGAAGCGCCGGAAAAAGGCTGAAACCTTTGCCGCGTTGCGAACGGAGTACCTGACGCTGAAATCTTCCTGGGGCGGTTATTCCGGCTACGACCGCTTCTTCGCCGCCGAATTGAACAACGCGCATCTCGTTCCGGTCGCGACTTATTCGGAACTAGTCCCCGGATTCCGTCGGTTGCTAGCGGAGAATGGCGGCGATTTCAAGCGGTTCTATGCAGCCGTGAAGGAACTTAGCAAGCTTTCCAAGACCGAACGAGCAGCACGTCTGAGTTCGGTTCAATCCGGCGTCGGGCAAAAGTGAAACGCCGGTCGCGTGAATGGGCAAACGTTAAACTGGCTGCAACGATGAAACGAGGTGATTTGATGTTGAACAGGGTTACGCGCGCTCTGGCGCACGTTGCGGTCCTTGTGACGTTGACCGCCGTGCCCGTCCTGGTTCAGGCGGGCAGCGACATCGGCGACCAGGCCAAACTGGAGGCCGTGCTCTTGAATGGCGATAAAGTGAACCTCGAGAAATGGAAAGGCAAGGTCGTCATGGTCAGCTTCTGGGCCACCTGGTGTCCGGTCTGCCGTTCGGAGATGCCGGGTTGGCAGAAGCTCTACGAAGCCAACAGGGCCAAGGGTTTCGAGATGATTGCGATGAGCGTGGACGACGGCGAAGAGGAAGTGCGCGCCTTCATGGCGCAGATGAAGTATCGTTTCCCGATCGGCTGGAGATTCGATAAGGCCGAGGACGACGATTTCCCGACCATTCGCGGCACGCCCACCACCTTTTTTGTGGACAGGCAGGGCAAGGTCGCGCTGAAGCAAGTCGGGCGCATGACCGAGGAGTCGCTCCGGCAAACTTTGGATAGCCTGCTGGCTCGATAGCCGAGCGCGCGAGCGGTCAGGCCGGTGCTAGAATTCGCACCGTCCAACAAGCGGGTGCCGTTCCGGCCCCGTCTCTATAAATTACCCCGGAGCACCACCAATGAGCGACTCCACCGATATCAACACCCTGCGCCGCATCTTGCGTGAGTGCAAGACCATTGCCGTGGTCGGGCTGTCCGCCAACTGGTACCGACCGAGCTTCTTCGCCGCCAAGTACATGCAGGAGCATGGCTACCGCGTCATCCCGGTCAACCCGTCCTATCCCGAGATTCTTGGCGAGAAATGCTACGCGTCGCTGAAGGATATTCCGGAGAAAGTCGACATGGTCGATTGCTTCCGCAAAAGCGCGGACATCGCACCGATCGCGGACGAAGCGATCGCCATCGGCGCAAAGGTCCTGTGGATGCAACTCGGTGTCACGAACGAAGCGGCGGCGGACAAGGCGCGCAAGGCCGGACTCGAAGTCGTGCAGGACCGCTGCGTGAAAATCGAACACGGCCGGCTGTTCGGCGGACTGAACTGGGTCGGCGTGAACACGAAAGTGATTTCCGCCAAGCGGCCGCGCTGGTTGCCCTACTGATGTCATTGCTGATACGTCAAACGAAAATTCTCACCACGCGCCGCAAGCGGCACAAGTGTTCCCTTGAGGCACGAAGGTCACGAAGTAGCACGAAGAGAGGCAAATTCGCTGAAGGGTGAGTCGGGGCATTGAGCGCGCCACAAAGCAAGTTTACCTGGAGTGGCGAACGTCAAAAAACCAATAACTATTTCGCTCTCCTTCGTGACCCTTCGTGACCTTCGTGCCTCAAGGGAACACTTGTGCCGCTTGCGGCGCGTGGTGAGCATTGAAAATTTGAACTACGTTTGCGGTTGTCCTTTTGGGAATAAAGAAAATGCCTGATAGAGAGTTCGGATTCGGCACCTTGTGCCTGCACGCTGGACAGATCCCGGACGCAGCGACCGGCGCGCGAGCGGTGCCGATCTACCAGACCACGTCTTTCGTGTTCGACTCCGCGGAGCATGCGGCGAGCCTGTTCAACCTGCAGACTTTCGGCAACGTCTATTCGCGCATTTCGAATCCGACCGTTGCGGTGTTCGAAGAGCGCATGGCCGCGCTCGAGGGCGGGCGCGCGGCGCTCGCCGCTTCTTCCGGCCAAGCGGCCCAGATGTGCGCGCTGCTGACCATCCTGCGCGAAGGCGACGAGATCGTCTCGTCCAGTACGCTCTACGGCGGCACGTATTCGCAGTTCGACGTGACCTTCCGCCAGTTCGGCATCCACACGATCTTCGTGAACGCGGACGATCCGGAAAATTTCCGCAAGGCGATCACGCCGAAGACTCGGGTGATCTACGCCGAGACCATGGGCAACCCGCAGATCAACGTGCTCGATATCGAGGCCGTGGCAAAGATCGCGAACGAGGCCGGCGTGCCGCTGGTCATCGACAACACGTTCGCGTCGCCTTACCTGTGCCAGCCGATCAAGTTCGGCGCCGATATCGTCATCCACTCCGCGACCAAGTTCATCGGCGGCCATGGCACCACCATGGGCGGTGTCGTCGTCGAGTCGGGCAAATTTCCCTGGGACAACGGCAAGTTTCCAATGATGACGGAGCCTTCGCGCGGCTACCACGGCGTGATTTTCCACGAGACCTTCGGCGATTTCGGCTACACCATGAAATGCCGCATGGAAACCATGCGTACGCTGGGGCCCGTGCTGTCGCCGTTCAGCGCATGGATCCTGCTGCAGGGACTGGAGACGCTGCACGTGCGCGTCGAGCGCCATGTCGAGAATGCGGTGGCGGTGGCGAAATTCCTGCGGGACCACCCGCGCGTATCCTGGGTCAACTATCCGGGCCTGCCGGGCAGCAAATACCATGCGCTCGCGCAAAAATACCTGCCCAAGGGCAGCGGTTCGATCATGACCTTCGGCATCAAGGGCGGCATGGAAGCCGGCGTGAAATTCATCGAAGGATTGCAGTTCTTTTCGCATCTCGCCAATGTCGGCGACGCCAAGACGCTGGTGATCCATCCCGCGTCCACGACCCACCGCCAGCTCTCCGAGGCAGACCAGATCAAGGCCGGCGTCGGCCCCGACATGATCCGGCTTTCCATCGGCATCGAGGACGTCGACGACATCCTTTGGGACCTCGACCAAGCTCTCGCGCAGTCCAATACCTGACCTTAAACCGGGGGGCTCACCACGAAGACACGAAGGTCACGAAGGTTCACGAAGAAATACATGGCGGAGCGGTACAAGAGCTTATGCGGACGCGATCGGGCGTGTCGATATTGAATGACCCACGATATCGTGACTGCGCCCAGATGGAATATCGCTGAATCGCGGCAAGTCGCCTCGTAGATGGTTACATCTTTTGTTGCACTTCGTCGTGTCCCTTCGTGACCTTCGTGCCTTCGTGGTGAGGTTGATGGGCCTTCTTGCAATAGAGGTTCTTGGAGGAAGGCTGTAATGAAAGGCGTAGTGTGGCCGTTGATCGTCACGATGGCGATCCAGTCACTGGTTTCGCTGGTGGTCTACACGCCGCCTGTCCTGGCGCCGGTGGCTCAGACGGAAATCGGACTCCCGGCGAGCGCGGTCGGCATCGTTACGGCGCTGATCTATCTGGCCGCCACCTTCACCGCATTTTCCGCGGGTAATCTGATCAACCGTTTCGGCGCCATGCGCGCGAGCCAGTTGTCGCTGGTGTGTTGTTGCGCTGGCATGGCATTGATGGCGAGTGCCAGCGCGTGGCTGGTCGCGCTCGGTGCGCTGGTCATCGGCACCGGTTACGGCGTGGTCACGCCGTCAAGCTCTGCAATCCTCGCCGAACGTACGCCGGACGGCATGCGCGCTTTCATCTTCTCGCTGAAGCAGACCGGCGTTCCGATCGGCGGCGCCATGGCGGGCGTTTTGATTCCGCTGATGATCGCCGGCTTCGGCTGGAAGGAAGCCGCGCTGTTTGCGGGCCTTTCCTGTCTCGTACTGGCCATCGCCGTACAGCCCTATCGCGCAGGCGTGGACCTTGCCCCGCACGCGCCCCGACCGGCTGCGCCGGTGCATTTTCTCGAACCGTTCAAACTCGTCATGTCGCACCCGCGATTGCGCGAACTCGCGCTCGCTTCCTTTTCCTACTCGGGAATGCAGTTGTGCATGGGCTCGTTCCTGGTTGTGTTCCTGACGGAACGCGTCGGTTTGACCGTGAGTGGTGCTGGTGCTGCGCTGGCGATCGCGATGGTTGCCGGCACGGTCGGCCGGATCCTGTGGGGCATCGTTGCGGACAACTGGACCTCGCCGCGCATGGTGCTGGGCGCATTGGGGACGGTCATGGCATTCTCGGCCTTCGTCATGGCAGCGATGGGGCCGGCCTGGCCTTATGCACTGGTGCTTATGACCAGTTTCGTCTACGGTGCGAGCGCGATTGGCTGGAACGGCGTGTACCTGGCGGAAGTGGTGCGCATCGCGCCGCCCGGAACGGCGGGATCCGCCACCGGGGCATCGCTGGCGACGACTTATGCAGGAGTCGTTTTCCTGCCGACGATATTCTGGGCGATCGTCCATCTGAGCGGCAGCTACGCAGCAGCGTTTGTCGCCATCGGCTGTTTCACCCTCTGGCGCGGCTCGTATTTCTTCCGGCGCGCCTGAGCCTCTATATATTACGCAGTCTAGCTAGAGAAATGATTGCCTGCAGCCGATCCAGACTGCGGGGTGCTCCGCTTGGAGAGTTCTGAAGGGCAATAGCTGTTGCCCAGTGCCAGCGAAGCACCATCCCAGCAAGTAGTGGTCGTCCGCGTCTCGAAGCGCTTGGATTAAATTATCGGCATGAATCGGTTGCTGCATCAGGGCAATTTCGATGATTGCGACCAGTCGTCGCCAAGTCTTTCGGTAACCCTCGCTTAGAGCCTCTCGCCGGTCTAACTGGAACGCTCTGACAGTTTCTGCGCCTTTCGGATTTTCCGTATCGGCAGCGACATCAAATCGCGCCACAACGATGCCGGTTTCCGGATCAAACTCCAAGAACTCCCAAGGGTCCTCGGCCGTGGGATCCACCAACATGGGAATCCCGCCTTGAAGAGGGAACTGATTACCCTTAAATCGGCCGCACTCGGTACAACTTAACAAGAGATTCGACCACATAAACATCTTCTCAGCATAAAGAGCTTTGGGCCAAAAGTGGTCGATGTCCGTCCCATGCGAATCGCAACAATACATACAGCGTTCGCGAGGACCTGCCATCAAAGCAAGCTCAGACGCTGCAGTTTTGAGTCCTTTTGTTTGTCGCGCCGATTTCCATTCCACTTCTATGACCAACGTCCCCGCAATCCGCTTTGCATCGGCACTAGTTTGCCGATTGTTGAGCGCATTCTGAGTATTGGCCGGAAGAGGCCCGCGCGTAATCCGCCGCATGGAAACTAGGGCTCTTCCGAAACGTCGGCGAATAGCTTAAGTTGATTGACGCGTGATTCTTCCAGAGTACTTAATCGTCCAGCCGCCCGTTTCTTGGCCTGCAGTCGGGCATACTCGGCTCGACCTTCCACTGCGCGCGGTGAACGTGTGTTTTGCAAACCAAAAGCCGAGGTAAGCAGAATAGTATCTGGCCTTGAGGCAATGACCTTCTCATATTCTTCCGTCGTAAGCGCCCCGGCTTGTCTGTCGCTACCGGGCTCTGGCAGGACAAACAGCCCATTGGGATCCGCCGCCTGGCAAATGATTGGGCTATGACTCGTAACCAGAAACTGAATATTCGGGAAATGGCGTTTTAGCCAGAAACCTATTTCACGCTGCCATTCTGGATGCAGATGGGCATCAATTTCATCGATCAAAACAACACCGCTGCGTTTAACTATAAGCTTTCCGTTAGGCGAACGTTCAGCGAGGTCATCGACGCCATAGGTACTAATAAGATGGCGCACGATGTCGGCAAGGAGCGCGGCAGCGGCCCGATAGCCGTCGCTCATTTCCCCCCAAGCTAGCTGAACGCCGTTGCGGTCCTTAAGCCAGAGTCCGTCCGAATCTACACGGTCAACGGAGATTTGGTTAGGCATCAAGTCATCCCGCAAAAGCTCAAGAACTAGGGCCAACTGTTCTCGTTCGGACGCCCTGTTTTCTAATTCCTTGTGTTTCAGATTACGGAGCCATTGGTCTACTTCCGCCAAGGACGCAGCTTCCTGAAACATGGTGACGAATCGCTCCGTGGCTGGTGCAACCATCTGCCGCGTAGCCTCGGGTGACGCTCCAAACACTCTACGGAACGGACCGTATCCACAGGAAAACCATCCTCGTGCGTCTATTGACCAGAGCGTTCGTTCTGGCGTGGAGTAGTTAGCAGGTTTCCCTGGAGGAATGTCAGTCTGCAGCTGGGGTTCTTTGCCGCCGTTTTTAAAGATAATTTTTGCGGGAAACTGTCCCGGAGGAGCTCGTCCCGAGTCAACGATCGTGTCGTCCTCGTTACGGCGCACGATCTCTAGATGAATGGATGCTTCTTGGTCGACAGCACCATCTCGAATCCAACGATAAAAGCTAGGTTGCAATGCGCGCGACGTATCCTTGCCGGTTAGGCCAATGGCGATAGCCTTGAGTAGGGTGCTCTTCCCGGAGCCATTGTCACCGGTAATGACAGTCCAGCCTGCGAAGGTCCCATCAGGACGCTTAAGATCGAACTCAAGCTTCTCGAAGCCTCGAATATTCTTTAGGACTACTTTACCTACGTACATAAGGTCATCCTAAAACGCGTGTAGGTACCAGCGTACATGGAAAATAAATGACATGTCACAGCCGTGCTAGATGACTTTGCAAACAGTCTGTTTGCTAGTATAGAAAGGATTCGATCGCCCTGGCGAATTCCTTGGGCTGGTCGTGGTGCATCATGTGGCCGGCGTCGGCGATGGTTTCTTCATGCAGCGAGCGATAGCAGGCGCGATAACTGTCCAGCATCGACCTGTCGCCTTTCATCCATTTCATCATCCATTCACCGTCGCCCCACAGCCATAGAACTGGCGCGACTATGCGTTGCCAGCAGGCCATGGCTTCCTCGACGCGGTAGAGCACCGGATTGACCATCTTGTGCAGGGGATCGGCGCGCAGGTGGACGCTGCCGTCGGCTTTCTGTTCAGCCCAGTGCGGCGCCAGGAACTTCGCACGCTCGTCGCTTATACGGGGATTGTTTTTCTTGAGCCGCTCGGCCACCTCATCGAATGTCACGTAGGCACGCAAGGTCGGCGGATCACGGCTTTCTTCGAGCCATTTCGCGTAGCGTAGCGGCGCGCTTTCTGGCTTGGTCGCCGGCAAACCGAAGCCTTCCGCCAACACCAGCTTGCCAATGCGTTCCGGACGAATGCCGGCATACAGATTGGCGACATTGCCGCCCATGCTGTGCCCGACGATATGGACAGGCGACTCCGGTTGGAAATGTTCAAGCAACGCGTCGAGATCGGCGATGTAGTCAGGGAACCAGTACCCTTCGTTCGTCCACTCCGAAAGGCCGAAACCGCGCCAGTCCGGCGCGATGACGTGCCAGTCATGCCTGAGTTCGTCGACGACGAACTGGAACGACGCCGATACGTCCATCCAGCCATGCAGCAGAAAAATCTTCGGCTTGGTTGGATCTCCCCATGTGCGCACGTGGTAGCGCAGGCCGTGGATGGGGAGGAAAGTGGAGGCGCTTGTTTTCATGAACGGCCGAGAATGTCGTGAATATCGTGTTCGAGAGCAGTATCCCGCAGTTGCGACATTCACGGCATTCACGATATTCACGTATTCACGCGGGCCATCGGCCCGCTACTCCTGCCCGGTCATCGGTTCCGGTTCTTCGTGCCTGCGAATGCTCAAATAAGACAGCAGCGCCAGCGCAATGCCGATCAACAGCATCCCCAGCAGCTCCGAGCGGCCGGGTTGCTCGCCGAGTTGTATCCAGGAGGAAAATATCGCGATCACGGGGATGCCCAGCGACGACAGGCTGGTGGTGCCGGCGGGAAGCCGGTGCAATACGTAGAGCCAGGCCAGCCAGCCGAAGCCGGTGGCCATCACGCCGTTGAATATCGTGACGCCGATGAACGTGTTCGACCAGACGATCGACGGGCGGTCCAGCAGCACCTGGCAAATCAGCACCGGGACCAGGCCGACGATCATCTGCCAGAACGTGAACGACAAGGGTTCGACTTTTGCCCGGTTGTGCAGGCGCTTGGCGTAGACCACGCCGATCGCCCAGCACATGCCGGCCACGACGGCCAGCGTCTTGCTGAACAGGGTCGTGTGCATTTGCCAGGGCTCCAGCACGAACAACAGGCCCACGATCGCCAGTACGACACAAACCCATTGCAGTCCGTGAATGCGTTCATGCAGCAGCGGCCAGGCGAACACCAGAACCCAGAAGGGCATGGTGAACACGAGCACCGAGGTCTTGCCGGGCCCGCCTTCCGAAAGCGCCCAGGTATTGAGCAGCAAAAACGCCCCGGTCTGGATCAGGCCGATCATCACCAAGGCCTGCCAGTGCTGCGGCTTCAGCGGCCGGCGAGTCCACAGCAAGCCGATGAACAGCGTCAGGATGCCGAGTTCGAGGCGAAGGGCGACCACATCGATCGGGCTTGCGTAGGCCAGGCCGATCTTCGAGGTGATCCAGCTGTATCCCCACAGGATCACCAGCAGGACCATGACGATCACCGCCCGTCGGGTTTCGCGGGCGTTGCTCATTGCGTATTTGCGACCGCGGGCTCCAGGTTGCCGTCGAGCGCGACGCGCTGGTCGAAAACGAAGCAACGTCCCTTGAAATGGGCATCGCCGCATTCCTCGAAATATTGCAGAATGCCGCCGTCGAGCTGGAAGACGTTGCGAAAACCCTTTCCGATCAGGACCGGCGCCGCTTTTTCGCAGCGGATGCCGCCGGTGCAGAAAGTGACGATGGTCTTGTCCTTCAGCGATGGATCAAGTGCGTCGACAGCTTGTGCGAACTGGCCAAAGGAGCTGAGCCGCAAGTCCATTGCGTTGTCGAAGGTTCCGGCATCCACTTCGAAGGCGTTGCGCGTATCCAGCAGCACGACTGCGCGGCCTTCGTCCAGCCACCGCTTGAGTTCCGACGGCGCGATAGCGGGCGCCCGCTCCTTCGCCGGGTCAACGCCCGTCACACGCATCGTGATAATTTCCTTCTTGATCTTGACCAGCATGCGGTCGAAGGGCTGGAAGGAGGATTCGCTGCGTTTGAAGCGCAGATCGGCGAGCCTGGGATCAGCGTGTATCAAGCCCTGGAATCCGGTCGTGGCCCCCTCACTGCCGGCCAGAACGACGTTGATGCCTTCGAAACTCAGCAGGATGGTGCCCTTGAGCTCCAGTTCGCGGCAACGCCGGTCGAACAGGGCCTTGAGGTCGTCCAGTCCGTCCAGCGAAACGAACTTATAGCCGGCGAGGTTGATGAATCGCATGAGGTGCGGTGTTGCTTCGAGGAGACACGCATTCTACCAATCAAATGCATATTTTCACCGCCAAGACGCCAAGGAAACGCCAAGAAGATCGTCAAAGTGGAGAAAGTCGGATGACCGGATTGAAAACTGTGTAGGTCGAATATTTGAAATTCCTTTTGCTTTCCTTTGCGTGTTGTTCTTTGCACCTTGGCGTCTTGGCGGCGAGGATTTTCATTGGATGTAGATGTGTCTTTCGGGCGTAAAATGCGGGCCATGCAACCGACGTTCGTCCATCTGCGCCTGCACAGCGAATACTCGATCGTCGACGGGATTGCCCGGATCGATGACGCGGTCGCGGCAGCGGCGGCGGACGGCATGCCCGCACTCGCGCTGACCGACCTGTCCAACCTCTTCGGCATGGTGAAGTTCTATCAGGTCGCGCGCAGCAAGGGATTGAAGCCGCTGATCGGCTGCGATGTCTGGATCAGCAACGAGGCCGATCGCGACAAACCCCACCGCGCCCTGTTCCTGTGCGCATCCCGCGCGGGTTACCTGAAGCTCTGCGACTGGCTTACCCGCGCCTACCGCTCCAACCAGCATCGCGGCCGCGCAGAGATCCAGAAGGAATGGCTGCGCGAACGCGGCACGGACGGCCTGATCGCGCTGTCCGGCGCCCACCTGGGCGACATCGGGCATGCATTGCTGGCCGACAACGCCGGCCAGGCAAAGAAGCACGCGCAGTTCTGGGCGGAGTTGTTCCCGCAGCGTTTCTACATCGAATTGCAGCGTCCCGGCCAGCCGAACGCGGAGCATTACGTGAAGCGCGCCGTGCGCCTGGCAGCCGCGTTGAAGTTGCCGGTCGTGGCCACCCATCCGGTGCAATTCATCAAGCGCGACGATTTTGTCGCCCACGAAGCCAGGGTCTGCATCGCGGAGGGATACGTGCTCTCCGACCAGCGCCGTCCGCGCCATTTCACGGAGGAGCAATATCTCAAGGGCCAGGCGGAAATGGCGGAGTTGTTTGCCGACCTGCCGCAGGCGCTGGAAAACGCGGTCGAGATTGCGCGCCGCTGCAACTTTGCACTCGAACTCGGAAAGTCACGGCTGCCGCTGTTCCCGACGCCCGACGGCATGACGCTGGAAGCCTTCTTGCACGAGCGTGCGGCCGCCGGCCTCGAACAGCGCATGCTCGCGCTCTATCCGGACGCGGCGGCGCGTGCCGAACACATGCCGCGCTACCGCGAGCGCCTCGAGTTCGAGATCAACACCATCGTGCAGATGGGCTTTCCCGGCTACTTCCTGATCGTCGCCGACTTCATCAACTGGGCCAAGGGCAACGGCGTACCGGTCGGGCCCGGGCGCGGATCCGGCGCGGGGTCGCTGGTCGCCTACTCGCTCGGCATCACCGATCTCGACCCGCTTCGCTACGGCCTGCTGTTCGAACGCTTCCTGAATCCGGAGCGCGTATCGATGCCGGATTTCGACGTCGATTTTTGCCAGGCCGGCCGCGACCGGGTGATCGATTACGTGCGCCAGAAATACGGCGACGACTCGGTGTCGCAGATCGTGACCTTCGGCACCATGGCCGCGAAGGCGGTGGTGCGCGATGTCGGCCGCGTCATGGAGTGGAATTACAGCCGCACCGACGAACTGGCGAAACTGATCCCGTTCCAGCCTGGCAAGCTGATCACGCTGCAGATGGCGCGCGAAATGGAACCGCGGCTCAGGGAGCGCGAAGAGGCCGAGGAAGAAACTCGGGAACTGCTGGCGCTGGCCGGGCAACTCGAAGGTTTGAGCCGCAACGTAGGCATGCATGCCGGCGGCGTTTTGATCGCACCCGGCAAGCTGAGCGATTTCTGCCCGCTTTATACCGCGTCGGGGTCCGACAGCGCGGTGTCCCAGTTCGACAAGGATGACGTCGAGGCGATCGGCCTGGTGAAGTTCGACTTTCTGGGGCTGACGACGCTGACCATCCTCGACTGGACGCTGCGTTTCATCAAGCGCCTCGATCCGGAAGCGAACATCGTGCTGGATCAGCTGCCTCTGGACGACGCGGCCTCTTACAAGATTTTCGCCAGCGCCAATACCACTGCGGTGTTCCAGTTCGAATCGCGCGGCATGCGCGACCTGCTCAAGCAGGCGCGTCCCGACCGCTTCGAGGACATCATCGCGCTGGTCGCGTTGTACCGGCCCGGTCCGATGGAACTCATTCCCGATTTCATTCAGCGCAAGCAGGGCAAGAAATTCGGCTTTCCCGATCCGCGCGTCGAGACGATTCTTGCGGAAACCTACGGCATCATGGTGTATCAGGAACAGGTCATGCAGATGGCGCAGATCATCGGGGGCTACAGCCTTGGCGGTGCGGACCTGTTGCGCAGGGCGATGGGCAAGAAGAAGGCCGAAGAGATGGCGCAGCATCGCAGCATTTTCCGCGATGGCGCGGGCAAGAACGGCCTGACGCCGTTCAAGGCGGACGAGATCTTCGACCTGATGGAGAAGTTCGCCGGTTACGGCTTCAACAAATCGCACGCTGCGGCCTATGCGCTGGTCGCCTTCCAGACGGCTTACTTCAAAGCGCATCACCCCGCCGCCTTCATGGCGGCCAACATGTCGGCAATCATGGACGATACCGACAAGGTGCAGCAGTTCCATGAAGACACGGTAGCCAACAAACTGGAAGTGCTGCCGCCCGACATTCATGCCAGCGAGTACCGCTTCGTGCCGGTGGACGAAAAGCGCATCCGCTACGGCCTGGGTGCAGTGAAAGGCACCGGCGAATCGGCGATCGAACACATCATCGGAGCGCGTGTCGCGGGGACGTTCAAGGACCTTTTCGATTTCTGCCTTCGGGTGGACAGGCGCATCGTCAACCGCCGGGTCATCGAATCGCTGGTTCGCGCGGGAGCGTTCGATTCGATCAACGATCATCGCGCCAGCCTGCTGGCCTCGGTCGGCATCGCCATGGAAGCCGCGGAACAGGCCAGCCGGTCGGCTTCGCAGGTCAGCCTTTTCGGCGAAGCGTCGGCAACGGTCGAAGGGCCGAAGTTGATCGATGCGCCGCGCTGGGACAAAAAAATCGAAAGCCTGCTGAACGAAAAACTCGCGCTAGGTTATTACTTCAGCGGGCACCCATTTCGGTATTACGAGGATGAATTCTCAGCCGTAGTTCGAACCCGGTTGTCGAAGTTGATACCGCCCGCGCCCGAGGAAGGGACACGGCAGCAACACATCGCCGGCGTCGTCGAATCGGTCAGGATGCAGAAGACCGCCAGCGGCCGCATGATGGTCATGATGCTATCCGACGGCACCGCACGTGTGGAAGTCGTGGTCTACGACGAAGTGCTGGACCGGCACCGCAACCTGGTGCACGAGGATGCGGTGGTGCTGGTCGAGGCGAAGGTGCGTTCCTTCCGCCGCGGCGGCGAGGAGGGAGCCGATAACGTGGTCATGCGCATTGCCGCCGAAAAGATCTACGACCTCGCCGGCGTGCGTGCGCGCTTCGGCCGCAATCTCAAGCTGTCGATGAACGGCGCTGCCGACGCTAAGAAGCTGAAGAAAGTGCTCGAACCCTATCGCAACGGCAGCCTGCGCGTGTCGATCGCGTACACCAACGGCAATGCCGCGGCGGAATTCGACCTGGGCGAGGACTGGAAAATCAGGCCGGACGACAACCTGATGTCCGAACTCGGCAAATGGCTGGAACCGAAGAACGTGCAAGTCGTCTATCAATGAACAAATGACCCACCCACCTCACCCCGTCCCTCTCCCCCCTGAGGGCGGAGAGGGTGAGGAGAGGCAAGAGCGTCTGTTGCATTTCCATACATCGAAAAGTATTCATAAATATGTTCTTGCCAACGCCGACCAAATTAACTACTTCGGTTAACTTTGATTCCACGAAATGTCCAGGCACCCTCTCCGCCGCTGGCGGGGGAGAGGGCGGGGGGTGAGGTGGACGTTCTCGATTCTTTTCATCCCGCAGTAGCGAACTGGTTCCGCCGCACTTACCCGGCGCCGACCGAGCCGCAGATCCAGGCCTGGCCGGCGATC
>WNFL01273955.1_pt1 | contig 24216 bp, 7 predicted proteins | sample 5400361 | NCBI WGS metagenome assembly WNFL01 (sample SAMN13153351, study PRJNA577476) | soil metagenome | isolation source: 40 cm soil on Douglas fir-dominated hillslope | place: USA:California | collected 2013-09-17
TCGAGCACTTCTTGAAAACGACCACCTTCACAAGTTCCTTTCTTGACCGTTATGGCTATACTGCCATTTATCCGATGTTTATTTGATTAGCCCATTAGTTCATCTGGTCAACTTTTGGACAGGTTATTTTTTGCCAATCTGGGTTATCATACTCCTGTCCTTTTTTCCAAAGACACCCGGATGGTATCACAAAAGCTTTATTATTTCTCCACTCAGGTTCAGTTCCCCATTTTACAAACAAGGCTTGAGAGTTTTCTTTATATACACTTATCTCATAGGGTTTAAGTGCATAAAGATTTCCCCAATCGTATGGTCTAGAATAATCCCACCCTTTCCATCCTCCTGGGGGATTCCTAAAAGAGTTCCCGACTACGGCCATGTCAGTTGGATTTCCAACGTTAGCAGGTTCCATAGCCGCTATGCCACCACTCTTGATAATTCTAGCTGTTGACTCACTAAATTGAGCCCACCAGTTGATAACAGATTCGGGTGCCGAATCATGACTGTAACCTGGAGTGCTTCCGCCATAGTAGAACCTAACACCAGCTTCAGCCATAGTAGATGCAAACCGTGTTTGACGTGATGCCTCATAGTAAGACATTGTGGAGATAAAATCCCAAATGCTAAACTCATGATCGGTTCCAAAAGCCAGCCACCACCAGTTGGTTAATGGTGCACTCCAAAGAGCAATGTATAGATCATACACCTGATCTGCTGTAACATTGGTGTTATTACCAGGCGCAGGATTAAATTTAGTCCTATCCAAATTAGTGTATGAAAGTCTATCGGGAGTTGGCGTCAGCGTCAACGTAATCTGTGTGCAGGTAGGAGTAGGTGAATCTGATGGGGTTCCATCAGAATATGGTACGGTCGCGGTAGCCGTGCCGCCATCGAGGGTCGCTGTTGCAGTCCCCGCTGCTGGATTGGTAATAATTGTGACCGTATGATGGTCTTGGGGCTGCTGGTCTGTACCGCAGGCCGCAATACCCATGCTGACACTTAAACAAAGCGCCAGCAGTATGATAAACGTGTCAATCTTACCGCGTTTCTTCTTGCGGCTGTAGATCATTGCCAGCAGGAACAGCGGGGCCATCAATGCGCTACTGGGATTTCCGCCCCACGGCACATATGGATTGGTCTGATCAGGCTTTGCATTGCGATTCAAGAATCTACCGGTGGATGCATCATAGTACTGTCCATTGCCCACGTACAAGAGACCTGTAGCGGTATCCATCACACCACCAAAGTAACCGAAGGTAAAGTTACCCTTGCCGCTGACCGATAGTGTATCTCCCCAAGGGGTATAGGAAGAAGCGAGGCTAATTTCGCCATCCGCATTCACCAACTGGCGCTGGGTATTCGCGCCATCCGGCAAGCCGTAAGCCCAGGTATCGGTCAGTTCGGCAATGGGACCGAGGCCGTAGAGGTAGGTGGTGGTTAAATCATTTGCGGTTGCGGAGAGCACCTGTCCATTATCGAGTTCGTATTGCGTGGTAATACTTTGCCCGGAGGCATGTGCCGTCATCGACAGGCGCTCTCCAAGACCATCATAGGACATTTCAGCCTGCGGCTGCCAGTTGGAGCCGTCGTGCGAATCCACGCCTACCAGGAAGCCGGCGCTATTATAGGTATAACGGGATGCGCCGTTGGCCGGGTTGTCTCCAGGCATGGACTGCACCAGGCTGCCATTCCCATCGTAGATGTAATGCCAGGTGGCAGTGGTGTTGCTGGCTTGGGCCGTGGTCAACTGGTTGGCGGAATCATAGGCATAGTTCGTTGTAACTGTTTGCCCACCAACCGTGTGGGTGTATTCCAGTGTGTTGCCAGCGGCATCGTAACTGTACTGGAAGGCATTGTCATTGCTGTAGTCCGCGCTGGTCAGGCGGTCTAATGCATCATAGGTATAGTCGATGGTGATGGACGAATCGGTGGTTGGTAGATTGGTAGAAAGAGCGGGGTCTCGATACGCAGCAGAAACCGCTGCTACTCGACCACCGAGGCTGGGCAGACGCAGACTCGCGAAGGAGACCCCCCTCTCGCTCCCCCCATTTTGAACCCCAAAAATGGGGGGATGTCCATTGGACAGGGGGGCAGGCTGGTATCCGAATTTCGCCGGGCGGGTGGTGCTGTCGAAGTACAGGCGCAGGCCCACGGCATTGCTGTGCCCGCCACATAGGGCGCCCGTGCTGGTCGTGCCGACGCGGGTCAGGATTTTCAGCGACAGGCTGTCGCTCGCGCCATTCATCGATACAGGCGTGAAACTACCGAAAGCCACGCTCGCTTCCTTGGCCAGATCGGCGTTGCGGGTGATATCCAAGATACAGCGTGTCTCGCCGGAGGTGAGCAATACGCCGTTGCGGTAAACTTCGACGCGCAGGTCGAAGCGCGTGCCCTGGTCGTCGCTGTTCTTCAAACCCAGCCAGGCGTGCAGGTCGCTGAGCGTGCTCAACTGGCCGCTCGTTTGTGCAGGAGCCGCCGTCCAGGTGCCGACTTCCTTCCAGGGGTTGCCGCCGCTGAAACTGATGCTGGTCGAATCCTTGTACCTGGCGCCGGCATTGGTGGTGGCGGCCGGGGTGGCAGAATCCAGGAAGAGCGTGGGCGGGTTGGCAGTCGCGCCGCTGCCGTGCAGGTAGAGGTCGGTTCCAGGTGTCGAGGTGCCAGGTGTCAGGCTTGGGGTAGGCGTCGCGGTTACGGTAGCAGGCGACGTGCTTGTAGAAGTAGCCGTCGCCGTAGGAGTATCGCTGGCAAGCGGAGTTGGCGTCTCGGTGAGAGTTGCCGCAGGGGATTCAGTCGAGGTGGCTGTCTCTGTCACTGTTGCAGTGGGCATTTCGGTCACCGTCTCAGTCGGGGTGGGAGTCTCGGTCTCGGTTGGCGTTGAAGTCACCGTCTCTGTAACAGTGGCAGTTTCCGTGGATGAAGGCGTGGCCGTCACAGTGGGAGTCGGCGTGTTGGGCTGCTGCAGGCCTTCGATAGCGCGCGTGATATTGCCTGCGGCATCATACGTATATTGGTAGGATGCCAGGCTGTTTGTACCGGCGTTATGCTCCAAAGTAGTCAGCCGCCCGGCGTCGTCATAGCTATAAGACGAATCCACGCCATTGGGGCGCAGTACAGACAGCAGGCGGCCTAGAGGGTCGTAGTCGTACTGAGTGCTCTTGCCGCTCCAATCTGCCACTTTGGTCAGGCGGTTGGCAGGATCGTAGGTATAGGTTACTTCTTTGCCGTCGGGGTATGTTAATCTGGTGCGGTTGCCGGCGGCATCGTAAGCGTAGCTGACCGTGGACTGTGGACCGTTGACGGTGGTTAAACGTCCGAGGAGATCGTAGCTCCATGTGGTGGTGCCGAGGCCGTCGGTCATGCTGGCGCGCTGGCCGGTATCCTTATACGTGAAAGAAACGTCGGCATCAGGCAAAGGATAGTCAATATTGGTTAGCTGTCTGGCAGCGTCATACTCGAAGGTTGTCGTTTTGCCATTGCCGTCAGTCATCGAGACGCGGTTGCCGGCCAGGTCGTAGGCATAGGCCCAGGTGTTGCCGAGCGGGTCGGTTTTTCCGGTGACGCGGTTGAGCGCATCATAGGCAAAGGTTGTGATGTGCCCGTTGGGATCCTTGACTTTCACGCGGTTGCCAACTTCATTGTAGGTGTATCCCGTGCGCACGTTGGTGTGCGCATCCGGCTGCACGGCGGGGCGGTAGTTCTGGACGACGGCCACCTGGCGGTTGAGCGCGTCGTATTCGAAGTGCGTCACTACACCATTGGCATCCGTCTGGTCGCTCAGGTTGCCGAGGATATCGTAGGCCTGGCGCGTGGCGTGGCCGAGCGGGTCGATCGTGGCGATACGCCGGTTGATGGCATCATAGGTGAAGGTGGTGGTGTGGCCGCAGGGGCGGGTCTGAGACCCGCCCGTACAAACGGCGATCAGGTTCCCGGCAGCATCATAAGTATTGGTCGTTGTATTGCCGTTTGCGTCGGTTGTGGTTTTAACGCGGTTCAACTCATCGTATGTGCTGCTGCTGGTATGCCCGTTGGCATCCGTATTGGTGAGCACATTCCCTAAAGCATCATAGCTGCTGCTGGTGGTATGCCCGGCCGGGTCGGTGGCGATGGCGCGGTCCAGCAGATCGTAAGTATAGGTCGTGCGCTGACCGGCAGCATCGATGCTGGCCGCGCGCCGCCCGAATTCATCGTATTCGATACGGGTCACACGTTCGAGCGGGTCGGTGGTTGCGATTAAGCGGCCCTGGTCGTCGTAGGTATAGCTGGTCGGGTTGCTGAGAGCATCCAGTGTAGCCGTCCGGTTGCCGGTGACAGGATCGTAAACCGTCTCAGTAGTACCACCCAATGGATCGATGGTCTTGACCAGGCGGTTCAGGGCGTCATACTCATAACGCGTGATGCGGCCCAGTTCGTCTATGCGGCTGGCGACGTTGCCGTTCCTGTCGTAGGCAGTGGTGGTGAAATGGTCGAGCGGATCGACCACCTTGACCGGCCTGTTCAGCGCATCGTAGAAATAGGTGGCCGAATGGCCCAGGGCATCGCTGGCGGTGGAGGTATTGGCCGCGATGTTGAAGGTCGTCGTGCCCGAGGAGTGCCCGAGCGCGTCGATGGTCGAAAGGCGGCGACCGGTCGCATCATAGGTATAGCGTGTGACGTGCCCGGGCGCGTCGGTCACGATGACCAGGCGGCCGGCGTCGTCGTAAGTGTTGGTGGTGACGTTCCCGGCGGCATCGATTGTTTTGATAAGATGATCGGCGTCGTCGTACTGGTAATGGGTGGTATGCCCGTATGTGTCTGTCACGGTGGTCTGGTTGCCGCGCACGTCGTACTCGTAGGTTGTGACGATGTTATACAGGTTTTCCGCATTCTGCGGGCGGTCCGGGTCGTAGTTGTTGATGGAGCGCAGCAACTGCCCGGCAGCATCATATTCGTTATGCGTGACCCGCCCGCGGGCGTCGACCGACTCGAGCAGGTGACCGAGATCGTCGTAGGTATAGCTCGTGGTATTATCGCAGGGGTGGGTCTGAGATCCACCCGTACAAGTGGAGGTGCGCTGGCCGTGCGAATCATAGTTATAGGAAGTGGTTCTGCCCGATGAATCGGTCTCGCTGGCCAGCCAGCCTTCGGGCGTATAAGTGTAAATGGTGGTATGGCCGAGCGCGTCCGTCCTTCCCGTCAACAATTTATCCACGTACGTATAATGGGTTGTATTGCCCAACGCATCGGTGCTGGAGGTCAGGTTGTTCAGCGCATCGTACGTATTGACGGTGTGCCCGCCGACCGGGTCGGTCTGCTCCGTCAGGTTCCTTCCGTCCGCGCTCCATTCCATGGAGAGCGTCTGCCCGGCGTCGTTCTTGATCGTGGTCGGGCGGAAGTTGGCATCATACACGGTGTCCATCTTGCGGTTGAGTTCATCCGCCTTTTGCGTGACAACGCCGTGGCTGTCGTATTCGTGTGTTTGGGCGTTACCATTACCATCATAGACGGTGGAGCTTCCGTCGGCATTGTAGACGATGCGGGTCAGGAGCTTGCCGTTGCCGTCGAACTGGCGGTACGCCCGCCCGTTCATGTCATATTCGGTGGTGACGGTTTCCTTGCCAGACGGGTCGATCACCCGCGTCATGCGGTGGGCCGAATCGTAGGCATAGGTCCACGTCCGCCCGAGCAGGTCGGTTGAAGAGGTTAGATCGCCCAGGACATCGTAGCCATAACTGACCTGCTGCCCGGCGTGGTCCGAAACGGACACAATCCGCCCCCGGCCATCATAAGCAAGCGCAATGTAGCGTATGCCATTATCCGCGCTGACGCGCGTCAGTTTATCTGAAGAGTCATAGGTATATTCGAAAGCGTGACCCTGTGGGTCGGCGCGTGAGGTGATCTTGCCGCTCTCGTCGAACTCGAACCTAGCTTGCTCGGGCGTCGTCAAAATGTACGTCGTTCCAGATTTTGTCAGCGAGGCCAGCACCCCGGGCCCCGGTGTATATATACCATCGGCCTCGATCTTGTAAAGGTACTGATTGCCGAGTACATCCTTGAACAGTACGAAGCCTTCCATGCCACCCGGATCGGTTGGGAAGATCAGCTTCGCATCGTGGTTGTGTGTCCAACCATAACCAAGTTGCCCGATATATTGATCGACCGTCCCTGAGGAATAGGCGCGCTGGAAGACCAGGTTGCCTGCGGAGGTGGGGAAGGATAGGTCAGGCAGGCCGAACGAAAACACACCCGTGCGCGAGTCGATCGGGTCGCCGCAGTTACCCTGTGTACAGGTCACAGAACTGATCTGATAGCCCAAATCTGCCGCAATATCTTTGATGCGTTGCTTGATCTGCGCCAGGTTCCAAACGGAGCCGTTGAAAATATCCTTCAACCAATCGAAACCGGTTGTCGCATTACAGGCATAGGTCTGCTGCACCACCTGCTGGGCGGCCTCCTGCGATTCGGCGCAGGCATAGGTGGTGGCGCTATCCACAAAGACATTCAGATGGTAACCGGTCGAGCTGACGTAATGCCCGACGTTGCCATGTTGGGTGCTCAACTGGATGTTCTGGGTCACCAGCCCGGCCACGCCGTTGTTCCAACTACTTAGCGGGACAGGGAAAGTAAACTCGCCAGTCGGGACAGAATTCGTGAAAGAGCTGACCTGCTGACCGTTGAAGCTGATCTGGCCGGAGTGCGGCAAAACATTGCTATGCGGATCGAAGGTCATGCCCATACTGATTGTGCCGATGCTGGCTTGGTTAAGGAAGGCTGGGGTTCTTAGCGTTGTTGTAATGTTAGGCCGGTTGGTGCAGTACCAGTCTGCGCTAAAGAAAGACATAATGCAGTTGCTGACCGGCACCATATAGACCTGTTTACCGCTTGGGCAGGCGGTTGTCCCGCTCAAATCGGCCACTACTCCCGCACCCAGGCCGTGAAGTGTGTAATTGATGGCACTGATATCGTTATTCCGCTTGGGGCTGTCTGGGTTGAAGGATACCAACTGCGGGCCGGACACGATGGAAGCCAATGAATTGGAATTCGTGGCACTGGCCATGTTGGCCGCAGTAAAGATCGGGTATGCCACTACTTTAATCGACTGGCCAGTTTCCAGGCGCGCGTGGTCCAGGGTGGGCTGCAGCAGGATATTGGCCGGCAGACCCGTGGCCGGGTCCACCGCCGCCAACGACAAATCGGTAATGGTCTTACCGTGATTGGTGATCACATAGGTTCTGGCCAGTGTTACCGGGTCGAAGGCATTCGTAGCTTCCACGATACTATAATCGCCGTCTGAAAGAACCTGCACATCCAGCACTGCGTTATCGACGATCGGCGTACTGTCGATATCCGCGACAAGATGAGCGGTCAGTTCGTAGTTATGGAGCAACGCATCTTGGGTATGGATGGCAAGGGTAACCTGTTTAGTCTCACCCGGCTGCAGCGTGATAGTCTGGTCCGTGCTGCCGCTGTCAACAAAGTTGACGATCAAATCCTGGTAGGAGTTGAGGACAGAAGTCGTCAGGGTGTGAGAGATCGAATCATCGTTCCGCACCCCCACCTGCGCACGCTGGTCGTAGTCGCGGTCGATGGTGAAATTCTGCTGGTGGCTCAGGAAGACGATACCGTTCCCGACACTGAAATGGCGTGTGAGCGTATTGCTGCCGCAATCAGACGTGGCGGTCACGCTCCAGACATAGGCCGTATTACGGGCCACCCCACTAACCTGGACAGAGTGGTTGATATCATCCGGGGTGGTAAAAGCCTGGGCCTGTTCGGGATGGCCAATCGGGTAGACGGAGAGGGCTCCGGTGGTGTGGGGTGCCGTGCGCCAACTGATCAGGACGGATGTTGAGCCGCTGACACTATTTTCTTCTGGCGCATCGACCATGACCTGCGGCTTTGTATCGAGAATAAGCTGTGCGGCAGCGTTCACCGATTGGCCAGAACCGTCCGAGGCGACGGATACGGAGAAGGGAAACGTTTGCGCAGGCTGGCAGACTCCCACCGAAACTTTCATCTCCACGTCCGCCGATGCGCCGGGTGTCAGGGCAACGGAATCCGGCGTGAACGTCACCCAATCTGAATCCAGACCACTGGCCGATAGGCCATAGGTATCCGGCAGCAACCCAGTGTTGGCCAGGTGGATCGTATAGGTCACAGTCCCGCCCAGACTCAAACTGGTGCTGGCAGGAGATATGGTAGACATAAACCTGAAACTCCCGACGATCTCGGTGGAGACATTAGCCGTGTCGTTGCCGGGGTTGCTCTCTGGGGAAGTGGTCGAGACCGAGGCTGATGCGGTTAGATTCGTCCCCAAGGCGACCGTATTCTGGATCGTCCCCGCAACCATGAAAGTAATATGTCCTCCAGAGTCGATGTCTCCCAAGTTCCAAGTCAGAGTATTGCCCTGCTGCACAGGTTGGACCGTGCCAGTCTGGCCGGTGTAAGTGACACCTGCCGGGAGAGTTAACATCATCACCACGTTATCAGCCGTGAAACCACCTGCATTGTTCACGCCAAGTGTATATTGGATGCTCGAACCTGCCGAAGCCTGCGAAGGAGCGCCGAGGGAGGCCACGACATCCGTACCGATGAATTGGACGGCGGCAGTCTTCGAAAGCACCTGGCCATTAACCGTTGCAGTGATCGTGCTGGTCTCGGTCATGGCATCCTTAACCTGGGCACTGAATCTGCCTTGGCTGTCCGACGAGCCTGACGATTGAGCAAGCGTGGCATGCCCGCTCGCCGAAATACTGACCTGGGCTCCCGAGATCGGGTTTTCATGCGCGTCCAGTACCGTGACAGTCACAGTGGCGCTTGTCGTCCCATCTGCAAGAGACTGCTGTGTGACTGGGGTAATCGTTGAGACTGTTGTGCTGATTGGGCCGGGTAGGAATTCCACCGTACCTTGCTGCCCGATCAACTGCTGGCCGCTGCGGGCCCGAATCGTCCGGGTTCCCGCAATGGTGGCCGTCAGTTTTCCGCTGGCAAAGCCGTTCTGGTTGGTGCTGCCGATGGAGACATATTGATTTAATCCTACGGCCTGGTTATTGATAGATAATGCCAGCCCGGAAGCCAGCGCTATTTCCACCGGCGCATTCGGAACCGGCTGGCCATTGATATTCAGCAAGGTGACCGAAACAACGGCCCCATTCACATCCTGGATTGTCACTGCAGATGGCACAATCTGGACGGTGGACTGTGTCTGGTCCACACTACCCATATAAATTGTGCCATCATCCCCTTTTTGATATCCGGTGCCACCGACAACTCTCATGATAACCGTTGGGGCTATACTATCCGAATATACGGCGATGCGTCCGCCGCCACCGCCGCCGGCCGTGCCGAACTGGGCCACCGCACCCTGTCCGCCGTTGGCGCTGATCGTTCCGCTGCCGGCGAGCGCGCCTGCCGTGATCCAGATACTGCCACCCGAAGCGCCGGCGCCCGCCTCGAACTGTCCCGCAGCGCCGGCGGCTCCATTGGCGGAAATGGTACCATTGGCCGTCAGGCTATTAGCTACGATCAGTCGAACGGCGCCGCCTCCTACCCCTCCGAGGAAGCCACCGTTGTTCTGGCCTCCACTGCCCAGGTCTGCCGGGGTATATAGACTGCCGTACGTACTTCCTCCGAGCGGCCCGGCGCCGTTCCCGCCTTTTCCACCGTACCCGGAACCTCCGGGTTGCGGCCCGGCCCAAGCTCCAGCCGCCCCCACTCCCGGGCCTTTCGCGGAGGCGTACCCCAGGCCATCTGCCGAAACCAGGCCGCCGCTTTGTACCGTCAGGCTGTCGACATTCAGGGTCACACCATAGTCGTTGGTGTAGTTCGCGTCCCCGTTATCGTAAGAGGCCAGGCGCAAAGTCGAGCCTGATCCCACAGTGATGGAATCAAAGCTATAAACGCCTCCCGAATGGGGTGGCGAGCCTGCCTGCAACTCCAGCCCCCCGTTGGTCTGTGTGGTAATAATGGTAGGGCCGACCAGACCATTCTTGATGACAAGCATCACGCCTGAGAGTGTGAAGTTCGCTGGCGCCTGTACGACACCATCCACCTCCAACCGGCCGGTTCCATCGCCGGCGATGGTAGTGTTGGATAAGGTAACGTTGGAGGTCGTCCCCAGGATTCGCAGGATAGCTTTTCCCTTTACATCGATTTTGTCCAGATTGTAATTGCCTGCCAGCAGAACTGTCTGAGAACCAGCCTGGGAATTATTATTCACGGCCAGGCGATTTTCCTGGGTCCAATAAATCGTCCCGGCGCCACCTATCTGGCTGCCCGCAACCCCGTAAGCCTTCACCGGGCCGGTGAAGGCATTACTGCTCAATGGCACATCGATCGCCACCCGCCCTCCGCCGCCACCGCCTGACGAGCCGCATACGCCGCAGCCGCCGCCCAAGCCTCCGTTCGCCCGAATCTCACCGGCGCCCGTCAATGTACCTGCGCTGATCCAGATGCTCCCGCCAGAGCCTCCACCACCACCGCCAAACGTGCTTGCACCACCATTCAACCCGTTGGCCGAGATCGCCCCGTCGACGATCAACTCATTGGTTACCACCAGTTTAATGGCGCCACCCCCTGCTCCTCCGTTGGCGACCACAGATGCGCCGTCGAATGTACTCCCGCCTCCGCTGCCGAGGTCTGCCGGGGTGTAGAGACTGCCATATGTACTTCCTCCAACTGGCCCACTCCCATTGCCACCCAAACCGCCGTAGCCTGCACCCCCCGGTTGTGGCCCCGCCCAACTGCCGGGCCCGCCCTTCCCGGGGCCTTTCGAAGCCGCGTACCCCAACCCGTCTGCAGTTAACAAACCGTTACTCTGGATGGTCAGGCTGCCAGTGTTCAACGTCACACCCAAATCGTTGGTGTAGTTCGTATCACCGTTGTCGAGCGATGCCAGTCGCAGGGTTCCACCCGATTGAATCAGAACGCTATCAAATGTATAAGAACCGCCATTAAGTGTACAGGTTTCCCCGCTCGCAAGCACCAGATACCCACTGGTGAGGCAGCTTGTTATCTGCTGCGGTTTGTCTCCCGACCCAGCAAAAAACTTGCCGACATCATCCAGAAAAGTCCATTGTGTTTGCTCAGACGCTATTTCGGAAGATTTATTCCCGGGGCTGGTCTGGCCCGGAGAATAAAGTCCCGCCGCCATTGCTCCCGACGGCAGCATACCGTTGAACAGGACAATAGCAATCAGCAAAGAGCGTAAGATAATTTCGATTTGTCGTTTCACAATGGGCCTCCAGTAATTGTTGTTTCAAAAGACTTTTATATGATCGATATGTGCAAGATATTACACGATCTTCCAGGGGGGTACCCCCTCAAGTGCGGTGATATTAGTATCTGCATATGGATTGTTCCGGGCAACTCAAGGGCACAAAGCCGGCGGAGGAACGCGGCGGATAAAGTCAATTCACTTTGCATGGGATGCGCAAATATCCCTTTTCTAGGAGGGGAGGTGGAAGGCCTGGTATCAGTGTGTTCAAATGTAGCAAGTCTTGCTCTACCGCCTTAGGGTGACGCCAAGGATTATATGCCGTAGTAAATTGCAGCAAAAGTGTAGATGTGATTGGGTGCCAATAAAAAATGCAGATGGCAGGATGAGGGGGTCATCCTGCCATCTGCATGGAATAATTTATCATCAATTGGGTTATTTTACAAGCTGAAGGGCGTTGGGGGGTGGCTAATAAAGTGGCTTTTTGATAACGAAAGCAAAGCTCATCAATTTTTTGAGGACAGCCCATATATACTATCCTCAAAGAATGTTCGCCAATATACTTATTTGGAAATCCGTCTTGACATCTATGTAACTCTGAAAGATTGTGCCTTGGCAATACGCTCGCCCAGCGGCGGGTGAGAGTAGAACAAGAATACGACCCACGGTTCAGGATCCACGTCGCCGAGATTCTGATTAGCAAGGTGCACAAACGCGGATGCAAATGCTTGATTTTTGCCGGTGGACTGTAACGCATAATCGTCGGCCATACGCTCACGCCAGCGCGAAACAGCATTTTCCAACGGCATGGTAGCCAGGCCATATGCACCCAAGGCGATTATCAAGGCAGGAAACGCTGCAGGATCAGCAGGGCCGGTGAAGCCAAAGAATGTCACCGACCAATTCAAAGCCAGGGATGCCAGGTACAATCCAACCAAAGTAGCAACCGTGCCGAATGTAATTAAAAATGGGATGTCTTTGTGAACTTGATGTCCCAGTTCATGCGCAAGCACTGTCTCAATTTCATCGGGGCTAAATTCGTTAATTAAAGTATCGCCCAGGACAATTCGACGGGTACTGCCAATTCCTGTTAATGCAGCATTGGCTGAATTAGTTCGTTTGCTCATATCAAATTTATAGACGCCTTGAACCTTTGTATTTGCCCGTTCCGCCAGTTTCAACAAACGTTCAGAAAGATCAGCATGTTCATCGCCGAGCGGGATATATTTATTAAAAAGCGGCATGATCAACACCGGCGCCAGGTTGACGAGCAGGACCTGAAAGACCAGCAGTGCGCCCGCCGCCCACAACCACCAGGTATCCGGGAAAGCGCGCAGGAAGACATACAGGCCTTCGAGCAGGATCAAGCCAAGCGGAACTGCAATCAGCAGTCCCTTGAGTTGGTCGATGGCCCAGTCGTTGAGTGTCTGGTTGGACTGGTCGAAGCGGTGCGGCAGAACAAAGCCGGAGTAATAGCTGAGCGGCAGGTTGAGCACAAAATAAATGCCGCCAAAAGTTGCTGTGAAGGCCAGCACCACCAACCAGTCATTGGTATTGAAACCCATCAACCAGGTGCGCAAGCCTGAGTCCCAGCCGGTAAGCAGCCAGGCGAGCGCATACACAGCGCTGAAAGCAGTATCCGCCAGCCATAGGCGGCGTTTGATACGGGCATATTCCTTGGCTTGTTTTTGTTTTTCGGGGTCGAGTGTAGTCATGGGATTGTCCAATTTTAGATTTTATCTATTGAAGAAGGTTCGGTCTGGTTTGAAATCTAAAAAATGCCTCAGGTCGGTCTGTAAGCCGCACGCGCCCCCTCAATGGGGGTTCTGTCCAGCCGGTAATATAAAAATGCCTCAGGTCGGTCTGTAAGCCGCATTCTGTCCATGGCGCCGTGGCGCCACTGGACGGTCATCTCTCTAGGCAGTCTACCCGGGACTCGACGAGGCGAGCAGCCTCTCGTCCCTGTTCGACCTTGCTCCCGGTGGGGGTTACCAGGCCGCCCGCATTGCTGCGGACGCCGGTGGTCTCTTACACCACCTTTTCACCATCACCGACCCCCTCCGCCCCTCCCCCTGAAGGAGGAGGCTGGGTAGGGGTCGGCAGTGTATTTTCTGTGGCCCTATCCGGCAGATTGCTCCGCCCCGGGGTTTCCCCGGCACCGCGCTCTATGGAGTGCGGACTTTCCTCGATCCCTCGCCGAAACTCGGGACCGCGACCGTCCGACCAACCTGAAGCGCTTTCATCATACCTTCCCCCCGCCCGCCCGTCAATTACCATGTTTAAGCGCATCTAACTTTACTAAACTTGCCGGCTGGCCCCTTTGACATTCTGCGCGCCTGCGGCTAAAATGATAATGGCGCCTTCTAGTAGCCGAACTTTCTAAGCATGTAGGCTAAGGTACCCTTGACCACACCTGCCACCCTTCGACAGGCTCAGGGCACCGCCTGCCCCGCCGTACCCCAGGCGGAGTGTCCCACTCCGCTACGCTTCGGGGATGATATGCGGGCGGTGCCAGGGAAACCGTCAGGACAGGCGGGGCAGGGCAGCCATATTCACACTACATCCTTATGTTGGCCGGGCACTAGACGCCCCTCGATCGGGGATTTCCCCACAAGTACCCGAACTTTCGAAACATGTGGAAAGAAGCCCTTGATCCCGCCACCCCGCCAAAACCGCGGGGCAGCAAGCGCCATGACCACGCTTATCTGATTTGCTTAGCAAATCGGCCAGCGCCAGCCTGTCATGGACGACGGACAGTCCGGGGGAAATCCTCAGAACAGGCAGGACGGGGCAACCTTATTTACACTACATTCTTATTTATGGTGGCCGGGCAAAGCCGAAGGCCCCCTGTGGATAGGCAAGGAGCAATCGTGAGCACTAAATGGCCTGAAAAATACGTGATCGGCCTGACCGGCAATATCTCCACCGGCAAGAGCGTGGTGCGGAAAATGCTCGAGCACCTGGGTGCCTACGGCATCGACGCGGATGGGCTTTCTCACCGCGCCACGGCCAAGGGCGCGCCCGGTTATCAGGCCACCATTGATGCCTTCGGAAAGTGGGTTTTGGCCCCCGACGGCGAAATCGACCGCTCCAAGCTGGGCAAACTGGCTTTTACCGACCCCGAAGCCATGGCGCGCTTGGAAGCCATTATCCATCCGCTTGTCCTGCAAGCCATCGATCTCATGGTCAAACGCGCCACACAGCGCGTGATCGTGATTGAAGCGATCAAACTGCTCGAAAGCGACCTGCGCGATGCTTGTGACGCGATCTGGGCCGTGAACGTGCCCGAGGATATACAGATCAAGCGTCTGGTCGAAAAGCGTGGCCTGAGCGCCGAGGAGGCTGCACAGCGCGTCAAGTTCCAGAGTTCGCAGCAGGAGAAGCTGGCCGCCGCCAACACCGTCATTCAGAACTTCGGCTCATTCGAGGATACCTGGAAACAGGTCGTCGCCGAATGGAAAAAGGTCGCTCCACAGTCTGATACCTTTCAGACGGCCAAACTGGCCGAAGGCGAATTCCTGGTGGCTCGCGGCCGCCCGCGCGATTCTGCCGCCATCGCCGAACTCGTCACCCGTCTGAGCGGCGGCACTCACACGCTCACCCCGGACGACGTGATGGCCGCCTTCGGTGAAAAGGCCTTCATGTTGCTGCAACAGAACGGCAAGAACGTCGGTGTAGCCGGCTGGCAGGTGGAAAACCTGGTAGCCCGTACGACTGAATTTTTCATCGACCCCTCTGTACCAACTGAAGATGCGCTCAAAATCCTGATCATGGAAGTCGAGCGCGCCTCAGCAGATTTGCAATGCGAGGCTTCCCTGCTATTCCTGCCGGCCGACCTGGCTGCGCACCAGGCCACCTGGAAACAGCTCGGTTACGAACCACGCGTGCCGCAGTCGCTGGGCGTCCAAGCCTGGACAGACGCTGCAATCGACTCGGCCCAGCCGAACACCAATCTCTTCTTTAAACAATTGCGCCAGGACCGGGTCCTGCGTCCAATTTAAGGGTACCAGGGAGCAGGTAATTCGGAGTTGCAAAAGAATAACTCCGCAGTTTAATGATCCGCAGATTGCGCAGATGAACGCAGATTTTGACTAAAAACATCTGCGGAAATCTATGTAATCTGCGGATTAATTCTTTGACAAACCCTTAAGCAATCCTCATGAATATCAACCCCTAATTGCCCATTCCCTGCAATGGCTGAACTTCTCAACGATCTGCTCTTCATCTTCCAGCGTCTCAACTGGCTAAGTGTCATCGATATTCTTTTGGTGACGCTGACCTTCTTTGGCGTGCTGTATCTGCTGCGTGATACGCAGGGTATGGTCTTGTTGCGTGGGGCCATTTTCCTGGTCGTCTTGCTGGCCCTGCTGACGGCCCTCGTGGACCTACCAGCGTTTTCGTGGCTGCTGCGTACCACCCTGCCCGCCCTGCTGCTTGCCATTCCGGTTATTTTTGCGCCCGAGATTCGGCGCGCGCTCGAACGGATCGGCCGCGCAGGCACTTTCATCACCTTCAGCACAGATCATGAAAACGTTGAGATACAGACCGCCATTCGGACGGTCGTCAACGCAGCCACGCGGCTCTCGGCCCGCCAGCACGGAGCGTTAATCATCCTGCAGCGCCTAGACAGCCTCGAAGAGTACATCCACACCGGCGTGCTGATGGATTCGCACCTGACACCCGAGTTGCTCCTGCAAATTTTTTACCCGAACACTCCGCTGCATGACGGCGCAGTGATCATCGAAGGCAATCGCGTCATCGCCGGGGCGTGCGTCATGCCGCTCTCGGCCAGCGGCATCCTGACGCGTTCGCCGGACCGGCAAATGGGTCTGCGCCACCGCGCGGCGCTGGGCATTTCGGAAGCCTCCGATGCCGTCGCCGTGGTCGTTTCGGAAGAGACCGGCTCCATCTCGATCGCGCATGCGGGACGCATGATTCGCCGCCTCGACCCGGACCGGCTCGAAAATATCCTGAGCGCTTTTTACCGCCCCGAGCGGCACAGCAAAAGTTTTGTCCGGCGACATTTCCCGTATCTGTTCTGGCAGGACGACTAAGGTCTGGCATGTTTAGATGGATCCTTCGCAACTTGAGCACCATGGGCCTGGCCCTCGTGCTGGCAATCACCGTCTGGGTATCGGCAGTCACCGCCGCCGACCCGGACGAAGTGCGCACCTACCCGCGCGCCATCCCGCTCGAAATCCAGGGGAAAGGCCTGGGACTGGTAATTGTCGGTTCCACAGTTCCAGAAACGATCAATCTGAGGCTGCGCGCGCCCCGTTCGGTATGGGACAAACTCTCGGCAGCAGATAATTCAGTCGGAGCCTATATAGACCTGGCCGGGCTCGGCGCCGGGCAGCACGATGTCGACGTGCAGGTACAAATCGGAGTCCGACCGGTACGGGTTCTATCCGTCTCTCCGCAAACGCTAAGCCTCGATCTTGAGCCGCTTGCCACGAAAACCTTTGCCATCAACCTGGCGATTATAGGTGAAGTTGCCATCGGCTTCCAGACAGGCACACCAAAAATGGATATACAGGAAGCGCTCGTCTCCGGCCCGGAAACGCTGCTTGCACAGGTAAAGCACATCCAGGTCGATCTGAACATTGCCGGGCTGCGCCAGAATATACAGGCTTCGCTGCCTTTACGCGCCCTGGATGCGAACGGTGCCGCAATCTCCGGCCTGTCCATCAATCCTGAAAGCGTACACTTGCAGTTGCCTGTTACCCAGCAAGGCGGCTACCGGGATATTGCCGTGAAAGTGCTCGTGCATGGACAGGTAGCCGGCGGCTACCGGCTGACAAACATCTCCGTTTTTCCACCGGTATTGACGGTATACTCCAGCGAACCTTCGCTGGTCAATGATCTGCCCGGTTTTGTGGAAACACAGCCGCTCAACCTGAACGGCGCTTCACAGGATATCGAAACGCGGCTGGGCCTGAACATGCCCACAGGTATTTCGGTTGTGGGAGAACAGACCGTCCAGGTGCAGGTAGGCATCGCGGCCATCGAGGGCAGCCTGAGCTTGAACAATATGCCAGTGGAAATCATCGGCCTGGCAGACGGGTTGGAAGCGCATATCTCCCCGATCACCGTGGATGTAATCCTGACAGGCCCCCTGCCCCTGCTCGATAAGCTCTCTGCCGGGGACCTGAAAATCATCGTTGACCTGACGGGTCTGACAGCCGGGATACATCAGTTGACCCCGCAGGCACAGATCATCATTAATGATGTGCAGGTACAATCGATCAACCCGGCAACCATGGAAGTGACGATTGCACCGCAGGCAACGCCGACGGCAAAACCTTATTAATCTGACCCTTACCTCAACCCTCACCCCTGCCCTCTCCCCAAAGGGAGAGGGAGAAGATTTGAAGAAATGACCAAACCTGTCGTAGCACTGGTAGGACGCCCAAACGTGGGCAAAAGCACCTTGTTCAACCGCCTCATCGGAGAACGACTGGCGATTGTGGACGATACCCCTGGCACCACACGCGACCGGATTTTCGCTGATTCAGAGTGGAACGGGGTCATCTTCACGGTCGTGGATACAGGTGGGATCGACCCGGTCCATGGCGGAAAAACGCCGCTCTCCATCGGCTCGGCAGACTTCATCGAGCAGATCCGCGCCCAGGCGATGATCGCCATCCGTGAAGCGGACGTGATCTTGCTCCTGGTCGACGGCCAGACCGGGCCGACTTCTTCGGACGAGGAAGTCGCGCAGATCCTGCGCCGCAACCAAAAGATCGTGGACGGCCAGCCCTTTCCACCCGTCCTGCTGGTGGTCAACAAATGCGAAAGCGCCGTCGAACGCGCCGCAGTGGCGCAGTTCTACGAACTCGGCCTGGGCGAACCGCGCGCGATCTCAGCCGTGCACGGCACCGATACCGGCGACCTGCTGGATGACGTGGTGCGGGCCTTCCCGAAACAGGCAGAAGAACCCGCGGATGATTCGGTCAAGATCGCCATCGCGGGCAAGCCGAATGCCGGCAAGTCCAGCCTGCTCAACCGGCTGGTGGGCGAGGAGCGCGCCATCGTCAGCCCGATTGCCGGGACAACACGCGACGCCGTGGATACAAAAATTCAGTTCGATGGTGTTGACATTACGCTGATCGACACAGCCGGCATCCGCCGCCGTGGCAGGATCGACCCCGGCGTGGAAAAATACAGCGTGCTGCGCGCGTTCAAAGCCATCGAACGCGCCGATGTCGTGCTGCTAATGATCGACGCGCAGGAAGGCATCACCGCGCAGGATACGCATATTGCCGGGTATATCCTGGATGAGTGGAAATCGTGCGTTGTACTGGTCAACAAATGGGACGCTGTCGAGAAGGATTCGTATACGATGGATGCCTTCACCCAAAGAGTGCGCCAGGAATTGAATTTCATGGACTACGTCCCGATCCTTTTTATTTCGGCCAAGACCGGCCAGCGCGTGGACCAGGTGCTGCCCCTGGCCCTGCAGGTGCAGGAGGAACGGCTGGTACGCCTGACCACCTCCAAGCTGAATGCGGTACTGACAAAAGCCCAGGACGAGCACCCTGCCCCCACCCACGCCGGCCAGCAACTCAAGATCTACTACGGCACGCAGGTGCGCTCTGACCCGCCCACCTTTGTGATGTTCGTCAATAACCCGAAGCTGATGCACTTCACATATCTGCGTTTTTTGGAGAACCGCATCCGCGAGGAATATGGCTTTCTGGGCACACCGATCAAGCTGGCGGCCAAGGGGCGTAAGGAATGATGAAGTAAGCAGTGAAAAGGGAGAAGGAAAACCGGAGTTTGGGGATGGATAATTTAATTCGCAGATATATAAAATCCCCGCTCTCTTAAGAGAATGGGGATTTTATGTTCCTGATTACTGGCAACTGCCTACGGCACCCACTCGAAATGGATCAACGAGAATAGATAAGGCTGGCCGTTGATGTACTCGATCCCTACCAGGAAATCACGCCAGTCCAGGTTGGTGCCGGTGGCAGGTTTATAGACCGAATAGAAATTTATGTTCGTATACTCGGAAGGCCACGGCGTGCTGACAGCCCCAGCTTTGGACGTGTCGTTGCAACCCAACTGGTAACTTGAATTGTAGACATCAAGCAGTTTGGGCTGCATGACATCCTTGAACGTCCCGCTGACGTTTGCGCCGCTGGCAGGGGCTGGACCCCAGTTCTGGACGGCGGTGCTGGTAAAGATGGACGTGGCGTCAGCCGGAGCATAGTTCACCGGGTCGTTGTTGGGTACCAGGCGGATATCGACACCATGCCTGGGGCTGATAAGCGCCGACAGGGCCGCACCGTCGGAATTTTTAAGCGCATTGCCCAAATTCGTAAGTAGCGCGGTCACTTTGGCATCCGCGCAGAACGCGGCCGGGGGCACGTATTCGGTCAGGAAGAAGGCAAAGGCCCAACCCGTGATGCCACCTGTTTCCTGAATTTGCCACCACTCGTCAGAACCGACCGTGCTGGGTGAACCGATGCGCCCTAAATTGGTTTCGTTGTAATCCAGCCAACCTATCAAGGGATTGTTTTGGCCGGGCGCTGAGCGTACATAAACGATGTAGCCTTTGGAGACGTCCACCACTGCAAAAGAACCAGAAGCTGTGGGCGCTGTGGTAGGCGTAACGCTTGGTGTGCCAGGGACAGATGTCTTGGTAACTGTGGGGGTGGCGGTTAATGTGCCGGGGATCGGGGTCCGGGTCACCGTAGCAGTAACCGCCGTGGTAGCAGTGGCTCCACTGGGACGGGTGATGCGCGGAGCAATCCACAGGGCATTGTCACCGTCAGCAGAACCGGCCGCCAGGACGGTCAGAATAAACTTGACGTTCTGGCCTGCCAGGGAAGACAGGTCCAGGTCCACGTTGTAAGTCAGGCCTTCATAACGTTCGCGAAACACCCAGAAAGACTGCACTGCGTTGGAGCCAATTTGGTAGTCCAAACGGTAGGTAACGAAGCAAGCTGTCGCGTTGAACTGGCAGCCAATTGTGGTCTGGAACCGGTCACCACTCTGGACGGCAAATACCGGGTAGATGCCCTGGATAAAACCATCCGTGATGCTTTGTGGGACGGTCAACAAAGTCGGGCGGGTTTCGGTGGCGCCCGTCTCAAGCTGGACACTGTTCAGCCGGATGGCGAAACCGCGAATATCGTTCAGTGCGCCGGGGAAAGCCAGCGTACCTGCCCCGCTCGTCCAGGTGGCAGCACCGGCATTTGCGGCAAAATCATAGCCGGAGCCAGCAACACCACCGTTGACGACGATATCCACCCAAAAGGGGCCATTGCTTGAACCAACCCCAAAGAGCGAATTGGAGGTATTCTGGAACTGCCAGAAGCCGCGGTAAGCGCCGTTGGCGGCCGGGGAAGTCAGATTGACCGAAATATCAATCGTCGCACCGGGAGCAACTGCGGAAGGCAGATTCATCGAAGTAGGCCCGCCCATCTGGCTGCCGCTGAAGAATACCAGCTTGTAGGATGTCGACCAGGCGCAGGTGCCGATATTCTTGATACGCCAGGTTTTGGTGAAGGCCGTATTGGGAGCAAAGCTGGTCCCATCCGGGATGGTAAGGTCCGCAATCAGGCTGCCACGGTCACAACCATTCTGGTTGGCGCCCGTAGGTGTAACAGTTGGTGTTGTGGTGGTTGCGCCGGGCACCGGGGTTTTGGTAATGGTAGACGTCAGTGTGGCAGTGCTGGTGCTGGATGAGCCGCCGCTGACAATAATCTCCACCCACCAAGGTTTATCCGCCGCCGAGCCGATGCCGAACAGCGCACCGGAGGCATTCTTGAGCATCCAGAAACCTTTGTAGTGGCCGTTGACCGCCGGGGATGTCATATTAACCGAGGGCAGATCGACCGTTGTGTTTGGAGCAACAGTTGAGCCAAGAGCAAGCTCGCTGGGGGCGCTCATCGGGTCGCCGCTGACGAACACCAGTTTAAACGCCGTTGTCCAGGTGGATTTGCCCGTATTTTTAACGCGCCAGGTTTTGATGAATGGGGTGTTAGGCCCAAAGGTGGTACCGTCCGGCACGGTTACATCCGCGACAAAAGTGGCACGGTCGGCACCCGTGTTCGGTACGGGAGTCTTGGTCGGGGTGGGCGGGGTTCCGGTCACGGTGGGCGTATTGGTTTTCTGCGTTCCACCAACGCTGGTGATGCGCGGCGCGGCCCACAGGGCACGGTCACCCGTAGCATAACCGGCAGCACCCACACGCAAGATAAATTTGACATCCTGCCCGGCAAGCGAACTCAGATCCCGATCGGCGCGGTAATACAGGCCCTCGTAGCGCTCATTGAACGACCAGAAGGTCTGGGCAGCACCGGAACCGATCCGGTAATCCAGACGGAAATTGACGTAGCAAGAAGTGGCTTGATATTCACAGTTGATAATAGATTGGAAATGGTCGCCATTCTGGATTCGTATGGCAGGATACTCAGCCTGGACGAAGCCATTAAAGATGTTTTGCGGAATCACCTCCAAGCCTACGCCGGTAAAGGTTGTGCCATCCTCCAGCTTCGGATTCTCCACTTTTGATCCGGGACCGTTCGTCCAGGTGGCTGAAGATACGTTTTGTGCAAAATCATATCCCGTTCCGCCCCCGCTCGAAGTTGAAACCCGGATTTCCACCCAGAAAGGTTTGTCGGCTGCGACACCGATGCCAAAGATGATGTTATTGGCATTTTTCAATTTCCAGTTGCCGCGGACTGTGCCGCTGACGTTCGGCGCCGTCATCTTGAGAATGGTCAGGTCAACTGTTTGGCCGGGTGAAACGTTCTGATTCGGAAAAGCTACCGGAGCAGATATACCCATCGAGTCGCCGTTGTCAAATACCAGGCTGTAGTCTTTGGTCCAGGTACAAGTGCCAACGTTTTTCAGCCGCCAGGTTTTGGTGAAAGTATCGCCAGCTTTTACTGGCGTACCGTCGGGGATGGTCACATCGGCGACGAATTGCGCCGCGTCACAGATAGCCGCGCTGGCCGACTGCGGCGCCATGAAGGATTGGAACAGCAGGGCCAGCAGCATAAGCAGCGTGCCGAAGGTGGTTTTCTTATTCATGAGCATACTCCTCCAAAATAGAAGCCGTTTATATACTAAATAACGGCCCAAGGTCGCAAAGAGTTCCGGCGTATAAATTACCAAATCATTACCTGCTATAGTATATACTGCTTTTGTATTACACGAATATCGCAGAAAGATTGCAATCCAATGTATCAAAAATGACCAGAGTTTCCCTGCCATATTTCGAACCCTCATCAAGCCGGCTAAAAAGAGCGGTTGCCCACTGCGAGAATATCTCATCCCCGTTCACTGTAGTGAACGGGGATGATAGTTACGGTTGCGGCAAAGAACAGCGGCCTTTTCGGCAATGTGATTTTTTAACAGCTCCACTGGTAGTTGTATAGTGCGAAGACATAGGGCTGACTGTTCACAAATTCAGTACCGACCAGCAGGGTGCGCCAATCATCTTCTATACCAGGTGTTCCGGGTTTGTAAAGCGAGTAGAAATTAATGTTGGTGTATTCCACCGGCCAGGGTTGGGCAATCGTGCCAACCTTTGAAAGGTCGTTGCAGGACATTTGCAAACCAGGGCTGTTATAGACTTCAAGCATCTTGGGTTGAACTTCAGCTTTGAATGTGCTGCCCGGAAGCTGGTCACTGCAGGGTGCGGAGCCCCAGTTATACAGGGTTGTATTTGTGAATATACCTGCAGCACTCACTTTCGTGAAGTTGATCGTGGTAGGGGCATAAAAGGAAGCCAGGCGGATATTCACCCCATGCCTGGGACTAACAAGGGCCGCTAGCGCGGCCCCGTCAGAGTTCTTCAGTGCATTTCCCAGATTGGTGAGAAGTGTTGTAACTTTTGCGTCCGAGCAGAAATTTGCCGCCGGCACATATTCGGTCAGATAGAAGGCATTTACCCAGCCGGTGCCTCCACCCGGTTTGAAAATCGCCCACCACTCGGCGGAACCGACCGTACTCGAGGCGCCCGTCCGAATGACATTGTTGGCATTATATGCCAGGGAAGCCACGAGCGGGCTGTCCGCGCCAGCCTTTGAGCGGACGTTGAGCGTATCCGTAACGCCTACTACTGCATACGAACCGGTCGAAGCCGAACTCAGCCAGGTGAAAGTTGACATCATCTCCGCGAACACAGCCGACTCGGCGTCAAAGTTGAACTGCACGATCTCGGTCGGGAAGGCGCCCAGCGTACCGGAATGCAGCACAAAACCCATGGCAATACATGCATTGCCTTTGACGGTGTAATAGAGTGTCCACTCGCGGATCTGCCCCGCGCCCTGGTCCACCCCGCTTTGTTTCGTAAACGTAATGCCATTGAAGGTTACCTGCTGCGATGGACCGCCGCCCACCGGCAAACTGCTGCAGCTGGACACATTTTCAGTGACAGACATATCCAGGTATTTCGACGTCAGGTTCGTGCCCGGCGCCCTGGGCAAATCGATATGCACGGCATTGTCCAGTGCGTTGCTGAGCTGGCCCTCGGGCGGATACTGGAACTGGAACTGGTATTTCGGGTTGGTATAGGTCAACCAGTTCCCATGAAGAGGCGTGGCTGTAGCGGTCGCTGCAGTTCCGCCGCCGGCGCGGACAATACGCGGAGCAACCCACAGCGCCCGGTCGCCCGTCGGAGAACCGCTGGCCAGCACCAGCAGGAAGAATTCAACATTTTTCCCTGCCAGGAACGACAGGTCCAGGTTGACGTTGTAGGTCAGGCCTTCGTACTTCTCTTTGAATAACCACAGGGTCTTTGTACCGGCGCTGGTGCGATAATCAATTCGATAGGTCATATAGCAGGAAGTAGCTCCGTACTGACAGCCGATCGTCGCCTGGAAGTGGTCCCCGTTCTGGATCGCCAGCGACGGATAGAGCCCTTGAATATAACCGTCGGTCTTGTTCTGCGGCACCATCAACAGCGTTGGCTGGTTCACCGTCGTGCCCGTCTCCAACTGCACGCTGTCCAGCTTCATCGCAAATCCCTTGGCGTCCCCATCCGTACCCGGGAAGGACAACAGCCC
>WNFL01179112.1_pt2 | contig 24208 bp, 28 predicted proteins | sample 5400361 | NCBI WGS metagenome assembly WNFL01 (sample SAMN13153351, study PRJNA577476) | soil metagenome | isolation source: 40 cm soil on Douglas fir-dominated hillslope | place: USA:California | collected 2013-09-17
AGGCTTGCAGCTGTACGTGCCGCTCAACACCGCGGTCGACTACGTCCAGACGAAGGTCGTTTCGAAAGGTCTCGCCCAGCTCTTCGAGGAGCGTCACCCAGACCTGGTGGTGCACAAGCAGCTGAAGGAGCTTCGCAAGGGCCGGGTGCTGATCGACTGGAGCCAGAACGACCAGTACAAGACGACGGTCAACGTCTACTCGCTGCGTGCGCGCACGCGGCCGACAGTATCGACGCCGGTCACGTGGGCGGAGGTCGAGAAGTGCCTGAAGTCAGGCGACCCTTCGACGCTGGTGTTCGACTCGGACCAGGTGCTGGCGCGCGTCGCCAAGCTTGGTGACCTGTTCGAACCCGTGGTGAAGAAGAAGCAGAAGCTGCCTCGCTCGCTGCTGCAGCTGACTGGCGGCGCGCCGGCGGTGGAGAAGATGGCCAACCGGCGACGAAGCACGGGCGGCGGCGGCGGCCGGTATCCGCCGCAGAAGGGCCGGACAGGCCGCTTGGAACGCATGGAAAAGGGTTTGGAGTAGGCCGACAGCTGGCGGGCCGACCACGCGTCATCATCGCCGGCGCCGGCTTTGCGGGGATAACGTGCGCCCGCGCTTTGAAGCGCGTCGACGTCGACGTGCTGCTGATCGACCGCAACAACTACCACCTGTTCACGCCGCTGCTGTACCAGGTCGCCTCGGCCCTTCTCGACCCGGGCGAGATCGCGCGGCCAGTGCGTGAGCTCGTGAGGCCGCTGCACAACGTGGAGTTCCGGCAGGCCGAGATCACGGGCGCCGACCTGCAGCGCCGGTTGCTGCTCACCGACCACGGCCCGATCCCGTACGACTTCCTGGTGCTGGCGACAGGAGCGCAGACCGACTACTTCGGGAACGAGTCGGTGGCGCGCAACGCATTCGGGCTCAAAGGCCTGGACGAGGCCTTGACGCTGCGCAACCGCGTGCTGTCGCGCTTTGAGGCGTCGCGATGGGCCAAGACGCCCGAGGAGCGGCGGTCGCTGCTCGCGTTCGCGATCGTTGGCGGCGGACCGACCGGCGTGGAGCTGGCAGGTGCGTATGCCGAGCTGATTCGTCTCGTGCTGCGCAAAGACTTCAAAGACCTCGACATGACCGAGGTCCGCGTGGTGCTGTTGGAGGCGGCCGACACGCTGCTCGCGCCCTTCGAGCCGGAGCTGCGCGCCGCGGCCAAGCGGTCACTCGAAAGCAAGGGCGTGGAGGTGAAGCTGGGAGCACGGGTGGCCGAAATCGACAAGGACGTGATCCGGCTCGCCGGCGGCGGAGAGATTCAGGCGAGCACGGTTATCTGGACGGCGGGGGTGCGGGCGTCGGAGGTGGGCGCGACCCTTGGCGTCGAGGTCGGCAAGCAGTGGCGCGTCAAGGTGGCGCCGACGCTGCAGGTGCCAGGCCATCCGGCGGCCTTCGTCATCGGCGACCTGGCCGCCGCCACCGATGGAGAGACGCTGCTGCCGATGCTGATTCCGGTCGCGATGCAGGAAGCGAAGCAGGTGGCGCGGACGATCGCCGACATGGTCCACAACGGCGGCGCCTCAACGTTTCGCTATCGCGATCCCGGGATCATGGCGACCATCGGACGCAACTCGGGTGTGGCACAGCTGGGTCCGGTCCACCTGTCCGGGTTTCTCGGCTGGGGCATGTGGCTGGTGGTGCACCTGGTGAACGTGGTGAGCTTCCGCAGCCGCATCCTCGTGCTCATCAACTGGGCCTGGGAGTACCTCTTCTATGACCGGCCCGTGCGACTGATCGTCGCGGCGCGGGAGGAGCGGCGGAGTTAGTCGCCACGGACCGATACTTGTCCGTCGGATGAGACTGCGTTACCGGGTCGCGTCGCTCGTCGCCGTGCTTGTCCTGCTGGCGGGTTGCGGAGGCCTGCAGCCGGAGGACCCAGGTCTCGCGCTGAAGCAGGGCGCCTCCGCGATCGGTGGTTTGAAGACCGTCACCGCCACGCTCAAGGTCACAAAGGGCACGATCTCGTTCCAGGGATTCGCGCTGGTCTCAGCGACGGCGGCGATCCGACTGCCGGACGTCAGCGACACCGTGTACCTCGTTCGCCAGCAGGACCTGCAGCTCGGGCTCGAGATCGTGATCATCGGCGGCCAGGTCTTCCTGAAGCCGCCACTGTTGAGGTTCGAGCCGCTGACCGCCGCGCAAGCCGCGGACATACCCGACCTCGCGCGGCTGTTCGACCCGGTTACCGGGCTCCCCGCGGTCGTTCCGCTGGGCCGGAGCCCGAAGTACCTCGGTGCCGAAACCATCGACAACGTCGATTCTCACCGTGTAGAGGCGACCTACACAGCCGACCAGGTGAAGGGCATGCTGGCGCAGCTGTCATCACAGGGCGACGTCGACGCGGTGATCTGGGTCGGCGGGTCGGATCACTACATCCGCAAGGCGGTCTTGACAGGGAAGTTCGGAGACAACGGCGGCGAGGCGACGGTCGAGGTCGACCTGAAGGGCTTCAACGGGTCGGTGAACATCGCGTCTCCCGGCCGCACGGCGGCGTAGTCGTGGCGGGCGCCCTTAACAGGCTGGATTGTTCTCAGTCGCCCGCCGCTCTAAGGTCGAGGCGGCACGGTGAGAATGGGCTTTGGGGGAGGGAAAGCCCAGCGGGAGAGGGAGGGCCCAGCCAGGGGGCTGCTCACTTCGCGGCGGCGCCACGGTGACGAGCGCCTCGGGGGAGCCCGCGCAGCCGGCGTCTCAGTCGGCCCCGACAAGCGACAACCGCGCGCTGCTGCTCGGGCTTGCAGGCGCGGGCCTCTTCATCGCGGCGATGGACGCCTACGTCGTGGTCACCTTGCTGCCCGCGATGATCGCGGACGTCGGCCTGACTGTCGACCGTATCGAGCAGGCCACGCCGCTCGTGACGGGATTTCTTGGCGGCTACGTCGTCGCGATGCCGCTGCTAGGCGCCTACTCCGACGTCCGCGGCCGCGCCCCCATCTACGTCGCGTGCATGGCGGCGTTCGCTGTTGGATCCGTGATCACCGCGACCGCCGGACTCTGGCCTTTTGCCGGCCTGCCATGGCTGGTGGTGGGCCGCGTCTTGCAGGGACTCGGCGGAGGCGGTCTGGTGCCGCTGACTCTTGCCATCGCCGCCGATCTCTATCGGGACAGCAGCAGAACGGTCGCGCTCGGATCAGTCGCCGGCCTGCAGGAGGCGGGCAGTGTATTCGGACCGCTGTACGGAGCCACTCTCGCTGCCGCGGCAGCGTCCGCGGGCGGATGGCGATTTGTCTTCTGGTTCAACGTGCCGCTGGCTGCTGTTTGTGGAGCGGGCCTGTATCTGCTGCATCGCAGGCTCGCGCAGGGAACGGCAAAGGCGCCGACGCGAAGCAGCATCGATTGGATCAGCGCGGTGCTGCTCGGCATTGGACTCGGGCTGCTGGTGTTCGCCCTCTACCCCGACGATCCCAACAATCGCGCGACGGGCAGCCTCTTCATCCCCGCAGGACTTGCGAGCATCGTCGTGCTCGGCGTTTACGCGTGGCGTCAACTCCGACAGATCGAGCCGCTCATCCCTCGCGCCTTGCTGCGGAGCCGGCAGTTCGTCGGGTCGAGCGTCGCCAACCTCCTCATCGGCGGCGCGCTGATGGTGGCCCTGGTCGATGTGCCCCTTCTGGGCAGGTTGGTCTTCAGCCTCAATCAGCTCGACTCGGGCCTCCTGCTCACCCGATTTCTGATCGGTGTACCAGTGGGTGCGGTTATCGGTGGGCTCTTGGCGAGACGGCTGGGCGGCCGGCAGACCGCGTTGCTGGGCATCGCCCTCGCGGCGATCGCCTTCGTGCAAATGTCCACATGGCAGACCAGCGAGCTCGACCTGAAGCTGGGTCCGCTGCGGCAGGCGGACCTGGCGCTCGCCGCATGCGGGCTCGGCTTCGGCATCGTGATCGCCCCGCTCGCGGCCGCGGTCCTCGACCTGACGCGCGCCGAAAACCACGGCCTCGCCTCGAGCATGGTCGTGCTGGCTCGAACGCTGGGCATGCTGATCGGCCTCTCCGCGCTCACTGCCTTCGGGCTGCATCGGTTCCACCAGATTCTTGGCGCGCCCCAGCTCAACGACCCGACCGTCAGGGAACGGGTCGACCACCTGGCCAGACTCGTATCTGCGGCGTTTCTGCAGGAATACCGCGAGATCTTTGGCATCGCGGCAGCGCTCTGCGTGCTGGCGGGCCTTGTGATCTTCATCACGCTCGGCCCGGGGAGCTATCGCTTCTCGGCCACCGCCAGCAGGTAGGAATGGTGGTAGCGAAATGCGTCGTCCGGATCGCCCAGGCTGTCCATCGCCAGCTCGATCTCATCTTCCAGCTCAGTGCGGTAGCGCGGGCCGAGTGCCTTGATCACTGTGTAAGGAAGCGGGCCCGCGCCGGCCATCAGCTCGGTCCATTCGCGGGCATTTCTCGTCCGACCTCCGGTCACCATCTCGGTCATCGTCGTGACCTCGAAGCCCGCGTCGCGTAGCAGCTCGGGCAGCACGGCAGGCTCTCCAAAACGCGACCGCTCTGAGCTGAACCTGGGCAGACTCAGGTAGTGGCGCCTGGCCAGCGGGGCCAGGCCCTGAAAAAAGAGGTTCTGGGCGGGAGTGCTGAGGCTGCGCCGCAGGCATGAGACCGCGAGCCGGCCGCCTTTCCGGAGTACGCGATTGGCTTCGTCGAGAGCGGTGAACGGGTCCGCGAGGTAGGCGAGCGCCTCTCCCATCGTGACCAGGTCGAACGTGGCCGGCTTGAATACCAGGTGCTCCGCGGCCATGCCAAGAAACTGAGTGTTGGTGCTTTTGCGGGAGCGTGCGATGGACAGCATGCGGTCGGAAAGGTCGATTCCGATCACCGTCCCAGGCTTGACCTTGGCCGCCACCTCGTGCGCGACCAGGCCGGTGCCGGTGCCCACGTCCAGCGCGTGCTCGCCCTTCTTCGGCTTCGCAATCTCGACCAGGCGGCCGGCGACCCGCCCATGCTGCCCCCGGGCCCACCCGTCGTACTCAGGGGCAACGTGGTCAAAGAAGTCGACCAGATGGTCGACCATCTCATCGGTTGAGTCCGGGTCCATCAGGGCCGTGGGTTTTCCTCCGCGAGGGCGATGAAGGGCCTCGTGATCACAGCCTTTGGTGTTTTCTCAGACCCGCGGGGCACCCTGATAGGATGCTAGCTCGTCGCTCAATTCGGACCGCTTAATACGGGTTTTCTGGCGCAATGACGGTACGCCGCGCGAGTTTAACGAAGTCGTAGAAATCCCGACCGAACAACTTGGAGGAACCCACTATGGCTCAAGCCGAAAAGACCGGAAGCCATGCCGCCGGGACGGCCCAGAACGGCGGCACCAACGTCGTCACCCTGGGCCCCCAGGATTCGCTGCACGGACGCCTGGAAATCCACGGCGATCTGCGCATCCACGGCACCGTCGAGGGCGAGCTGAAGGTCAGCGGCGAGGTCGTCGTCGAATCGACCGCCAACGTTTCGGCCACGATCGAAGGCGGGAACGTGTCGGTGCGGGGCCTTGTCAACGGCAACGTGAGCGCCAGGCGGCGTCTGCTTCTCGGCGGGTCAGGGCGGCTCAACGGTGACGTGCGCGTGGGCAGGCTGACCGTCGAGGACGGCGCCACGCTCAACGGCAACGTCGCGATGACCAGCGAGAAGTAGCGGAGCCGGCACCCCCACCTAACCTCCCCACGACGGTGGGGAGGAACTATGGGAGCTGGCACCCCCTCCTAACCTCCCCACACGGTGGGGAGGGACTATGGGAGCCAGCACTCCCTCCTAACCTGACTCAGCGCGTTTGATGGACGGCAGTACTACCGTTTCGATGTAGCGGCGCATCGAGTCCATCGCGGAGTGGACAACGCGCCACTCGAGCTCCACGAACTGCGCCTGCGCGCCATTGAGCGCCTCCAGGCGCTTTTGCCAGAATGCCGGATCGACGTTGAGTCCAGGCAGCAGGGGCATCGCAGACGGCTGCGGCGGAACCAGCGCATCCGGTGGAATCGACGCGGCGGTGTCGGCCTGCGGGGTCGACGACGGCAGCAGCAGCGCCTGCAGGTCGGAGCTCGGCCGCACGCCGGCCAGGAAATACCACGATGCCACGACGAGCGCCGCCACGACGACGATTTCGGCGGCGACCATCCAGGTGATCGGTTTGCGGATCAGGTGACGCATGCCGCGAGCGTAGGAAGGCGGCGGACGCAGGAGAACCCAGCCTGTTAAGAGCGGGGCAGGCTCCTCAGCGCTTGAACTCCGCGTTCGATCGTCGTCAGCTTCTTTGGAAAGCTGAAGCGAAGGTGCTTCCGCCCCAGGCTCGGGTCGTGATAGAAGCTCGACCCCGGCACGGTGGCCACGGCGACCTGCTCGATCAGGTGGCGAGCCATGGCGACGTCGTCCTCGAATGGGAAGGCGCCGATGCCGGCCATGATGTAGTAGGCCCCCGAAGGCGAAGGCGCCTCGAAGCCGCACTCGTTCAGGCCGGCGACGATCGCGTCGCGGCGCTCGAGGTAGTCGCCGCGCATCTCTACATAAAAGGACGCGGGAAGCTCGAGCGCGGCCGCAACCGCCATCTGCAGCGGGTGCGGCGCTCCAACCGTCAGGAAGTCGTGAACCTTGCGAATGCCGTAGCTGAGAACAGGCGGCGCGATGATCCATCCGACGCGCCAGCCGGTGACCGAGTAGGTCTTGCTCGCGCCGCTGATGGTGATCGTCCTCTCGGCCATGCCCGGCAGCGTCGCGATGCTGATGTGCTCACCCGCATAGACGAGGTGCTCGTAGATCTCGTCGGTGATCGCGATCGCGTCGTGATCGATGCAGAGGCGGGCGATGAGCTCGAGCTCCGGCCGCGTGTACACCTTGCCGGTCGGGTTGTGCGGCGTGTTGATGACGATCGCGCGCGTTTTACGGTTGAACGCCGCCGCCAGCTCATCGGGATCGAAAGTCCAGTCCGGCGGGCGCAGCGCCACGTAGCGTGGGACCGCGCCGCTCAGGATGCAGTCAGGTCCGTAGTTCTCGTAGAACGGCTCAAAGATGATCACCTCGTCGCCGGGGTCGACGGCGGCGAGCATCGCGGCGATCATCGCCTCTGTCGCGCCGTTCGAAACGGTCACCTCTTTGCCCGCGTCGACCTCGCGTCCCCACGCGGCCGACTGCTTGCGGGCGACAGCCTCGCGCAACGGCGCAGCGCCCCAGGTCGTGGCGTACTGGTTGTAACCGCCGCGCAAAGCCTCGACGGCGGCCTCGACGATGCGTGGGTCGGTGTCGAAGTCGGGGAAACCCTGTGCGAAGTTGATCGCGCGCTCGGGCCCGTTGAGCTCGAGGTTCTGCCGCGTCATCTCACGGATGACGGACTCGGCGAAGCTCTCGGCCTTCAGCGACAGCCGAGCCGCAGACCTAGTGCCCAGGATCCGCTCGCTCCAGGTGGATGTCGGTGCTCGAGCACGAAAAGCATCGCTCGGGCCGCTCGAGCCCGCGCTCCCATCGCCCGCACACGTTGCACGTCCAGCGGGTTTTGGCGAAGAAGTCGAGCACGTCCGAGCGGCTCAACAGGCCGACCATCTTTCCGCGTTTGATGACTGGCACGCGCCGGATACGCTCGCCGGCCATCAGCCTTGCCGCCTCGTCGATGCCTGTGTCCTCAGTGACCGTGATCACATTCGGGCTCATGATGTCGCGCGCGAACGCGCCCTTCTTGGTGAAGACGTCGACCTCAGAGACGATGCCGACGACGAGCCCATCCGCCGCCAGCACCGGCGCGCCGGTGATTCGCTTGCTCGTCAGCGTTTGCGCGATCTCCTCGACCGGGGTGTCCTCTTTGAAGGTGATGACGTTGCGGGTCATCACTTCCTTGACGGGGATCATGAGTGTTCGAGCAGTTTAGCCACCGTTCCGAAGTTGGCGTTGCCTCCGCTGAGCACCAGGCCGGTCCTGCCCGCGGGCAGCTTGCCGGCGAGGTAGGCGGCCAGTGGGAGGCAGCCGGTCGGCTCGAGGGCCAGCCGCAGCCGAGTCCAGGCGATGCGCACCGCTTCGCCGATCTCCTCCTCGGTCACGGTCACTATCGCGTCGACCAGCCGGTTGGCGAACATCACCTCGAAATTACGCCGGCCGATCGCGGTGGTGCGCACACCGTCGGCAAGCGTCGTCGGTGATGCCGGAAGTGACTGGATGGTGCCCGACTTCCACGTCCGGTAGGCGTCGTCGGCCTGCTCCGGCTCGACGCCGATCACCTTCATCGAGGGTCTGTGCGCGCGGCCGGCGATCGCGGTCCCGGACAGCAGCCCCCCGCCCCCGACCGGCGCGGCGAGCACTTCGAGATCGGGAGCGTCGGCCAGCAGCTCCATCGCCGCCGTGCCCTGGCCGTGGATGACGTCCCAGTCGTCGAACGGATGGACCAGCGTGTATTCGTTTTCGGCCATGACCTCGCGCAGGCGCGCTTCGCGGTTGGCGAAGGTGATGCCTTCCTGGATGACCTCCGCGCCGAGCGCACGCGTCGCGGCGACCTTCGCGGGGTTCGCATCCTCCGGGATGAGGATTAACGCGGGAATGCCGACTGTTCGTCCGGCGAGCGCCACAGCCTGCGCGTGATTGCCTGAGCTCACAGCGATCACGCCGCGAGGGCGCTCGCGGTCCATCAAGGACAGCACCGCATTGAATGCTCCGCGCGGCTTGAACGAGCCCGTCACCTGAAAGCACTCTGGCTTCAGTCGCAGGTTTGGGTCGAGGTCCGTGGTCAGGACGGGAGTACGGCGGACGTGAGGCTTGATGCGATCCGCGGCGGCGCGCACAGCGGCGAAATGCTCGGCCACAAAATCGCTCACACGCGTGCCGTTTCTTTCTCGCTCGCCGGCTCTGGACGTGGCACAGGGCGCTTGCGCATGTTGGTCAGCACGATGCCGGAGAGGATCACGACCATGCCCACGACCGTCGGCAGGCTCAGCGATTCTCCGAGGAGCACGACGCCCCAGAAGACCGCGGTTATCGGCACGATGAACGTGACGCCGGTGGCGCGCACCGGTCCAAGCGTGTTCATCGTGTAGTAGTAGAGCAAGTACGCGATTCCGCTTCCCCCGACGCCGAGCGCCAGGACCGCGCCCATGGACAGCCAGTTCAGGTGGACGGTCGGCAGCGTGGGAATCGCAAGTGGAAAGACGATGACCGCAGACGCGATCAGCTGTCCGAGGCTCTGCTCGAACACGTTCCAGCCGCGCATCCTCGTCCGCTGGTACAGAGCGGCCACCGCGTATGACATCGATGCCACCACGACCGCCAGGGCGCCGAGGAAGTCGCCCGACAAACCAGTCCTGGCGAGATCGGGTGCGACCAGGATGACCACTCCAGAAATTCCGATCAGAACTCCCGCGTAGTTGAGCGGGCTGGGGCGCTCCTTCGGGATCAGCCAGTAGATGAAAATCGCCACCCAGATCGTGGTGGTGGCGTTCAGGACGCTGGCAAGGCCACTGGAGATGCGTTCCTCGCCCCACGCGATCGCCACCCACGGGATCACTGCGTTGGTCACCGCCATGATTCCGAAGGGCACCAGCCGTTTCTTGAGCTGGCCGCCGAACAGCGATCTGCCGGAGACGGCCATGATCGCGGCGAGCGCGAGTGCGCCGGAGGCGGAGCGGATGAACACGAGCACGGTAGGGCTCATGTCCTGGACCCCGAGTTTGAAGAAAAGGAACGAAGCGCCCCAGATCAGCCCGAGCCCGATAAACGCTAGGTAGGGCAGAAACCGGCGCTGAGACTCAGACACGCGTGGGCCAGTCGTCGGACGAGAGCACCAGCGTCACCGGACCGTCGTTTTCGATGCCGACCCTCATGACTGCTCCAAAGCTCCCGTTCTGGGTCGGTATTCCGCGCTCGCGAAATCGCGCCACGAACGCCTCGTACAGCTCTTCAGCGCGTTTCGGATCGCCGGCGCCGAGCAGGCTCGGCCGGCGGCCGCGGCTCATATCGGCGAACAGCGTGAACTGCGACACGATCAGCGCCTCGCCTTTCACGTCGGTGAGGCTCAGGTTCATGCGGCCTGCCTCGTCCGCGAACACGCGCAGGTCGATGAGCTTGTCCGCCATGCGCCGCACGATCGTCTCGTCGTCATCAGGTCCAGCACCCACCAACAACACCAGACCCGGTCCGATGGTTGCAACCTTCCTCGCGCCGGAGTCCTCCTCCCAGCTCACCGAGCCGGAGGCCGCGCGCTGCGCGACGATCCTCACCCGCCGCTAGTCGACTTTAGGGCCGAAGTGCGGCTCCGCCTTGATCAGCGAGTCGATGTAGCGAAAGCGCTCGTACCGGCGCTGCAGCAGCTCATCGGTCGGCAGCTCAAGCAGCGGCTCCATGTGGCGCTGCAGCGCGGCGTCCAGCGCCGCGGCCGCCGCGTCGTAGTCAGCGCGCGCGCTACCTTCGGGCTCGCGCACGACCTCTTCCACCACACCCATGCCGAGGATCTCGCGCGAGGTGATCTGCAGCTGCTCCGCTGCCTCGACCTTGCGCGTGTTGTCGCGCCAGACGATGGACGCGGCCGCTTCGGGAGACGCGACCGAGTAGATGGAGAACTCCAGCATGATCACGCGGTCGGCCACGCCCATGCCAAGCGCCCCGCCGCTTCCGCCCTCCCCGATCACGGCCGCGACGATGGGAACTGGGATCCGGAACCACTCCATGATCGCGCTGGCGATCGCGGACGCGATCCCACGCTCCTCAGCACCCGCGCCTGGATACGCGCCCGGTGTGTCAATGAGCGAAACAATCGGGAATCCGAACTTGGCCGCGTGGTGCGCTAGCCGGATCGCCTTGCGGTAGCCCTCGGGGTGCATCATCCCCCAGTTCCGCGACACGCGCTCCTTCAGCGAGCGGCCTTTCTGGTGGCCGAGGAACATCGTCGTCCGCCCGTGCCATCGCCCGACGCCCAGGCGGTCTCCGTGCAGCTCGATGAAGTCCGGCGCAAGGCGCGTGATGTAGTCGAGCGAATAGGGCCGGTCCGGGTGGCGCGCGAGCTCGACGACGTCCCAGACGTTCACGAGTAAAGCTCCAGAAGATGGGCGAGCAGCGGGCGGAGCTCGGTGCGCGATATGACGAGGTCCACCTGTCCGTGCGACATCTGGAAGTCAGCGCTCTGGAATCCCGGCGGAAGGTCCGCGTACGTGGCCTGCTTGATCACGCGCGGGCCGGTGAAGCCGATGGCAGCCCCGGGCTCGGCGATGTTGATGTCAGCCAGCAGAGCCAGGGACGCGGCGGTGCCGCCAAACGTCGGGTCGGTCAGGACTGAGAAGTAGGGCACGCCCGCCCTATGCAGCGCGCCGAGTGCGGCGTTGACCTTCGCCATCTGCATGAGCGCAAGCACGCCCTCTTGCATACGCGCTCCCCCCGACGCGGACACGAGCACGTACGGCACGCCCGATGACACCGCCTGCTCCATCCCTCGCGCCAGCCGCTCGCCGGCGACGATCGACAGCGTGCCGCCGACGAAACCGAAGTCGAAGGCCGCGAGCCAGATCGGTCTGCCGTTGAGCGTGCACGTGCCCGTGCGCACCGACTCGTTGAGACCCTCGGACAGCAGCTCGTCGACTACCTCTTCGTAGCGCTTCGGCACCGTCCAGGTGAGCAGGTCGTGCGACCTGATGCCGGCCCATCGCTCCTCGAAGCTCCCCTCGTCGGCGATGATCGGGATCCAGACGTCGGCGCCGAGCCTGAAGTGGTGGCCGCAGTCGCACACGTAGTTCTGCCCGCGCAGCTTTTCGCGGTCGAGACCGTTGCCGCATCCCGGGCAGTTGGTTGGCAGCAGGATCTCGGGTAGCGTGCCGCCCGCGATGGGAACGCCGGCGCTCTGCCGGTCAATTACCGCCATGGCTACAGGGAGAGTCCTCCGTCCACCGCGAGCACCTGGCCCGTGATGAATCCTGCGCGCTCGGAGCACAGGAACGCCACCGCGGCCGCGACCTCGTCAGCCGTGCCCTCGCGCAAGAGTGGCGTGACCTTGACCATCTCCGCGACCATCTCGTCGGTCAGCGCACCCGACGTGAGCTCGGTGCGCACGTAGCCCGGCGCCACCGCGTTGCAGGTGATGTTGCGCTTCCCGTATTCGCGCGCCACCGACTTCGTGAACCCGATGAGCCCGGCCTTGGCCGCGGCGTAGTTGGACTGCCCTGCGTTGCCGGTGATGCCGACGATGGACGATATGTTCACGATGCGCCCCCATCGGGCACGCATCATGCCGGCCATGAGGGCCGCCCGAGTGGTGGCGAACACGGACATCAAATCGGTGCGGATCAAGTCCTCCCAGTCGGGAGGCGACATCTGGATCAGCAGCTTGTCGCGCACAGCGCCTGCGTTGTTGACGAGCACGTCCACACGGCCGATCGCCTTGATCATCGCCTCGACCTGCGCCGGGTCGCTGACGTCGGCCTGGTGCGTGACCGCACCCTCGAGCGACGCAGCTGTCTCCTCCGCGGCGGCCTTGTCCGACCGGTAGTTCACCACGACCTTCGCGCCCATCGCAGCCAGGGACTGGCTGATGGCGCGACCGATTCCCTTGCCGCCGCCGGTGACGAGAGCTGTCTTGCCCTCGAGGTCGCGATTCACCCCGTGCCTAGGCCGTGGCCGGGTCGACGAACTCCACGAAGAGCTCGTCGGCGTTCCACGTGTCGACGCCTGGGATGTGCTTTGCGGCCAGGCTGGCCAGCACACGGCCGGGGCCGAGCTCGACCACCGTGCGCACCTCCATCGCCTTCATCGAGACCATCGTGCGAGCCCAGTCCACCTGTCGCAGCATCTGCTGCCGCAGCTCCTCTTGCATTGCGCCGACTGTGCGCATCGCCTCGCCCGAGGCGTTGGCCAGGATCGGGATCGACGGCGCCTTCAACTGCAGCCGGTCGACGGCCTGGCGAAAGGCCGCGGCGGCCTTCTCCATCAGCGGCGTGTGCGCCGGCAGCGGGATCGTGAGGATGAGCGCGCGGCGGGCGCCGGCCTCGAGCGCGAGGCGCTCGGCCTCCTGCACCGCAGGCATCTGGCCAGAGAGCACGAACTGGACGTCGGCGTTCCGATTGGCGACCCACAACTTGCCTTTAGCGGAAGCCTGCTCGCGAATCGACTCCACCTGTCCCTCGTCGAGGCCGACGATCGCGATCATGCCGCCCGTGTGCTCATTCGCGGCCTGGGCCATCACACGACCGCGTTCCTTCACGAGCAGCAGCGCCGTCTCCCAGGGGATGGCGCCGGCAGCCGCGAGCGCGGCGATCTCGCCGAGGCTGTGGCCCGCGGTCACCCGCACGTCCTCCAGGCCATAGCTCTCGCGCCACACCTCGTACGCGGCCCAACACACCGTCATCACGCACGGCTGGATGACCTCGGTGCGATTCAGCTCCTCGACCGGGCCTTCGAAACACAGCCTGCGCACCGGCATGTCGAGCACCACTTCGGCCCGCTCGAAAGCCCGCCGCGCGGCGGGATAGCGGTCGTACAGGCTCTTGCCCATGCCCGGCTTCTGCACGCCCTGGCCGGGGAACAGTAGAGCGATGGGACCCTTCAAGCTGATCAACTTCACGCCCACTTCAGGAGGGTCGCGCCCCAGGTGAGGCCAGACCCGAATCCGGCAAGCAGGACGTGGTCGCCGCTGTGCACGCGGCCGTTCCGCACCGCCTCCTCGAGTGCGATCGGAATCGACGCGCTCGACGTGTTGCCGAACTGGTCGATGTTGATCGCGACGCGGTCCAGGGGCAGGCCGATCCGGCGGGCGGCCGCGTCGATGATTCGGAAGTTCGCCTGGTGTGGCACCCACAGGTCGATTTCGTCCAGCGAGATGCCCGCGGCGGCGGTGACCTCCTGCGCCTGACGGATGAAGATGTCGACCGCGAACTTGAAGACGTCGGGGCCCTGCATGTCGATGATCGGGTTGGGGTCCTTCGCCGCGTAGGCGCCGAGCGGCACGTTGCCGCACGTGACCTGCTCGTACCCGCGGCCGTCGCTTCCGAGGCACCACGAAAGGAAGCCGGCCCCTTCCGGCGCCGGCGTAACCACCGCCGCGCCCGCACCGTCACCGAAGATCACCGCGGTGCCGCGGTTCGAGTAGTCGAGCATGCGGGACAGGACCTCGGCCCCGATGACCAGCACCTTGTCCGCGCGCTCGCTGGCAATGTAGGAGTCGGCGGTCGACAGCCCGTACATGAAGCTCGTGCATGCGGCCAGTAGGTCCCACGCCACCGCGCCAGGCGCGTTGAGCTCGTCCTGGATGCGGCACGCGATTGATGGGAACGGCCCGTCCGGCGATGACGTGCCCACCAGGATCATGTCGAGGTCGGTCGCCTTCAGGCCGGCGTTGTCGAGCGCCGAACGCGCGGCCCTGGTCGCCAGCTCGAGCGTCGTCGTGCCCGGCTCGGCGAAATGCCGCGTACGGATCCCCGTCCGCTCGGTGATCCACTTGTCGGAAGTCTCCATGACCTTCTCGAGGTCGAAGTTCGTGACGATCTTGTCTGGCGCGTAGACGCCCATGCCCGCGATCGCGCTGCGCCGGCCTTTGGTCTTGAACGACCGAAGCGGGACCGCGTCCGAACGTGGCTTGTAGGCGGTGGTGATGGCCATCGCGCCTAGGCTTCCAGCCGCTCGGCCGATTTCTCCTCGAGGTACTTCCAGAGGTCCGAGATCACCTTCATCTTCTCGAGCTCGGACTCGGGAAGCTCGACGTCGTACTTGTCCTCGACCGCGGCGATGAGCTCCACCAGGTCGAGCGAGTCGGCCGCCAGGTCGCGAGCGAAGCTCTTGTCCATCTGCACCTGGTCGGTGTCGACGCCGAGGATCTCGGCCGCGAGCTCCTGCAGCTCCTTGAATTCGAGTTGGCTTGCCATTTGTCTCTCCTCTCTTAGTTGGCCTCGGGGGCCTTGATGACGAGCGTTGCGTTGTGGCCGCCGAACCCGAAGGAGTTCGACATGGCCACCTTGATGTCCGCCTTGCGCGCCTTGTTCGGCACGTAGTCGAGGTCGCAGTCCGGGTCGGGGGTGTCGAGGTTGATGGTCGGCGGGATCAGACCGCGGTTCATCGCGAGAATGCAGGCCGCCGCCTCGATCGCGCCGGCCGCGCCGAGCAGGTGCCCGTGCACCGACTTCGTCGAGCTGACCGCCAGCTTGTACGCGTGGTCGCCGAACACGGACTTGATCGCCTTCGTCTCGGCGACGTCGCCCAGCTTGGTGGAGGTGCCGTGGGCGTTGACGTAGCCGACTTCCTCTGGTTTCACACCGCTGGTCTCGAGCGCGCGCTTCATGGCGCGACTGGCGCCCTTGCCCTCCGGGTGCGGCGCGGTGAAGTGGTACATGTCGGCGCTGGCGCCGTAGCCCGCGATCTCTGCGATCAGGCGCGCGCCGCGCCGCTTGGCGTGCTCCATGTCTTCGAGGACGAACATCACCGAGCCTTCGCCCATCACGAACCCATCGCGGTTGAGGTCGAACGGCCGGCAGGCTTTCTCGGGCTCGTCATTGCGCTCGCTCGTTGCCTTGATCTGCGTGAACGCGCCGATCGTGAGCGGTGTGATCGCCGCCTCGGCGCCACCGGCCAGCATCGCCACGGCGTCGCCGCGCTTGATGATCTCCGCCGCCTCACCGATGCCGTGCGATCCGGACGCGCAGGCGCTGACGATGGCGTAGTTCGGGCCACCCGCGTGCGTATGGATGGCGACCAGGCCGGCCGCCATGTCCGCGATCATCATGGGCACGGTGAAGGGGCTGATGCGCTTGGGCCCTCGCTGCATCAGCGCGGTGTGGCTCTTCTCGATCTCTTCCAGGCCGCCGATGCCCGAGCTCACGATGACGCCGACCTCGTCGGGATCCATCTGAGCGGGATCCATTCCCGACTGCGCTAGCGCCTGCTTTGACGCCGCCAGCGCGAACTGGCAGTAGCGGCCGATGTGGCGGGCCGTCTTGCGGTCCATGTAGTCCTCGGGGTTGAAGCCCTTGACCTCGGCCGCGATCTTGGTGTCGAAGCCGGTCGTGTCGAACCGGGTGATGGCGCCGATGCCGGACGAGCCCTCGACCATGTTCGACCACACGGTCTCCTCGTCATTGCCGATGGGGGTGATAAAGCCCATGCCGGTGACAGCCACACGCCGGCCGTTCGAATGATTCGTATTCATGCTCAAGTCAGCTTACGGACCGCGCGGCCACAAGACATCGGCACCCTGTGGGAAAACCCGGACCAAACTTTGGACACGAAGTCCAAGAATCGGGCCTAGAGCAGCTTCCTCAGCCCAATCGCGAGCTGCAGGCGCAGTCTGGTCGAGGGTTCGTCCAGGTTCCTGCCGAGCAGCTCGCGCAGACGGTCCAGGCGATACAGCACCGTATGGCGGTGCAGCTTGAGCTCCGCGGCCGAGTCCTTGACCGAGCCGCTCGCGAGATGCGCCTCCAGCGTTTGCATGAGCGGGTCACGGTTGCGCGTGGCCGGATCGAGCAGCGCGCCAAGCGTCTCGCGCACGAAGCGTTCGGCCAGCACCGGGTTCTGCGCCATCAGCAGGTACGGGATGACCTCGTCGTGCCGGTGCACGACGCCGTCGGGATGCAGCTTGCGGCCCACCTCGACCGCCTGCTGCGCTTCCAGGTACGAGCGGGAGATGCCGCGCAGGCCCGAGTGGTATCCGCCGATGCCCGCGCGCACATGAGCGCGCGACTTGCCAGAGCGACTGATCGCCTCGGCGTTCATCTGCACAACGAACTCGGCGGCGCCGTCGACTGACTTCGGGGAGTCGGCCGGCCACAGGATGACCAGCGTCGTTGGATCGGTGGTGTGAGAGATGACACCGCGCGGAAGCTCCAGGGCGTTGACCACCTCGGCCAGCGAGTCGCCTCCTCGGGTGCCCTCACGCGGACCGATCATCAGCGTGCAGACCGTGGCGACGTAACCGACCGCGCCCAGCGGCATGTTGAGGGCGAGCGCCTGCTTCTGCAGCTCCAGCTCGGAATCGAAGCTGTCGCTGATCAGCCCGTGGAAGAGGCGCGCGCGTGCGCGCGTGCCGCGCTGCATGTGCTGCTCCCGCGCGTGGAGGTACGTCTTGGTGACCTCGGCCGCCACCTGGTCTAGCGCGGCGAAGACGTAGTTGGCGGTGATCATCAATGCCTCTGGCGTGACCTCGGGATGCCCGCGCCAGGCGCGAAGGATCGCGTCCCATGCGACGCGCGCCGCGATGCGGTAGGCGGCGAGCACCGGTTCGACCGACTGGCTGCTTCGGGCTTGAAGGATCCCCAGCTGGGCCACGCGCCGCAGCTCCTCGGGCGCGGCCGGCCGAGCTTCCCGGGCCGTGGCCAGGAACAGGTCCAACCCCGCCTCGCACGTCTTGGCGATCGCCTCCTGCTGTGGCGGCACACCGGTCGAGTCGTCCCAGCGCACCACGGTCACGACCGCCCGGGCCATGTGCCGGGCGAGGCCGGCCCGCCTCTGCTCGAGGTCGGCTATGAGCGAGTCCGGGAGCCGTGTGTTCGGCCTCTGCGGCTGCGCTTTCTTGGACGCGGTGGCCAATCGAGCCATGGGTCTGACTATACCGAGCCGGACGGCGTTAGGACGTCAGGTCGAACGTTCTTTGATGAAATCGAGCATCCGCTTCCAGGCGTCGTCGCAGGCGTCCTTCCACTGCTCGTAGCTCCTGTCGAAGAAGCTGTGCGGTGCTCCCAGGTAGACGTGCTGCTCGAACGGCACGCCGGCCTTCTCCAACAGCTCCTTGAACTCCATCGCCTGCTCGGGCGTCGTCGCCTGATCGTTGCCGGCCACCAGCACGAGGATCGGAGCCTTCATCTTCGGGATGAATGGCTCGGACCGTGTCGGCCTGCCGTAGAAGCCGATGCAGCCGTCGATGTCCGGCTGCTCCGCCGATTGGTTCCAGGAGTTGGAGCCGCCGAAGCAGAACCCAACCGTGAACACAGACTTCACAGCGCCGCCGTCCTTCGACTTCAGGTAAGCGATCGCGGCCGCGGTGTCGCTCGCGACTCCTTGGGAAGTCGTCTGCTGAACATGAGGCATGTATTCGAAGCTGTCGCTGCGATCGCCCATGCCGGCCGTGCGCCCGAAGTAATCGATCGCCACCGAATCAACGCCCGCCTCGGCAAAGCGCTGCGCCAGCTCCTTGTAGAACTCGTGAAGTCCGCGCACATCGGGCAGAACGACCATCCCCGCGCCAGTGGGCTTCTCGGCCCGCGCGAAGTAGGCCGCGAACTTGTTGCCGTCGGATGCCGCCAGCTCGAGATCGCCCTGGTCGGCAGCAGCACCAGATATCGGAGGAAGAGGCGGTCGCGCATCGTCGGTGTAGCACATGAGCCGATTCTCTAATAGTCCGGGGTCCCCGCGAAATCTCGCCGCTGGCTCAGATTTCGCGGGGTACATTGGTGGTGCCATGAAAATCGAGAGTCCGGCCTTTACGCAGGACGACCTGAACGAGTTCTTCGACGAGCAGCTCGACCGGGAGCGGCTGCACCTCGCACGCAGGCTCGAGGAGGCATCGGCGCGGCTCGCGGCCATCGCGCCCCGCATCACGTCCGGCGCGGGCGGCGACCAGTGGAGCAACCACGAGGTGCTTGCCCACATCGCGGTGCTCTCGAAGTTCTACGGCGTCATGGTGCACAGGGTCGCCGGCGGTCAGATGACGGAGGTCGACCTGCTCGACGCGACCAAGCTGCGAGATGTGGCAGGCGAGCAGGCGGCGGCGCTGCCGACAGCCGACATCATCAGGTCAATCGCCACGGACCACGCGCGAACGGTGAAGCTTTTGCGCGAGCTCGACGCGAGAGCACTGCGCAAGACCGCGCGGCTGCCGACCGGTGAAGAGGTCAGCGCCGAGTTCCTGGTTCGGTATCCGCTCATCAACCATCTCGAGCAGCATGTCGAGCAGCTCGAGCGAGCACTCAGCTAAGACTCCGGCACCGACTCCCCGAAGCCCAGCTTTCTCACTCCGTCGCGTAGCGCGCGCGCCGCGTCGTCCATCACCTTGGGGTCGGGATTCGGATCCTGGTTGCCGAAGTCGAGGTCGTGCATGTCGCGGATCGGCACGACGTGGATGTGAAGGTGCGGGACCTCGAGGCCGGCGATCATCATCCCGACGCGCGCCGGGTTGAAGGCCGCCATCTGCGCGCGGCCGATGATCTGCGCGATCTTCGTGAGGTGCGCCAGGATCTGGGGGTCGACGTCGAGCCAGTGATCGACCTCGAGTCGTGGAACGACGAGCGTGTGACCGGGCCTCAGCGGGCGATTGGAGAGAAACGCCACCGCTTGCTCGTCCCTCCACACGAAGCGAGCAGGCAGCTCGCCGGCGATGATGCGGCTGAAGATCGACGGCACGAGGCAAGACTAATCTTGGGCGAGTGACCCACGCGATCGAGCTGGTTGGCGCCAGTAAGAGGTACGGCGATTTCGAGGCGCTCAAGAACGTCTCGTTCGCCATCGAGAAGGGCTCGCTCGTAGCGATGCTCGGGCCCAATGGCGCCGGCAAGACGACGTCCATCAACCTGATGCTCGGCTTGCGCCGGCCGACCTCTGGCAAGGCCCTCATCTTCGGCGAGGATCCGCGCCGCATCGCGACACGCCAGAGATTCGGCGCGATGCTGCAGGAGTCCGGCGTGCCGCAGCTGCTCAAGGTCACCGAGCTGGTCGAGCTGTTCCGGAGCTATTACCCCAAGCCTCTGCCCACGGACCAGGTGGTGAAGCTGGTCGGCCTCGATGAGAAGGCCAACACGCTCGTCAGGGACCTGTCCGGCGGACAGACGCAGAGGCTCTACTTCGCGCTCGCCATCTGTGGCGACCCGGAGGTCCTGTTCCTCGACGAACCGACTGTTGGCATGGACGTCGAAGGCCGCCGCGTCTTCCTGCGTGTCATTCGCGACTTCGCGGCCGGCGGCAAGACGATCTTGCTTACAACGCATTACCTCGAGGAGGCTGATGAGCTGGCCGAGCGCGTACTGGTCATCGACAAGGGCAAGGTCATCGCCGATGGCAGCCCGCAAGAGATCAAGTCGCGGGTCGCGGGCAGCAAGATCACATTCACGAGCTCGGCTTCACTAGATGCGACCGCCCTCAGCGGGCTGCCGGTCAGCGCATCCGACGTCAGCGACCACAGAGTGACCCTGATGACGAACGATCCGCAGTCCGTGCTGCGCGAGCTGTTCCGTCGCAACGTCGACATGGCGAACCTCGAGGTGCGCGGCGCGGACCTGGAAGAGGCGTTCATCAGCCTGACCGGAGGCGGCTGATGGCGCGTGTCTTCCTGATGCAAGCACGGGCCGAGATGCTGAAGTTCTGGCGCGTGCCGGCCTTCGCATTCTTCAGCCTCGGGTTGCCGCTGATCATCTTCACGTTCTTCGGCCTTCAGAAGGCGACCCAGCCGCTGTACCCACACTCCGCGATCACCGTCGGCACGTACGTGATGGCGTCGATGGCCGCTTACACCGTGGGCAACGTGATGGTGTTCTCGTTCGGCATGGCGCTGGCGATCGAGCGCGGCCAGAAGCAGGACCAGCTGCTCCGCGCCAGCCCGCTGCCGCCGGCGATTTACCTGCTGGCCAAGGTCGTGAACGCCGCTGTCTTCGCGCTTGTCGCGCTCATCGTGCTGTTCGTCTTCGCTCACTTCACTGCCTCGGTCAACCTCGATGCCGGCACCTGGGTCACGCTGGCAGCGCGATTGCTCCTCGGCTCGATTCCGTTCATCGGATTGGGTCTAGGGTTCGGCTACCTCGTCGGACCGAATGCAGCGCCGGCCGTCATCAACTTCGTGTACCTGCCGGTGGCGTTTGCCTCGGGCATCTTCATCCCCGTCAGTCAGCTGCCCGATTTCATCCGGGGCCTGGCGCCGTACCTGCCACTCAACCCGTTTGTGGAGCTCGGCTGGAACGCGATCGGCTTCCCGACGGACCGCGCCGTTTCGACCGACGTGCTCTACCTGCTGGCATACGCGGTTGGCTTCTTCGCCCTCGCGCTGTGGGCGTACCGGCGCGACACCGCGGCGAAGTTCGCCTAGCCCTAGCCGAAGAAGCTGGCCGGGAGCTCGGCACCGAAAGCGTCGCCGTATCGCGTCGCGAACTCCGGCTTCGTGTATGCGTGCTCAGCGGTACCCACCTGCTCGATGGCGTAAGTCGCCGCGAGCGACGCCACGCGACCAGAGGTCGCGACATCCAGGCCGCGCAGCAGACCCGCGACAAGGCCCGCGCGGTACGCGTCGCCGGCGCCCGTCGGATCCACCTCGCGCCGCGCCGGCGCCGGCGGGATCTCCTCGACCCCATCGGCGGTGGCGATACGTGAACCCAGACGACCCAGCGTGGTCACGACCATCTCGGCGCACTCGAGCAGGCGGCCGTCGTCACAGCTCATGCGCTCCTTGACCAGCTCGATCTCGTAGTCGTTGCCGATCAGGATCCACGCCCCGCTCGCAGCCGAATCGAGGTCGCTTCCGCTGAGGTGCGGTAGCTGGTGCGCCGGATCGAAGACGAATCGGACTCCGCGGTCGCGACACTCGCGCGAGAGCCGCATCATCGCTGCCGGATCGTTTGGACCGATCACCACCGCCTCGACGTCGGGCGGTGCGTCATCCAGGCCAAGCATCGCGGCCTTGCGCATGGCGCCGCCGTAGTAACCCGTGATCTGGTTGTCGTCCATGTCGGTGGTCGTGAAGCCGGTGGCGGTGATCTCGCCGTCCATCAGGCGCAGTCCCCGGCAGTCGATCCCTCTTGCCTCGAGCCAGGTGCGGTACTCCGCGGCGTCATCACCCGCGGTCGCCAGCACCGCGGCCGGATACCCGAGGAGCGAGAGGTTGTAGGCGTAGTTACCGGCCACGCCGCCGCGCCGCTTGTGCAGGTCGTCGACCAGGAAGCTCAGGTTGAGGATGTGCGTCTTGTCCGGGAGGATGTGCTCCCGGAAGCGACCCTTGAAGTTGAGGATGTAGTCGTAGGCGATCGAGCCGGTACAGACGACCATCGGCCGAACGGTAGCAACAAAAAAGGGCGGCCCGTAGGCCGCCCTTGTCGTTTTCGGGTAACTAGGCCGCGCGGCGGCGCGAGCGCCGGGCCGGGCGGCGGGTCGTCGAGGGCTTCGACGCCGGTGTGATCTCGCTGGCGTTCTCGAAGCGGGTGGCCACGCGCGCCACTGTCTTGAACGACCGGTTGAACAGGCGCAGCGTGCGCTTCGCAGCCTTGCCGATCGCGTCTGGCCGCTTGGCCTGGGACTTGATCTGGTGCAGGCCGCGCAGCACGACCTTCTCGGGCACCAGCTGGTCCGCAACCTTGGCTGCGGTCTTGCTGATCACCTTGAACGCGTCCCTCGCTGGCTCCGTGGCCGCGTCGATACCGGCGTTCACCCGGCGGTTGACCTTCCGAGCGGTCGGCGTGCCCTTGCGCTCTAGGCTCTTGACCTGCCGGCGAACGGAGCCGATCGGGTTGCTTGCGACCGCCGCGGCCGTCTCAGCTGCGCCGAAAGCGACCTCCTCCACCGTGTCCGTGATGTCCTTGATATCCGTGCTCATTGACTCTCCTTGTAGGCTTGTTCTTATTGACGCATTGCATCATAACGCAACGCGTCATCGCCGGTCAAGCCGAGGGGATGAGTCGGTCCATGAGCTCCTGGGCAAAGGCGCCGAAGACGTCGTAATGGGCCACCCGGCGGCGCTTCTCGGGCTGGATCCACTCCGGCCGGAGACCGTACTTGCGGCCCCACTCCTCGAGCCGGGGCCGGAGTCCGATCACGTGCAGGAACGGCCGCTCCCGGCGCATGCCCCGGATGGTTGAGCCGTGGTAGTGGTCGAAGTTGCGGTGCACGGCGATGCCGCCCGCTTCCGCGAAGGCGAGCGCCTCCTTGATGCGACGCCGCTCGAAGTACCGTTCGCTTGGCGGCTCATCGCTCAACGCCGATCCTTGCAGATCGGCCTGTAGGCGCACAGCACGCACGGGCGCTCCGCGTGCTCGGGCCCGAGCGCGAAGTCGCGGGCGGCGATCTTCCTCACCGCGGCCGCGACCCGGTCCTCTACCGCCGCATCGTCGGGCGTGACCGTGATGGCCTCGCCACGACGCATGTCGAACAGCACCAGGTCGGGCGACGGACCGCCTGGCAGCAGCCCGCGGCCGGCCGCCAACCGGTACAGGCGGAGCTGCAGCGAGTACGCGGCGCGCAGCTTGTCGTCGAGCGATGCATTGGTCTTGTAGTCGACGAGGATGGTGCGACCGTCCATCTCGCAAACACGGTCGACCAGTCCTTTGACGCGTGCGCCGGCGAGCCGCATGTTGAACTCGACCTCGACACCGAGCGTCCGCGCGCGCGCCAGCGGGTGCGCGGCGTAGCGCTCCAGCATCGGTACGCCCGAATCCGGCCCGGCGTACAGCGCGTGAAGGTCAGTGTCAGGGCCGCCTGCGTGCCACGCGGCGAGTGCGGCGTGTACGGCAGCGCCCAGCTCGCTCGAGCGCGAATCGCGGGCGGCGCGGTTCAGAAGCTCGTCGGGCGGCGCGGGCGCTCCCCACACGCGGCGGAATCGATAGCGCACCGGGCACAGCTCGAAGTCGTGCAGGTCCGAGAAGCTCAGCTCGAGCTCCGGTGCCGCGCGGGGCGTCGCGTCCTCCGGCCGTGGGCGCACCAGCTCATAGCTGTCGAGGACCTCCGCCACCACCGCCGCGGTGCCGTTTCGAGCTTCCCGCGGGGGCTCGATGGCGGGCAGCTCCAGCTGCTCGGCCTCGACCACAGTTGCCTCTTCGGTGTGGGCCAGGGCCCAGCTCAATATCTCCGCGAAATGGTCCTGGTCGCCGACCTCGACCTCGGCCGACGACTGCTCCTCCCGCGTGGCGGTGATGTACAGCTCGTCCTTGGCGCGCGTGAGCCCGACATAAACGACTCGCCGCCGCTCGCCGGTCGCCAGAGCCACCGCCCGTGCGCCGGGAGACGTCGCTACAAAACGGGGGTGCTTCTCTCCGCGCCAGTTCTTCATCACGAAGCCGAGACCGTCCGGGTCGAAGAAGAGCCGCTCGGTGTCACGCGGGCGCGGCGGGCGGAGGTTGACCAGGAACACGACCGGGAACTCGAGGCCCTTGGCCGAGTGGATGGTCAGCAGCGATACCGCGTCCGCCGTCGCGATTCGCTCGAGAGCTTCGCCCACCGGAAGGTCGGCGTCGATGACCTGGTCGAGGTGCCTCACGAAATCGCCGATGCCCGCCAGCACCAGGTCGCGCTCGAAAAAGGCCGCCAGCTGAAACACCTTGCGCAGGTTGAGCAGCGCGCGGGGGCTGCC
>WNFL01086538.1_pt2 | contig 24204 bp, 25 predicted proteins | sample 5400361 | NCBI WGS metagenome assembly WNFL01 (sample SAMN13153351, study PRJNA577476) | soil metagenome | isolation source: 40 cm soil on Douglas fir-dominated hillslope | place: USA:California | collected 2013-09-17
TAGAAATCCAGGCGCAACAGCGCCTGGATCTCAACGGATTTCATCTGATTCATGGTTTTTTCCTTCGTTGCCGGCCGATGCGCCGAAGAAAGTCCTTCAGGATTTGCTCATCCGCACGCTTGGAAATGGGATCGGGCGCGACCGGCGGCGGGGCTTCGGCCTCCATGACTCGCATTACGCCAATGACCTGCTGCATCGCGCGTGCGTCGCCCTTGATAGCCCTGTGCACCATGGTCTTGACCGACGCTTCGAGTTTGTTCATCGTGTGTGGCACGCCGTCCGCGGTGAAAGGCACCCGCTCGCGCAGGGTTTTATTCAACGCGGTCGCGAGATTGGGCGTGCCCTTGGGGCGCCCGGCGGGATTGCCCGAACGGCCCTTTTTAAAACGAGTGCCGATAGGCGGCTTTTTGTAGCCACAGGCGGTCTTCGGCTTTTTCTTTGGCTTATTTGCCATGACGACCCCCTTTTTGCGAAAGTTGCGCGGCGATGTCGTCGAAGACCCGGCCGGAAGCGGCGTGCCGCGCACGGTCGCCGGTGAACGCCTGCCACCGGCGTATTGCGACGTCGACGAATTTCGGGTCGAGTTCCATGCCAAAACACCTGCGCCCCGTGCGCTCCGCAGCGATCAATGTCGATCCCGATCCGAGGAAACAATCGAGCACACAGTCTCCACGGGCGGAGGCGTCGAGGAGCACGTCTGCCACCAGACCGACCGGCTTCGGGGTCGCATGCCATTCAAGGGGATTACCCTCGTCGGTGCGGCGTCCGGCAAAGGAATTCGGACTGGGGTAGGTCCATACATCCGAGCGGTGGCGGCCGAACTTGCCCAACTGGATGTTGTTGCAGTGTCGCCCTTTGCCGTGCTTGAAGATCAGAACGACTTCATACGAATTCCTATAGAAACTGCCCATTCCTGAATTTGTCTTCACCCAGATCGACACGTGCTTGAGCTCGGTATAGGCCATCCCGCCCGCGGCGAGGAATTCCTCCAGGTGCCGCCAATCGCAGGTCAGGTAATGAAGCGCGCCATCTTTGCTGTACGCGGCCAGCAAACGAAATATATGGCTCAGGAATTCCTTGAACTGCGGACCCGACATCTCGCCGCAGGCCATGGCGAAATCCGCATGCTTGATGGACCCCAACCCGCTCGCGTGCCCGGCGATCGGGACGTTGTACGGACTGTCCGCGAAGATCACCGCCGCACGTTCTTTTCCCATCAGGTGAGCGAAGTTTTCCTCCACCCGCGCATCGCCGCAGCGCAGAGCGTGCCGCCCCAGGTTCCACTGGTCGCCCGGGCGACTCACGGGTGGCCGCTCCGAGATCTCTGGCACGGCGTCCGCAGGATCGAGGGTGCCGGACGTCGACACGCCTAGTCCCTCAATCAGCAGGTCGATCTGCGGCGTGTCGAAACCGATCACTTCGAGATCAAAGTCAAGATCCGCTTCGGACAACAATTTCAGTTGCTCGCCAAGCAACTGGTCATCCCAGGTTGCGATTTCGGTCAGGCGGTTGTCGGCAATTAGAAAGGCTCGGGCCTGGGCTTCGGTCAAATGCTCAAGCAGGATCGTGGGGACGGCTTCCATCCCGAGTTCTTGCGCCGCCAGCCAACGGCAGTGGCCCGCGATGATCTGGCCGCGAGCATTTATCAGCAACGGTACGTTGAACCCCATCGCCCGGATGATCGCGACGAGCTTCCGAATTTGTTCCTTGGAATGGATGCGGGGATTCCGGGGATCTGGATGCAAGCTTCCGATCGCCAGATAGACGATCTTGAGCGGTGCAAACTTGCGCGGAGTGCTGGGAAAGCGGTTCTTTCTCGCTGTTAGCTTGTTGCTACGATTACTACGACGCGTTTTCATAAGTGCCCCTCCGTACGTGAAATAACGCACGTACGATGGGCGCACTGGGCACGCGACGGGTCAGCGTGCTAGCAGACGGATTTTTGGGAAGGGCTTAGGAATTAAAGACGAGAGAGGCCGGGCACCAACCCGATGGTGCCCAGTCAGGAAACGCCGACAAAAACGGACACTGAACCGCGCTGCCCGGGTCAATGCTTCGCGCGCTGGGCCTCGGCCCGACGAAGCCAACCGGCAAGAGTTCTTTCGAAGCTCTCGTAACGGAGCAGGCCGACGCCCTCCGGATTTTCCCGGTCCGGAGACGTGAAATGCTGCGGAAAATCCTTCAAGAGGCCGGTGACCAGCGAACTCGCGGCTTTGGCCGCTTTGACTTTGCCCGTTTTCGTGGTCCAGTCCGGATGTCTGGCGCGTTCGTCCTGAAACCTGGCAATGGCGGCGTCGCGCAGCTCGGCGAATTTTTCCCATCGCTTATTTCCGCCCTTTTCATGGTATTGGCGTTGCTCCGCAAGCTTGCGTTGGAGAATTCGCTCGACACCGTGGGCGCACGCCTGAATATCGAGATATTCCATCGGCGTCGATGCGACGCCACCTGCCGCCAGGAAGTCTCGATTGAGATCGTCGTGTGTCCGGGCGATCAGTTCGAATCTGTCGAACACGGTCATCCCCTCCGCAAGGCGATACGCCTCGCTAAGGATTGGCGGCAAGTACGGGCTGGTGGCTGCGTCAAATGACAATCTTGTTGCGGTCAGGCCCATGGACCCATTTTGCGTCGCGCCGGTCTGCGAAGTCGGCTCCATAAATTTGGTCTCCTTTTACTTGAGCTTGCCATCTCACGGACGGACCTGATCGCCATTCGTGTTGGCCACGATAGTTTCTCACCAAATTTTTATTACACCAACCCTTCCAGGCCTGTTCTTTTTTAGTCCAAATAAATCTGGCCGATCGGCGCTAATACCTCTGGCGCGGCATTCGAGGCCGGGCCTTTCCTCGTCTTGCGCCGATAGTCTGGGCGCATCCCGAATCCGAACGTCCAGACGCCATCGTGCTTGATGACCAGCAGGGCTTCCGACGCATTCTTGGATCGCAAATCGGCCAGCACACGCTTCACTTCCGTTTGTGAGATGGGTACGCCTGGAAACTCCGTTCGAACTGCGATGACCGCAGCCTCCAGCGCGAACCAGTGCTTTTGCCCGTCGCGTCTTGCCCGGTCATAGGCTTCGATTGCGATCAACGCTCGCCCCAGCATCCAGCCCGGCTTCCGGCCGTTGGTACGTGGCCTTCCGCGTTTTGCCATGGCTTTCCCCCATGAACGTTGTCGCAAGTAGACTTGATTGATCGGGCGCAAAGAGCGCAAATGTCCCCGTCATTAGGAGAATTTGCGCATGCCCAAGGATACCGCGAAAGCCCTTGACTCTCTGCTCAAGCTGAGCGCTGCCGAATTGCGCAGCCTGTGGGCAGAAGCCTTCGGGCGGGCGCTTACCATCCGAGCACAAAAAGACCTGCTGGTTCGCCTGCTCGCCTACCGGCTTCAGGAGAAGGCCCACGGCGGGCTGCATGCGGCGAGTGTGAAACGCCTGCAGAAATTAGTGGGTGAATTTGCCGGCAACGACACTGCACCGATGTCCATCGACGCGCCCCGCTTCAAACCCGGCACGCGCTTGATCCGTGAATGGCAAGGCAAAACCTTCGAGGTCACGGTCATGGATCGGGGTTACGCCTACCGCGGGAGCCGCTACGAAAGCCTCTCCGAAATCGCTCGGGAGATCACCGGCGCGCGTTGGTCCGGGCCACGCTTCTTCGGTTTGACGAAGACGGCGAACAAGGATGGGATGCCGGAGGCTCGCAATGGCCGCTGAGCGCCGGGGGCTGCGCTGCGCGATCTACACCCGCAAGTCCTCCGAAGAAGGACTGGAACAGGCGTTCAATTCCCTGGACGCGCAGCGCGAGGCGTGTGGCGCCTACATCGAGAGCCAACGCCATGAAGGCTGGCGGGCGCTTGGTTCCCGGTATGACGACGGCGGCTACTCCGGCGGCAACCTGGAGCGACCCGCGCTCGCCCGGTTATTGGCGGATATCTCGTCGGGCAAGATCGACGTAGTGGTGGTCTACAAGGTCGATCGGCTCACCCGGTCGCTGGCCGACTTCGCCAAGATCGTGGAGATTTTCGATGCCCAGGGGGTGTCGTTCGTCTCGGTCACCCAGCAATTCAACACCACCAGCTCGATGGGGCGATTGACGCTCAATGTGCTGTTGTCGTTTGCCCAGTTCGAGCGCGAGGTCACCGGCGAGCGCATCCGCGACAAGATCGCGGCCTCCAAGAAGAAAGGCATGTGGATGGGGGGCTACGTGCCCTTGGGCTACGACGTGATCGAACGCAAGCTTGTCGTCAACCAATCCGAGGCGACGCTGATTGGTTGGATCTACGAACGCTACCTGGCACTGGGATGCGTCCGGCATCTGAAGGCAGAGCTGGACCGCAAAGGGATAAAGAGCAAAGTAAGGCACGGCCGCGATGGTCATCCGTTCGGCGGGAGCGCCTTCTCGCGCGGCGCGCTCTATACCCTCCTGCGCAATCCACTCTATGTCGGCGAGATCCGTCACCGCGATTCGTCCTATCCCGGCAACCACGAAGCGATCGTGCCGCGAGTGCTTTGGGACCAAGTCCAGGCCCGGTTAGCCACCAACCGTGTCGCGCGGCGCGACGGAACTCACGCCGCCAATCCCAGCCTGCTCGCTGGACTCTTGTACGACACGCAGGACAACCGCATGACCCCTTCGCACGCGGTAAAGCGCGGCAAGCGCTACCGCTATTACGTCTCCCAGGCGCTGATCCGGCACGCAGATCAACACCCGCGACAAGGCGGCCGGATTCCGGCGCACGAACTGGAACAGCGAATTTGTGATCGGGTAGGCCTCTTCCTCAATCACAGCCAAGCGGTTCTGGACGCGCTGGCGGTAGCTTCGGACGACAACACGGTGCGAACGGCGTTGATCGCGGCGGCGAAAGCACACAGCGTGAAACTCAAGCGGGCAGCGCCTGCTGAGGTCCGACCGTTCCTGACTACCGTCATCTCCCGGATGACAATCGGCGAAGACGCACTGGAGATCACGGTCATGAAGGCGGCTCTACGCTCGTTGCTCTTAGGCAGATGGGAGCCCGGCTTGTCATCGAGCGATCAAGGCCCTGTGCAGCAGGGGGACGCGGAGGTTTCGCTCTTGCGCTTGAGCGTCGCGTTCGAACTGCGACGCTTCGGCGGGGCCACCCATCTGGTGGTGCCGAGTGGCACGCAGGCCTCCCCTGGCCAGCCCAATCTCGGGCTGATCCGAGCCGTTGCCTGCGCCCGGCGCTGGCACGCGGATCTGCTCTCGGGCAAGGGCAAGAGCCAGTCGCAACTGGCGAAAGAGATGGGCGTGAGTGCGCGATACCTGCGCAAGATCATCGCCTGCGCCTTCCTCGCGCCCGATATCGTGCAAGCGATTCTGGAAGGACGCCAACCCCAGGAGCTGACGCTGGCCCGCCTCGTGCGCAGGCTGCCGATGGACTGGGAGGCGCAGCGTCGACGGTTGGGCTTTACCGAGAAGTACGTGGGCGACGCGGGCGCGGCCGATTCTTGTGTACGGAACCCTGCGCCCGATGCAACTGCAGGGCTTGGGCGAGTTCTTCAATGATCGCCAACGGATCGGCGTTGAGGGCGTGGGTGACCTGCAGGTACTCGACGACATCGAGCCGGCGCTCGCCGGTCTCGTACTTGGACACGAAGGACTGGGGCCGGCGCAGGCGCTTGGCGAGCTGCTGCTGGGTCACGCCCGCCGTCTTGCGCACGGACTTAAGCCGCGCGAGCAGCTGTTCGTATTCCCGCAGATGGGTTGATTTCAAGGTGGCGCCTAAAGTGGATGGCCACCTTGTTAAACCCATTCGAGGATTATCCCAAAAGGGAATAAACTGGTCTTACCACCCCGGCACCTGCTCCGCCGCCCGGCGGGGATGTCCGGGGCGACTTTAAAGGGAGGTCGTGATGCACATGGGGAAGTTGATGTTTCGCAGCGTGGTGATGCTCGCCCTGCTCAGCGGGTGTGTGAGTATCGGCAAGGAAATCACCCAGGATCAACTGGCCGGCTTCAAGGCGGGCGAGACGACTCCAGATCAGGTGATTGCGAAGTTGGGTGCGCCCACCAGTAATACGAGCAGCGCCGATGGCCGCCGGTCGATGGGCTATATGTTCGCCCATTCGCAAGCGCGCCCGGGTTCGTTCGTGCCGATCATTGGACCCTTGATCGGCGGCGCGGATTCACGCAGCAGTCACGTCGTCTTTATGTTCGGGCCGGACGGGAAACTAATCAACTACCTTTCGAGCCAGTCCCAGACGGGCATGGGAACCGGCGCGGCGGGCGGCAAGTATCAGGCCCCTACGCCGGATCAGCCGCAGGAAGCGCCGGTACGATAGGCGAATTGGAGAAGAAGTACGACTAGGGCGGACCGCCGCAATCCGCTTCTGCCTCTGCTGACGGCCGGCAGAACTTCACTCTTTTCACTCAACTGTCAGCCGCCTGGCGTTGGATTACGCATCCAACGTCGGGCTGTTTCTACGCATCACTCCACATCATTTCGGTGGCCAGGTGGCACGCGAAAGCGGCCCTCAGAGACAATCGCCCGATATGCGCCCAATATGACGATTAGGGGCGTCTCTTGGGATCGAGACTCTGCGGGAACAATCGCGAATGTCCCGGAAAGAGGAGACAATTACGTCGTGTCAGAGGCCGGGAACGATTGCTGCAGACTGTGTGGCGGAGAGGGTGGGATTCGAACCCACGTGCCAGGTCTCCCTGACCATCTGATTTCGAGTCAGCGCCGTTATGGCCACTTCGGTACCTCTCCGGATTGGTGTGCTATTTTACCAGCGATGCTGTTTATTGCGAACCTTCCGTCGCGCGGTGCCAGGAATTGACAATGAGACGGCGCGAATTCATCCGCGACGGCACATCGTCGAAAACGGCACTCAGGATCGTAGCGGCGACGTTTCTTTTCACGCTGCCATCATGCGATCCGGATGCGCTGTTCGATCGACCGGTACAGCCATTCGGCGAGACCGACGAGCTCGTGGTCCTGGTTCGCAACGGCCCTGCGACCCGGTTTCTCGGTGCGGACGGAAAATACAGCGGCATCGAGCAGGATCTGCTCGACATGTTCGCCAAGGACACCGGCACGCGCCTGCGCCTCGTCGAACGCACGAAATTCAGTGAAGTCCTGCCGGCGTTGCGCCGCCATGTCGCTCACCTGGCTGCCGCGGGCCTGTCGGCCACCGAAGAGCGCCGCAAGGAATTCATCTTCGGACCCGCATACCTGTCAGTGCACACGGTGGTTGCCTACAACACCGACCATCAGCGCCCCAAAAACGTCCGCGACCTGATCTCCAAACGCGTAGTCGTACTTGCCGGATCCGGCGGGGCGGAACAGCTTGGACTGGAAATCCTCCAGGAACCCAAGCTGCGATGGGAAGAAGTGGTGGCGACGGACAGCATGGAACTGCTCGACAGACTGGCCAGCGACGAGGTCGACTACGTGGTGACCGACTCAAATATCGTCGAGCTTGCGCAAAATTTCTCGCCGAACATCGGCCGGGCTTTCAATCTCGGCGAGCCCGAAACGTTGTCATGGGCCATGCCGAAAGATGCGAGCCCGCTTCTGGTCGAACAGGTCAAGGAATTTTTCGCCCGCATCAACGCCAACGGCACTCTGCGGATTCTGCTGGACAGGTACTACGGCCACATCCAGCGGCTTACCCAAGCCGATGTATCTGCTTTCCTAGAGCGGCGGCAATCCGTACTGCCCCAGTATCGCGCCATCTTCGAGGAAGCACAGGAACTGACCGGCATCGACTGGCGCCTTCTCGCTGCCCTCGGCTTTCAGGAATCACACTGGAATCCGCTGGCGACCAGCCCGACGGGCGTGCGGGGATTGATGATGCTGACTTCCGAAACCGCAGACCGGCTCGGTGTGAGCGACCGGCTGGACCCGCGCCAGAACATCATTGCCGGCGCGCGTTATCTGAAGATACTGAAAGACACCCTGCCCGAACGCATCGCCGAACCGGATCGCACCTGGCTGACGCTGGCTTCGTACAACGTCGGCTACGGCCACCTCGAGGATGCGCGCATCCTGACGCAACGTCACGGCTTGAACCCGGATTCCTGGGTGGACGTAAAAAAGACGTTGCCCTTGCTGACGCGCTCCGATTTCTACACCACGGTCAAACGTGGATTTGCGCGCGGCGGAGAAGCAGTCATTCTCACCGAGAACATCCGCAACTACTTCGACATCCTGGTTCGTTTCGAGGAGTCGTACCGTCCGCTGTTTTCTACAGTTCCGGACGAGGAGAGCCACATCCCGCTGTAAGACACTCAGCTGCGGCGAATGGTGTCGATGCCGCCCATATAGGGAAGCAACGCAGAAGGAACAGTAACGCTACCGTCGGCTTGTTGATAATTCTCAAGGATCGCCACCAACGTCCGGCCCACCGCCAGCCCGGATCCGTTCAAGGTGTGGACAAACTCGTTCTTGCCCTTTTCCCCCTTGAAGCGCGCGTGCATGCGCCGCGCCTGGAAGGCTTCGAAGTTGCTGCACGAGGAGATTTCCCGGTACGCATTCTGTCCCGGCAGCCAGACCTCGATGTCGTAAGTCTTCGCCGCCGAAAACCCCATGTCGCCGGTACAAAGCGCCACGGTACGAAACGGCAGTTCGAGCCGTTTCAGGATCGTCTCCGCATTCGCCGTCAGCAGCTCGAGGGCTTCGTAGGACTTTTCCGGCTGGATGATTTGCACAAGTTCCACCTTGTCGAACTGGTGCTGGCGGATCATGCCGCGTGTGTCCTTGCCATAGGATCCGGCTTCGGACCGGAAGCACGGCGAATGGCAGACGAACTTCAGTGGCAACCTGTCCGCGGCGACGACTTCGTCGCGAACGATGTTGGTTACCGGCACTTCCGCGGTGGGAATCAGATAGAACTTGCCGGCGTCGGCCCTCGGCACCGAAAACAAATCTTCCTCGAATTTCGGCAACTGGCCGGTACCGCGCATGCTGTCGGCGTTTACAAGATAGGGCACGTACACTTCGATGTAGCCATGCTCCGCAGTGTGAACATCGAGCATGTACTGCGCGAGCGCGCGATGCAGGCGTGCCAGCGATCCTTTCATCAGCGTAAAGCGCGCGCCACTGATCTTTGCCGCGGCATCGAAATCGAGCAGACCGAGCCCTGCGCCGATATCGACGTGGTCTTTTGCGGGGAAATCAAATTTGCGCGGCTCACCGACGCGGCGCACCTCGACGTTCTCGTCGGCGGATCTTCCGACCGGCACGCTGGCGTGGGGAAGGTTCGGAATCGTGAGCAGGAGATCGGTCAGCTTTACCTGGATGCCTTCCAGCTCAGTTTCGATGGACTTCAGCTCGTCACCCACGCTCGCCATTTCCGCCATCAGCGCGGAAGTATCTTCACCCTTGCGTTTGAGTTCGCCGATCTGCTTCGACGATGCATTGCGTTTGGACTGCAGGTCCTGCGTGCGCACCTGCGCCTTCTTGCGCTGTTCCTCAAGCGTGCGGAATGCGACAACGTCGATCGTGACGCCACGCGTCGCCAGCCTTGCCGCCACCGCATCGAGATCGTTTCTTATCAACTGGATGTCTAGCATTCAAAACCTCAATAAATCATTTGCCACAGAGGGCACAGAGGACACAGAGAAATACGAGGGAAATAACGTCAGAATAACGTTCTGCGTCGCTACCATGGACTGACTTCGAATCTCATTTTCACTTGCAGTCCTCTGTGACCTCTGTGCCCTCTGTGGCTAATTGCCTTTCTTCTTTTTTGCTTCCAGATCGAGGGCGCGCAACTGCGCGAGCTTCTCGGCAATCTTGCCTTCCAGTCCCCGCGACGTCGGCCGGTAGAACTCCGTGTCCTCCATGCCCTCCGGAAAATAATTCTCTCCCGCCGCGTATGCATCCGCCTCGTCATGCGCATAACGATAACTGCGGCCGTAGCCGAGTTCCTTCATGAGCTTGGTGGGAGCGTTGCGAAGATGCTCCGGCACGGGCCGGGACTTGTCGGACTGGACCAGCGAGCGGGCCTCATTATACGCAACGTAGGCGGCATTCGACTTTGCGGCGCATGCCAGATAAATGGCCGCCTGCGCCAGCGCCAGCTCGCCCTCGGGCGAACCCAGCCTTTCATAGGTCTCGCAAGCGTCCAGCGACAGCCGCAATGCCCGCGGATCGGCCAGGCCGATGTCCTCGATCGCCATGCGCACCAGACGCCTGCCGACGTACAGGGGATCCGCCCCGCCGTCCAGCATCCTGACCATCCAGTACAGCGCCGCGTCCGGCGAAGACCCGCGCACGGACTTGTGCAGGGCCGAGATCTGGTCGTAGAAGGCATCGCCGCCCTTGTCGAATCGACGCAGGTTCTGGGCGAGTGTCGCCTGCACGAAGGCTTCATCGACTTGCGCAACCTTGCGCGTGATTGCGGCATTGCCGATGGCCTCGACCATGTTCAGCAATCGTCGCGCATCGCCATCGGCGGCACCGACCACCAGTTCACTTGCTTTTTCGGAAGGGCCCAGAGCGGGAAAAGCTTTCGCAAACGCCCGCGAGAACAATTCCGCCAGGTCTTCTTCGGCTAGCGGCTTGAGCACGTAGACCGCGGCACGCGACAGCAATGCGCCGTTGACCTCGAACGATGGATTTTCCGTGGTCGCACCGATGAACGTCACCAATCCGCGCTCGACGAATGGAAGAAACGCGTCCTGCTGCGCCTTGTTGAAGCGGTGAACCTCGTCCACGAACAGGATGGTCGCGCGCCCGGACTGCTGGAGCACATTCTCGGCGTGCGCAACGGCATCGCGAATATCCTTGACGCCGGAGAGGACGGCGGAAAGCGCGATGAACTCGGCATCGAACGCCTTCGCCATCAGGCGCGCCAGCGTGGTCTTGCCCACGCCGGGCGGCCCCCACAGGATCATCGAATGCAGCTTCCCGGACTCGTAGGCCACGCGCAACGGCTTGTCGGGACCGAGCAGATGCCGCTGGCCGACGACTTCATCCAGGTTCTGCGGCCGCATCAACTCCGCTAGTGGCGCGGCGGGCTGCCTCGCTTCAAACAGATCAGTCATCTAGGACAATTTTCACTGCAAAGTCATCGAAGACGATTTTCACCACAGAGGCACAGAGAAGGACGTCATTCAGAATTCTCGATTGCTTGGAAACTGGCAGAGAAATGCCCCCCCATTCGCAGACTTGGGATTTTTCGTGATATCCCGTTTTTCTCTGTGTCCTCTGTGCCTCTGTGGTGAACGCTTTTCTCCTTACTCAGTTACGACGTGAACGGCCGATTATGCAGTATGAACCACACCAAATGATGGCACAGTCAGCACCTTCTCCGCCGCCAGGGGGAGAAGGCCGGGGATGAGGTGGTTACTCCGTTACGACGTCCGCACCCTTGGGAATGGTAAACGTGTAGAGGTCGGGCGAGGCCTTGGGATTGCGCTGCAGGTTCGAGAACGTGATCGTCGTCTTCTGGCCGAAATGATCATGGAGTTCCATGACTTCAAGGGTATTGCCGCGAAAACCCATGCGCACCTTTTCGAACAGGCTTTCCTCGTCGTAAGGTTTGACCTCCAGCCAGTCGAGTTTTTTCTTCACGCCGACCGCGTTCAGGGAAAAATACTTGTCGACGTCGTCCGCGCCTGCCAGCAGTGCGGCGGGACTGCTGCCGATCGCCTTGTCGAGATTGCGCTTGGTAACCTGGTTCAGGTCCTTGTCGTAGATCCAGAGCTTTTCGCCGTCGCCGACGATGACCTGTATGTAGGGTTTGTCGTAGGTCCAGCGGAATTTGCCCGGACGCTGGAACTGCACCGTGCCGCTCGCCTGCTGCTGGACCGAACCGTTGGAATCGATGACTTCCTGGCTGAAGTTCGCCTTGGCGGAACGCGTCTGCTCGATGAACGCATGCAGCTTCTCGATCGAACCGGCGCTTGCCGGCAAGGCGATCAGCGTACCGGCGAGCATCACCGGCAACATCCATAGTTGTCGCACAAGCATCTCCTCTCTTTTTGGACGGCTGCTGCTAGACCATTGCCACCTGCCGTGGTTCCTGGCCTTATTTTTCGGTCCGCCCCGGCTTCAGGCTTCGCTTCTGGATGGCGCGATCACCTCGCGGTTGCCGTTGGACTGCATGCTCGATACCAGACCCGCCCGCTCCATCTGCTCGATCAGGCGCGCAGCACGGTTGTAGCCGATGCGCAGATGCCGCTGCACCAGCGAGATCGAAGCCCGCCGCGACTTGAGCACGATGTCGACGGCCTGGTCGTACAACGGATCGGCTTCCACGTCGACCTCGCCTGCAGTCCCGCCGTTCTCCGCGTCGACCTCCCCGCCCTCGAGGACGTCGTCGATGAATTGGGGCTGGCCGCGTGATTTCAGGTAATCGACGACCTTGTGCACTTCCTGGTCGGAGACGAAAGCCCCATGCACCCGCTGCGGATAACCCGTGCCCGGCGGCAGGTAGAGCATGTCCCCCTGCCCGAGCAATTGTTCCGCGCCCATCTGGTCGAGGATGGTGCGCGAATCGACCTTGCTGGAAACCTGGAACGACACGCGCGTGGGAATGTTCGCCTTGATCAGTCCGGTGATGACGTCCACCGAAGGGCGCTGGGTCGCGAGCAACAGATGGATGCCGGCGGCGCGCGCTTTCTGCGCCAGTCGCGCGATCAATTCTTCCACCTTCTTGCCGACGACCATCATCAGGTCGGCAAGTTCGTCGATGACCACCACGATCAGCGGCAGTTCTTTCAAGGGCTCCGGGCTTTCGGGCGTGATGGTGAACGGATTGGTCAGCGGCTTGCCCGCCTTTTCGGCTTCCTTGATCTTCTGATTGAACCCGGAAAGATTGCGCACGCCAAGGGTCGACATCAGCTTGTAACGCCGGTCCATTTCTCCGACACACCAGTTGAGCGCGTGCGCCGCCTGCTTCATGTCGGTGACCACCGGCGTGAGCAGGTGCGGAATGCCCTCGTAGACCGAAAGTTCGAGCATCTTCGGGTCGACGAGGATGAGCCGCACATCGTTGGGCGTTGCCTTGTACAACAGCGACAGGATCATGGCGTTGATCGCCACCGACTTGCCCGACCCGGTGGTCCCCGCGACCAGGACGTGGGGCATCCTGGCGAGATCCGCGACGATCGGATTGCCGGCGATGTCCTTGCCCATCGCCAGGGTCAGCGGTGAGGCCATTTCCGCGTAGATCTTCGAACTCAGGATTTCCGACAGCCTCACGACCTGCCGCTTCGGGTTCGGTATTTCCAGTCCCATGCAGGATTTGCCGGGAATGGTCTCGACCACGCGCACGCTGACGACGGACAATGCGCGCGCGAGATCCTTCACCAGGTTGAGGACCTGGCTGCCCTTGACGCCGATGGCCGGTTCGATTTCATAGCGGGTAATCACCGGGCCGGGCTGCGCCGCGACGACTTTGACCTCGATGCCGAAATCAGAGAGCTTCTTCTCGATGAGCCGGGAAGTGTATTCGAGCGTCTCCGCAGACAGCATCTCCACGTCGGCGGGCGGTTCGTCGAGCAGGTGCAGCGGCGGCAGCGGCGAATCCGGCAGGTCCTCGAACAGCGGTTTCTGCTTTTCCTTGATGACACGGTCGGACTTCGTGATGACCATCTTCGGCGGCTCGATGCGTATCGGCTCGTGCTCTTCGAAGCGTTTGCGTTCGACCTCCACTACTTCCTCGCGGTGCTCAGCAGCCTGCTCGCCGAACTTGCGGTCCTGCCGCGTCTGCCACTTCTCGCGAAACGAGACGTAGGCAACCTCGATCGCGCTGCCGAGTTTCTCGATGATGACTACCCATGATATTCCCGTGAGCAAGGCCAATCCGACACCCCACAGGATCAGCAGGATCAGCGTGCTGCCGGTGAAGCCGAATCCCCGCGCCATCAAGCCGCTGACTAGTTCACCCAGTACGCCGCCGGGCAACTGCGGCAACTGCGCCTTCAGCGAATACAGGCGCAGGGATTCGAATGCGCTGCTGGCGGTAATGAGGACAAGAAAGCCGATGCAGGCCACGGCAATGGAGCGGCGATCGCTCTCCGTGGCCACTTCGATGCGGCGATAGCCCCAGACGACACCGCCGACCAGCAACAGTACCCACCACCAGGCCGAAAGTCCGAATACGTAAAGCGCAACATCGGCCAACCACGCGCCGGCCTTGCCCCCGGCATTGACGACCAGAGATCCCGAAGCCTGGTGCGACCAGCCGGGATCGGATTTGCTGTAAGTAGACAGAATCAGGACGAGATACAGCGCCGCGCCGATCAGCAGCAACCACCACGATTCGCGCAACAGCGCGGCGATCTTGGGCGGGAGCGGCTTGCGCGGTGTTTTCTGGACTGCGGGCCTGGCCGCGAATGATTTACGCAAGTGCGAATTACCTTTTCAGTTTCAAAGAATTATATCCCATGGCCAAGACGCTCACGCAGCCCATTTTGATGCGTGGACACGGGCTTTGCGGCGCTGCTACAGTCTTGCTTTTTCACGCATCCACCCTTAGTTGACATTCCATGGCCACCAAAACAAAACATTCCCGACTCCTCATCCTGGGTTCCGGTCCCGCCGGCTACACCGCTGCCATCTACGCTGCGCGCGCCAACCTCAAACCGGTGCTGATCACCGGGATGATCCAGGGTGGCCAGCTCACGACCACGACCGAGGTGGATAACTGGCCCGCTGACGTCATGGGCGTGCAGGGGCCGGAGCTGATGGAGCGCTTCCTCAAGCATGCCGAGCGCTTCGACACCGAGGTTATCTTCGATCATATCCACACTGTAAAGCTGGGTGAAAAACCCTTCCAGCTGATCGGCGACCAGGCGGTCTATACCTGCGACGCCTTGATCATCGCAACGGGCGCGTCGGCGAAATATCTCGGCCTGCCCTCCGAAAGCGCATTCATGGGCAAAGGCGTTTCCGGCTGCGCGACCTGCGACGGTTTCTTCTACAAAGGCCAGGACGTGGCCGTGGTCGGCGGCGGCAATACCGCGGTCGAGGAAGCGTTATATCTGTCCAACATCGCCAAGACCGTGACCGTAGTACACCGGCGCGACAAGTTCCGCGCCGAGGCGATCCTGATCGACCGCCTGACGGAAAAATCGAAGACGGGCAATGTCAAGCTCGAGTGGGACCATACGCTGGACGAAGTATTGGGCGACAAGAAAGGCGTGAACGGCATCCGCATCCGCTCGACCAAGAACGACAACTCGCGGAATCTGCCGCTGAACGGTGTTTTCATTGCCATCGGCCATACGCCGAATACGCAGATCTTCCAGGGTCAGGTCGATATGGTGGATGGCTACATCGTCACCAAGAGCGGCAACCAGGGTGGCGCGACGGCGACCAGCGTACCCGGCGTGTTTGCGGCGGGTGACGTGCAGGATCATGTTTATCGCCAGGCCGTCACCAGCGCCGGCACCGGCTGCATGGCGGCGCTCGACGCCGAAAAGTATCTCGAAGAACTCGGACGCTAAGAAAAACTACTTAGCCACAGAGGTCACAGAGGACACAGAGGAAAACAACAGTCCATAACAACAACTGTCGAATCGGGGATTGGCTCGGTGAGTGATCGTTTTCAATAGGTTTTTCGCCTTGCAGCTTTTTTTCTCTGTGACCTCTGTGTCCTAAAAGGGTACTCCGACGTGCTATGCACGTAGGGTATCTGTGGCAAAAATGGGTTTGAAGGAAAATGGCCAAGCGCCCCGTCATACCGGAACCAGCGGCCGCGGAAGATGCGGACGAGGAAGCCTTGCTGCGCGATGCGCTGAAGGGCGTCGCACCGCTGCGTGATTCCGGCAAGGCGAGCCTGCAACGCCCGCCACCGGCGCCGATTCCGGTGCAGACGCTGCGCGAAGACGTGCAAGTCCTGCACGACAGCCTCTCCGATCAGATACCGGTGGAAGTCGGGATGGAAACCGGCGAGGAACTGGTGTTCCTGCGCAACGGCCTGTCGAACCAGATACTCAAGAAACTGCGCCGCGGTTTCTGGGCCACACAGGACCACCTCGACCTGCACGGCCTGCGCACCGAGGAAGCACGCACGCTGCTGGTGAGCTTTCTCAACGAAGCGCTCATACACGGGTTTCGCTGTGTACGCATCGTGCACGGCAAGGGGTTGCGCTCCCGGAACGCGGAGCCGGTGCTGAAGAGAAAAATCGGCAACTGGCTGGGCCAGCGCGACGAAGTACTGGCATTCGTGCAGGCGCGCGCCGAGGATGGGGGCGGCGGCGCGGTGATGGTGCTGCTGAAAGCGAAGGGTAAGAAGACGGTGCTGCGTACTGAGTACTGAGTGCTGGGCGCTGGGAAAGGGCAAAGCCCAAAAACGCGAGCCGCCCGCAGGCGGCTCATCTGATGTCTAAATCAACCCCAACTCCGGCTGTTAGCTTGTGCGGCACAAGGTACGCAGCGCTCCCTTACGCAGCACCCAGTACGGCGCGCGAACTCGTTACCGACTGGTCGGCCGTTTGCGGGTAGCGCGCCCTAACGCCGCATCCCGCCCCAACTTCAACCCCCATTCGCCGTGGCTGCGGCGTGCACCCAGCACCCGGTACTTTTCCTACACCGCCGCTTCGTCGGTCTCCCCGGTTCGGATGCGGATGACCTGTTCGACGGTCGTCACGAAAATCTTGCCGTCGCCGATCTTGCCGGTGCGCGCCGCCCTTACGATCGCCTCGATCGCCTGCTCGACGAGCTTGTCCGACACCACGACCTCGACTTTGACCTTGGGCAGGAAGTCCACGACATATTCCGCGCCGCGATAGAGCTCGGTGTGGCCTTTCTGCCGGCCGAAACCCTTGACTTCCGTCACCGTCAAACCGGTGACGCCAATCTCCGAGAGCGCCTCGCGCACTTCGTCGAGCTTGAACGGCTTGACCACCGCTTCGATTTTTTTCATGACTGCTGCTCTCCTGTAGTCTGGCCACCCGCCGTCTGGGGGCTGGCCGGATGCCCAGTATAGACGGCTGGTCTGCCGTCCGGGAAGCAGGCCCGTCTACAACCCGCCGCGGTATTTGTTGGTAATGGGGTAACGCCAGTCCTTGCCGAATCCGCGCGGGGTGATGCGGATGCCCACCGGCGCCTGGCGGCGCTTGTATTCGTTGATATGCACCAGTTTCACGATCCGGACGACATCCTCGCGCTTGTAGCCGGCGGCCACGATTTCCGCGACGCTCTGGTCCTGCTCGACATAGCGCTCGACGATCGCGTCGAGCACGTCGTAAGGCGGCAGGCTGTCCTGGTCCACCTGGTTGGGCCGCAGTTCCGCACTCGGGGCGCGCTCGATGATCCTCTCCGGAATCACAGCTGAAAGGGTGTTGCGATAACGTGACAGGCGGTAGACGAATTTCTTGGTGATGTCCTTGAGCACCGCAAAGCCGCCCGCCATGTCGCCGTAGAGCGTGGCGTAGCCGGTGCTCATCTCGCTCTTGTTGCCGGTGGTCAGCACGATCGATCCATGCTTGTTCGACAACGCCATCAGCAGCGTGCCGCGGATGCGCGACTGCAGGTTCTCTTCGGTGGCGTCGAACGGCCGGTCGCCGAAATGCGGCGACAGCGCCTGCAAGAAAGTGTCGAACATCGGCTTGATCGCGATTTCGCTGTAACGCACGCCGAGGCGCTTGACCATTTCGCGCGAGTCTTCGACGCTCATGCCGGCGGTAAACTGGGACGGCATCATGATCGCATGCACCTTGTCGGCGCCAATCGCGTCCGCGGCGATGCACAGGGTCAGGGCCGAATCGATGCCGCCGGACAAGCCCAGCAGTGCGCCGGGAAATCCGTTTTTGCCGAGATAGTCCCGCACGCCCAGGCACAGTGCCTTGTAGATACTCTCGTCGACATCCGGTTCCGGAACGATTTCACCGGGCAGCGGACCGTCTTTGCCGATTTCGACGACGGCGAGCGCTTCCTCGAAGGCGGGCAACTGGTGGGTCAGCCTGCCACGACCGTCCATGACGAAAGACGCGCCGTCGAACACCAGTTCGTCCTGGCCCCCGACCAGGTTGCAGAACACCACCGCCATGCCGGTCTCGGCCGTGCGATCGCGCACCACCTCGTAACGGGTCCTCAACTTGTTGATATGGAAAGGCGAGGCATTGAGCACCAGCAAAACCTGCGCCCCGGCCGCTCTTGCGCGCTTCGGCGCTTCCGGCTCCCAGACGTCGGCGCAGATGTTGATGCCGACGTTGACCCCGTCGTCGCCGGGCGCGGCGCGTGCCGTGCTCTCCCCGTCGGGTCCCCAGACGTCCTCGCAGATGTTCACGCCGACGCGCACACCGTTGACTTCCACGACGCAGGGACTGCCGTCGGAATCGAAATAGCGCTCTTCGTCGAAGACCGTGTAATTGGGCAGGTCGCGTTTGTGATAGACCGCCGCGATGCCGCCGTCCTGCAGGACGGACGCGGCGTTAAAGAGGCAGCCGCCGGCCTCGTGCGGGTGGCCGACCACGACGCTGATGCCCCTGACCTTGGCGGCTAGCTCGGTCAGCGCACGATCGCAGGCCATGCGGAAATCTTCGCGCAACAACAGGTCTTCGGGCGGATACCCGCACAGGGAAAGTTCGGGGGTCAGCAGAACGTCGGCGCCCTGTGCCCTGGCCCGGTCCGCAAACTCGAGGATTTTTCTTGCGTTGCCGGAGAGATCCCCGACCGTGCAGTTGATCTGGCCAATCGCAATGCGCATGGCTGCTACTATAGCATCCGCTCCCTCTGCCAATGAAAACGCGCTCCGGTATCCAGGTCGTAGATTCGCTTGCGTCGATTCCCGCTTCCGACTGGGATGCGCTCGCCGGACATCATCCGCTGCTTTCGCACGCCTTCCTGCATGCGCTGCAGGAAAGCGGTTGCGTCAGTGCCGAAACCGGCTGGGCGCCCTGCCATATCACGCTGTGGCGGGACAACCGCCTTGCCGCGGCCATGCCGCTCTATCTGAAATCCCATTCCTACGGCGAATACGTATTCGACTGGGCGTGGGCGGACGCCTACCAGCGCCACGGCTTGCGCTACTACCCCAAGCTGCTGAACGCGGTGCCGTTCACGCCGGTGACCGGACCGCGCCTGCTGGCTTTGAGCGACGCCGACCGCAGCACGCTGCTCGATGCGGCACTGGCATTTGCGCGCGACTCCGGCGTGTCTTCATTGCACTGCCTGTTTCCCGCGGAACCCGAGGTTGCGGCCTTCGAATCGGCCGGCATGATGCTGCGGGCTTCCGTGCAATTCCACTGGCGCAATGAGGGTTTCAGCGACTTCGAGGATTTTCTCGGACGCATGAATCACGACAAGCGCAAAAAAATCCGCCAGGAACGGCGCAAGGTGCGCGATGCGGGGATCGAATTCCGCCGATTGCGCGCCACTGAGGCAACCGAGGCCGACTGGCGTTTCTTCGTGGAATGCTATGACCGCACGTATCGCGCGCATCATTCGTCGCCTTACCTGAACCTCGATTTCTTCCTGCGCCTGGCGCAGGCCATGCCCGAACAACTGCTTCTGATACTGGGCTACCGGGAAGGCGTGCCGGTGGCGTCGGCTTTCAACATCATCGGCGAAGATACTTTATTCGGCCGCTATTGGGGAACCAGGGAATTCCACTCCGGCCTGCATTTCGAAAGTTGCTATTACCAGGCCATCGAATTCTGCATCGCCGAGAAGCTCGGCTCTTTCGAAGGCGGCGCGCAGGGCGAACACAAGCTCGCCCGCGGACTGCTGCCGCAGCGCACCGTATCGGCGCACTGGCTGGCGCATCCCGAATTCGCCGAAGCGGTGACGCGCTTTCTGCGCAAGGAGGCAAGCGGCATCGAACACTATGTCGACGAACTGTCCGAGCACAGTCCGTTCAAGCAGTCGGATCGCGCTTCCGAATAGTCGCTGCGGATTTGGTTAAACTAGCGTCATGCCTGTCACTCGCACCTTCCCCGCCGTAATCGCGCTCGCGCTGTCGAGCCTGCTCATTGTCCCGGTAATCTGGCCGGCTTCGGCGCATGCGGCGCCAACTGAAATCGAAATCGTGGACCGCACCGTGGGCAGTGGCCTGGAGCCGCGGCGCGGCTGGTTCGCGATCATCCGCTACACCGGCTGGATTTACGACGAACAGGCCGCCGACAAGAAGGGAAAGAAATTCATCAACTCGGACGACCGCGGGGCGCCCGTCTCCTTCGTCTTCGGTTACAAACGCGCGCTGCCCGGGCTCGAAAAGGGCATGGAAGGCATGAAGGTCGGGGGGCATCGCACGGTCATCATTCCCGCGAAATACGCCTTCAAGGGCGCCCGGCAGGAAAGTCCGGATGGCGTTTCCACCGATTCGAATCTGATCATCGACGTCGAACTCGTGGATGTCGTGCCGCAGGCGAATGCCGCGCCATCCAACGAATAGACCGCATAACAATAAATAAAGGAGAAGCAAGCATGATCGGCGATCCCGTTGCCCTGACCGTCCGCCGCAACATCGAACGGCCCTCAAAAACCATCATGAAGGCGTTTGCCGGCATGCCCACCGGTTTCGTCACCGATGCCTACAACGGCAAAGGTTGCCTGGATTACGCGATCAAGCCCCTGCTGCCGACCATGAACTTCAGCGGCAGCGCCATCACGGCGTTCTGCGGGCCGATGGACAACCTCGCCGCCATGGCGATACTCGACTTCGCCAAAAAAGGCGATGTCATCGTGATCGCCACCACCGGTGACGATACCGCGGCGACCATCGGCGACCTGTGGGCTTTCTGGGCGAAGAAGATCGGCGTAGTCGCCATCGTCTGCGACGGCCTGGTGCGCGACGTAACCGGATTGCTGAAAGTCGATATCCCGGTCTTCGCACGCGGCATCAAGCCGAATTCCGCTTTCAAGAACGGCCCGGGCGAGATCAACACCACGGTGACCTGCGGCGGCGTGACGATCTCCGCGGGCGACATCATCGTCGGCGACCGCGACGGCCTGGTTGCCATTCCGCTTGCCGAAGCGGCGCAAGTGGTGGAACGCCTGGAACTGGTGAAAAAGAAGGAAGCCGAGGCCGAGGCCAAGGTCAAGAAAGGCATGAAGCTCAAATTCTGGGATCCCGACGCGCTCGGCAGCCGGCTCCATTACATCGACTAACCACCACCCGCCACCTCATCCCGGCGCGCGGACACGTTAGTGATGAAATCACCCGTTTGCGGGAAGCGCGCCTTAGCATCGCTTCCCGCCCCGGATGGCTCCGCCAACGCCGAGTCAGCGATGCCTTCTCCCCCTCCCTGAGGGAGGCGGAGAAGGAGCGAAAGTCTGACGTGCCTAACTCAAATTCACAGGCATACACACAAAGCTTCGACCAAACGGAATTCGAATCATCTCTGCGAACTGATGAAACGTATATTTCTTGATACCCGTAGCCGACCCCGGATCCGCACCCTCGCCGCCCATGGGGGGACAAGGGAACACTTGAAGCGCAGCAGAGGTTCCGTCGACACGGCGTTGGCTTGCCATCCGGGGCGGGAGACGGAACATAGCGTGCTTCCCGCAATCGGCCGCCTTCGTCGGTAACGTGTCCGCACGCTGGGGTGAGGTGGGTATGGTTTTCGACTATTACAGACGGCTCTCCGCCAGGAAGCAGAGCATCTACCGGCAAAGCGACGCGATCATTGTGGTCAAATTGCCCGATGCCGAAATCCTGCGGCCGCCGGCGATAGCCCTGCTGGAGGCATTGAAATCGGAAAACCGGACGACCGTCCAGCGGTTGTCGCAACAGGTTAGCGACGGCATCATCGGGCAGTTGCAGGTGCCGCCGCTGCGCATCCAGGTGCTGGCAGTCAGGCCGAGCGACGATTGGGGCGAACTGCACGGCCTGTATCTGCCCGAGGAGGACGGCAATACGGCGAAGATCCAGCTCTGGATGCGCACCGCCAAACACAAGCGTGTCGTGGCATTCAAGAGTTATCTGCGCACATTGCTGCACGAGATTTGCCACCATCTCGACTACGAACTCTATAAATTCCCGGAAACCTTCCACACTGAGGGCTTCTACAGCCGTGAATCCAGCCTGTTCCACCAACTCGTACCCGACAGCCAGGGCAGTCCGCCGCGATCGGAGACCTGAATGAAAATAGCCGGCGCCATTTTCGGCTTCATCATCCTGGCGGTGATATTCGTCGTCTGGATCCGCGCGTACAAGTCGATCAAGGGCGAGGATAATCCGCTGTTTTCCGGGGGCAAGCGCAAACCCGGCGAGGAGAAAGACTCGCTGGAAGACTTCATCGCTTCCTACAAGCGCGGCGAAGTTCGCATCCCCGCCAGCGTTCCCGCAGCGGCGAAGACAGCGTCCGCGCCGGTGCCGTTACCCGCGGCAGCGGCGGCGGCAGTCGCGCCCGCGGCCCCGGTCCGACGCGAGTCCTTCATTTCAGGTGCGACCAAGCTGGCTTACCTGACCTGCAAGGCCGGCTTGCGTGACCACCACGTTTTCGCGCATGTGCAACTCTCGGCGCTCTCCACCGGCGGCATGATCGATCCGGCCCTGGCGCGCAGCGGCGTCGACCTGCTGATCTGCAACGCGGCGATGTCGGCGGTCGCCGCCATCGATCTGATCGATGCCGGAAGCAGCGCTGCGAACGTCGCCAAGTCGGATCACCTGAAGACCTTGGGAATCCGCTACCTTCGACTCTCGGCAAAATCCCTGCCGCGCCCGGACCAGTGGCACGCGCTGCTGTACAAGATGTAAAAAAAGGCCGCGAAACGCGGCCTTTTTCGTCAGCGTGCGAAGCCTCAGCCCTTCTTGCCCGTTTCCGGTTCGGCCGGCTTCTCGCTCGGCTGCACGTCAGTGGGATGCGGAATTGCACTCTCGTCCGGCGGACAGAATGCGTCGATTGCCTCGTTGTGGCACCAGTGGGCGTTGAAGCCATCGTTTTTCTTGATGCATTCGTAGATGTACTTGCCCATTTCCTCGGTCCAGGCACAGTTCTGCCGTTTGAGGAAAAACCGCTCGCGACCATTGGTCGCGCCTTCGCCGAAAGCCGGGCCACAGAGGACGCTGGCGCTGATCAATGCCAGAAGGCTGAATGCAAATCTGTTTTTCATGGGATTCCTGACCCGGGAAGCATTGCCCGGAAAGTGACGCGATAACGCATTTTAGGGGGAAACCTGCTCCCCGTGCGGACAACCTCAGGCCTCCACCACCTCTTCGCGCAACACCGCCCGCGCTTCCAGTTCCAGTTCCAGGCCCACCACCGGCGGACGGCCGCGATGCCACCTGATGCCCCGAGGCAGTGCGCCTGACGCCTGCACCGCCATAGCATCGAAAGCGCCGGGAATCTCGACGGCGGTATACAACTCCACATGGGTGGCGTCGTTCCATTGGAATCCAAGTTCGGCAATACGTTCCGTCACCGCGCCGACCACGAAACCCAATTTGCGCTGCATGCCCGTGGGCGAATCGTCCCCCTCCGCAACGATGCTGCCGCCAGGGCCGCGCTCGGTCATGCCCGACATCGTGAATGTCTTCATGGTGCCGGCGTACGGGACCGTATAGGAAAAAGCATGCAGCGAAGGTTCCGCCGGCGCGCCGGCCGCCGGCGCAACGTTGGTGCGCGAAACGGGATTGAGTTTTTCATGCAGCACGGCCCACCGCTGCAGGCGATCGACATACGGCGCATTGAAGGCGATGAATTCCTGGGGGCTGAGCTGGCGCGGCAGGCGCAGTTGCATGCCGCACAACGCCTGCATCGGGCGGCCGGCGGCTTCGAGGTGGCGCTCCACCAGCGCATAGCCCGGCTCCAGCAGCAGCCAGCGGGACAGCAGCGCATGAACGATTGCGAAGCCGGGCTCGGCCACCGCGCCGCCGGCAAACACCGGACCGCCCGGTAGAAAACGGAAACCTCCACCCGGCCGCGGGATCATGACTTTGCCCTGCGCCCATGCCGGCCAGGCGGACAATAGGGGCGCGGCAGTCAGCGTCGCAAGGAAACGCCGGCGGGCCAACTGCGGACTTGGGAGACCGCGTTTTATTTTCCCGCTCCGCGGCGTGGTTTCGGCTTCGAAGGCTTTTTGATCCGGCGCGAAGCCGGTTTGCGCTTCGGGGACTTCGATTTCCTTGCGGCCTTCTTCACCTTGCGCAGCATGCGCTCGGCGGTGAACAAGTCCTGATCGAGGATGCCGGCCGCGCGCGCTATCGCAATCTTCGCCTGCGCTTTGTTCAGGTCGGGGCTGATGCGGATCAACTCGGAAATCGCCTCGCCGATCGCCTTGCGCGCACTGGCGCGCAAGCGCGCATCCTTGGCGCGATCAAGAGCCTTGAGCAAG
>WNFL01428826.1_pt1 | contig 24199 bp, 22 predicted proteins | sample 5400361 | NCBI WGS metagenome assembly WNFL01 (sample SAMN13153351, study PRJNA577476) | soil metagenome | isolation source: 40 cm soil on Douglas fir-dominated hillslope | place: USA:California | collected 2013-09-17
TCGTGGATGCCTTCGACGTGCGGCCCTGACGCGGGCCGATGGCGAGAGCGCGCAGGCCGCGCGCTCTCGCGGCACCTTCGGGTGAGGCGAAATCACATGTCGGCATCTGCCTATATGGAGAAGGTCGTGCGCCGTGGCCGCCTCATCGACGTCAAGTCGGCGCTCGACCCGACACCGTTCCGCAAGGAAGGCCTGCGGGTGTGGCGGCTGTAGCGCGCCGCCTTCGAGGACGGCGCCCCAACGCCCGACCCTGAGGCCGACATGTGCGGAATTGCGGGATGGATCGCGGGACCCGGGAGTGCGCTCGCGGAGGACACGCTCGAGTCGATGCTGCATGCGATCGCTCATCGCGGGCCCGACGATCAAGGTGCCGCACGCTTCCGTTGCGCCAGCACCGGCCACCATGTGTTCTTGGGGCACCGGCGGCTTGCCATCATCGACCCGGAAGGGGCGCATCAGCCAATGTGCGATGCCGCCTCCGGCCTCGCGCTGACCTTCAACGGAGAGATCTACAACTTTCGCGAGTTGCGCGAGGAACTCACCCGGCTCGGTTACGGCTTTGTGCGCGATTCCGACACCGAAGTCCTGCTGCGCGCCTATCAGCACTGGGAATGCGGGGTCGTCAATCACCTGCGCGGCATGTTCGCATTCGCGATCTGGGACGCTCGCAACGAACGCCTGTTCCTGGCGCGAGACCGATTCGGCGAGAAGCCGCTGTTTCTCTGCGAAAACGGAAGCGGGCTGTACTTTGCATCGGAGATCAAAGCGCTGCTGCGCGTGCCGGACGTCAAGATCTCGGTGAACCTCGAGGCTGTCTGGGACTACCTGGCTTATCGCTACGTTCCGGGCCCGAAGACTCTGTTCACCGGCATCCGGAAATTGATGCCCGGGACCGTCGCGACATGGGAACGCGGGAAGCTCAAGGAAGAGCGCTACTGGACGGCTCCAGACCGCAGCCCCTGCTGTTTGCAACTAGCGCAACGCGACACCGTTTCCACATTCCTGTCCCGGTTGGACGAGGCCGTCAAGCTGCAGATGGTGAGCGACGTGCCGTTCGGCGCGTTTCTCTCCGGCGGACTCGACTCCTCGACCATCGTTGCGCTCATGAGCCGTCACAACTCGAAGGTCAAGACTTTTTCAGTGGGCTTCAGCGAAGACAGCTACAGCGAACTCGACTACGCTGACGAGGTAGCGACGCACTTCGGAACCCAGCACCACGAAATCGTGGTTGCGCACCGCGACATCATTGATCGGCTCCCGCAGTTGGTCGCTTACCGGGACGCGCCCGTGTCCGAGCCGGCGGACGTCCCGATCTACCTGCTGGCGTGCGAGGCCGCCCGCAGCGTCAAGATGGTGCTGACCGGGGAGGGCAGCGATGAGCTCCTCGGCGGCTATCCGAAGCACCTCGCCGAGCGCTTTGCGCGAGGCTATCAACTGCTGCCGGGCTGCATTCGCCACCGCCTCATCGAGCCGCTTGCCCATGCGCTTCCGTACGGCTTTCGCCGCATCAAGACGGCCGTGACGAACCTCGGCATCGAGGACAGTCGCGAGCGTTACGTGCGCTGGTTTGGCGCCCTGAATCGCAGCGAACGTGACCGGTTCTCGACCTTGCGGCTGAATGGCACATCGTTCACTGATGCGCCGCCGTTCGATGCAGATTCGCGCAGCAGCGCGCTGAGGCGCATCCTTTATTTCGACCAGACGAGTTGGCTGCCGGATAACCTGCTCGAGCGCGGGGACCGAATGACCATGGCAGCCTCAATCGAGGCGCGCGTCCCGTTCCTTGATCACGAGCTCGCTGCGTTCGTTTCGTCCCTACCCGACCGCTACCGGATACGGGGCCTGCGCAGCAAGTGGATACTGCGGGAGGCAGGCAAGCAACTGCTCCCGGAACGCATCCTGACTCGGCCGAAAGTAGGCTTCCGTGTCCCGATCAACGAGTGGTTTCGCGGCGAGATGCGCGAATATCTACTGGATCATCTCCAAGGTCGCTCGTCGATGACCCGGGCGTACTACGATAAGTCGGCCCTCGATCGGATGCTGGCCGAGCATCTGAACGGCAGACAGAACCATGAGAAGCTGCTGTGGTCGCTTCTCAACCTAGAAATTTGGCACCGACAATATGCTTGATCGCAATTTCGTGGAGCCGGGACGATGGCTTGCGTCCGCCCAGGCAGTTGTGGGGATGATAGAACGATTCCGGTGGCGCTTCAATCGCCTGCGCTGCATGACGCACGTGGAAGTTTCGCATCGCGTTTTTCGCGCGCTGTCGATGCACGCGGAGCGCGCCGGACTGCTTGGCTCGGACACTGTTCCTTCGCCGAATCTCCTGCCAACACCTCGTCTCTGGGTGTATGCCACGGCAAGAGTCGATCCGTCGCGGTATCTCGCCGCGGCCGATGGCCTCGCGGCGGGCAAGCTGGATGTATTTGCCCTGCGTGATGTCGATCTGGGCTCGCCGCCGCGTTGGAATCGCGATCCCCGGACTGGCGTGGAAGCGCCGCTTGTTTTCGGCAAGCTGCTCGACTACCGTGACCCGCAGCTCGTCGGAAACATCAAGTATCTCTGGGAGGTCAATCGACATCTGCATCTCGCAACGCTGGCGCAGGCCTACGCGCTGAGCGGCAATGTGCGCTATTTCAACGTTATCCGACAGCACTTGGAAAGCTGGTTTGCCGAGTGTCCGTACCGCATGGGCCTCAACTGGTCGAGCGCGCTTGAGGCCGCGATCAGGCTGATCAACTGGTCTGTCACATGGCAACTCCTCGGCGCAGCGCGCTCGCCGCTGTTCGAAGACGCCGAAGGTGCGCGGTTGCGACAACGCTGGCTGGAATCGATCTATCAGCATGCACAGTTTGTGCGGGGGTATTTCTCGCGCCACTCTTCGGCCAACAACCACCTCATAGGCGAAGCTGCAGGGCTGTTCATCGCGGCTCTCACCTGGCCCTGTTGGCCGCCCGCGCGCGTCTGGCTCGCGGAGGCAAAGGCGATCCTCGAACGCGAGATCCTGCTGCAGAACACCCCGGACGGCGTCAACTGCGAACAGGCGGTGTCGTACCAGCAGTTCGAACTCGATCTGCTTGTGCTCGCGTTGTTGGCCGGCAAGGCGAACGGGCAGAAATTTTCCGCGGCGTTCGAGTCGCGCATCGAGGCGATGATGGAATATCTCGCGTCGATCATGGATGCCGGCGGCAACATATCCATGTTCGGCGATTCGGACGATAGTCTCGTCGTAAGGCTGGCACAGGGCGGTGAGTATTGCCGCTATCGGTCGTCGCTCGCTATGGGTGCGATCCTGTTCCGCCGCGGCGACTTCAAGGCGAAAGCGGGCGGACTCGACGACAGGACGCGCTGGCTCTTCGGCGAGGACGCGGACGCGGTGTTTCAGGAGCTCGATGACAAAGGGGCGCAGCTTCCGGTTAGGCGGGCGTTTACCGAAGGCGGCTACTACATCCTCGGCTGCGACTTCGAGTCCGAGAACGAGATCCGGCTGGTCGCCGATGCCGGCCCCCTCGGCTATCAGACGATCGCGGCACACGGCCACGCCGACGCCTTGGCGTTCACTCTGTCGGTAGGGGGAAAGGAGTTTCTGATTGACCCGGGGACCTATACCTTTCACGCGCAAGGCCCGTGGCGCAGTTACTTTCGCGGCACTGCCGCGCACAATACCGTGCGGGTTGACGGGACGGATCAATCGCGGTCCGGCGGAAATTTCATGTGGCTCAGCAAAGCGGACGCCGGCTGCAAGCTGTGGCGGCCCTCGCCAGAGTGCGACATCTTCGAGGGCTGGCATGACGGTTACATGCAACTGCCCGACCCGGTGATGCACCGGCGGCGGATTACCCTCGAGAAGCGGCTGAGGCGGGTGGTGATCGAGGACAGCCTGCAGATGTCCAGGGCGCACGAAATCGAACTCTTTTTCCATTGCAGCGAGCGCTGCCGGGTCGATCCCTTCGGGGATGGTTACCGGATCAGCCAACCGGGAAGGACGCTTTCCCTGAAACTCCCGCAGGCGGAAGGCGCTGCGCACGTCTATACCGGCAGCATCGCCCCGATCCTCGGCTGGGTATCGCGGCGCTTCGACGAAAAGCGGCCGGCCCCGACCATTGCCTGGCGGGGCCGTCTTGCAGGCAAAGTGGTTCTCCGCAGCGAGATCACCTGCTGATCCAATCGGACTATATCCCGCCTTGCGGCCGCGGCACGACCGTTATCAACCGCCTCCTATGCTGTAACCAGCGTGGCCGGCGCAGGCGATGCGCGCGGTCTTTTACCCCACGGTCTTTTTGAGGACGACGTGAAGCAAGTCCGCCACTACCTTCGCAACGGCGCCTTGGATATCGGCGAAGTGCCCATCCCCGCGGTTGGCTCCGGCGACGTGCTCGTGCGCAGCCATTACTCGTTCGTGAGCGTGGGCACCGAGAAGATGAAGGTCTCGCAGGCCCGCATGAACCTCGTAGAGAAGGCAAAGGAGCGCCCTGATCAGGTCAAGCTGGTAATGAGCACGCTCAAGGAGCAGGGCCTGATCCCCACGCTCCGCAAGGTTCAGGAGCGCCTCAAGGCGCCGACCACCCTCGGCTACAGCTGCGCTGGAACCGTAATAGAGGTGGGTTCGCACGTGGACGAGTTCCGGGTGGGCGATCGCGTGGCGTGCATCGGAGAGGGTGTCGCGACGCACGGCGAGTACAACGCCGTACCGCGGAACCTGGTTGCGCACGTTCCCGCCAACGTGAGCCTCGAGGCTGCCAGCGCGAGCGCCGTCGGCGCGATCGCGCTCCAATCGATACGTCAGGCGAAGCTCGAGCTGGGTGAAAGCGTTGCGATCATCGGGCTCGGGCTGCTGGGACAGTTCCTGGTGCAGCTCTGCCGCGCGAATGGATGCCGCGTGATCGGAGTGGACCTCGACCCGGGCAAGTGCGCGATCGCGGCGCAGAACGGCGCGGAGGCGGCCTGCGGTCCCGAGATCGACGAGGCCCTCTATCACTCGCTGCGCGTGAGCGGCGGGGCCGGCGTGGATGCGGTGCTGCTCACCGTGTCGACCAAGGACCTCGGTCCAATCGAGATGTCCGCCATGCTGGTGCGCGACCGCGGCCGGGTGGTTTGCCTCGGCAATACGGCAATCGAGCTCGAACACCGTACCTGGTTTGGCAAGGAGCTTGAGTTCTTATTCACCCGCGCGATGGGGGCTGGGATCTACGAACCCGACTATTTCACGCGTGGAAAGGACTACCCAATCGGCTATATACGGTGGACGGCCAACCGCAACATGCAAGCCTTTCTTGATCTGATCGCGCAGGGCAAGCTTGTCGTTCCGCAGCTCATCACCCACCGGTTCCCGTTCTCGGAAGCGGTTTCGGTCTTCGACAAGATCGCGGGCGGCGAGCTGAGTCACGCGGTGGGGATCGTTTTCGAGTATCCCGAGCCTGAACGAGGCGTATTCGAATTGCAGCCGCGCGTGCTCACCTTCGGGGGCGACCAGCCGCGCGGCGCGGTGAGACTCGGGCAGATCGGCGCGGGCAACTATGCGAAATCCATGCTCATGCCGTGTTTCCCGTCACTCGCGGGCCTGAGCCTCGCGGGCATCTGCACGGCGAAAGGCGCCAACGCCGAGGCGCTGGCCAAGCGTTACGGCTTCCGTAAGGCCACCACCGATGCGGCGGAGCTGCTTCGCGACCCCGCGATTAACGCGATCATGGTGGCCACCCGTCACGACAGCCATGCCCGCTACGCCGCGGCGGCACTGGAAGCCGGCAAGCATGCCTACGTGGAGAAGCCGCTCGCCATGACCGAGGAGCAGCTCGCACCCATCTCTGCAGTGCTCGGCAAACGCAGCACCGAAGGCCCGACGCTCTGGGTCGGCCATAACCGCCGCTTCAGTTCGCTCAGCCAGCGCGCGCTAACTCACTTCAAGGACGTGGAGGTGCGGCAGGTAATCTGCACGGTGCGCTCGGCGAGCGTGCCCGCCGACAGCTGGATCCAGGACAAAGTCGAGGGCGGTGGAATTCTTTTTGGCGACGCCTGCCACTTCATCGATCTCGCGATCTACTTCGCACAGAGCCTGCCGGTCGAGGTAAGCGCATTCGCCACGCCCGACCCCGGACACCGCGATGAGAGCTGGGCGATCACGCTGCGTTTCGCGAACGGGGGCCTCGGCGTGGTGCACTACGTGTGTGGCAGCCAGAAAGGCCTGGAGCGCGAAACCATTGCGATCCTCGGTGGCGGGCGCTCGGCTCAGATCATCGGCTTTCGCAGGCTCATCCTTCGCGGCGGCCTCGGAGGCGGCATGCGTCAACTCCAGCCCGAACTCGGCCAGAAGGCGATGCTCCAGGCGATGGTCGCCCAGTTTTCCGGTGCGCCCGGCGCAGTGGATTACACCGAGAGCTTCCTTGTTTCGGCGCAGGCGCTGCTCGCCGCGCAACGCTCCATCGCCGAGCGACGCATCGTGATGATGGAGCCGCGGTTGCCGTTTGGAATTGACTGATGTGCGGTTTCGTTCTCGCTTATGCCCGGACCGGCGATCGCCTGCCTGATCGAGCCCTGCTGAGCCGGATGGATACCACCATTCGCCACCGGGGGCCGGACGAGCATGGGCAGAAACGCCTCGAGCGTGCGGTCATGGGCCATCGCCGGCTCGCCATTATCGACCTCAGCGGCGGGCAGCAGCCGATGTGCACGCCCGACGGGAAAGTCTGGATCGTGTTCAACGGCGAAATCTACAACTTCCACGCGGTCCGGGACGAGCTCGCTGCCGCTGGACATCCATTGAACACCCATTCCGACACCGAAGTGCTGCTGCACGCCTACCTCGTGTGGGGCGAAAAGTGCCTGGAGCGGCTCAACGGCATGTTTGCTTTCGCGATTTACGACGGGCATACCCAATCGGTGTTCGCTGCCCGCGACCGATTTGGCGAGAAACCGCTGTACATATTGGAACGCAATGGCACGCTCTACCTTGCGTCCGAATTGAAAGCGCTGGTCGAGACGGGGCTGGTCGAGAAGCGCCTCGATCCCGTCGCGCTGTACAACTACTTCGCCAATTCGTACGTGATGGGTCCCCGCACCATCTTCCGCGGCGTGCGCCGTCTGCAACCGGGCCATTGGCTGAAGGCCGGGGATGCGAATGTGCAAGAGCAGCGCTACTGGGCGCCGCCGAATCCGACCGAAGAGCGGACGGATGAGAAGGCCATCATCGAAGAGGCTCTGGATATCCTGAAGGATTCCGTGCGGCTCCGCCTGGTATCCGACGTGCCGATCGGCTTCTTCCTGTCGGGCGGCGTCGACTCTTCCGCCGTGGTGGCGCTGGCGAGCGAGGCGAGCGGTCAGCGGCTCGAGACCTTTTCCATCGGTTTTGACGAAGCGCGCTACGACGAGCGCGAATATGCGCGCTACGTGGCAAAGAAGTTCGGCACCCGCCACCACGAATTCCTGCTGGAACCGGGCAGCGTCGAGACCATCGAGAAAATCGCGTGGCACACGGATGAACCGTTCGCGGATTCCTCGGCACTGCCCACCTGGTACCTGTCGCGGCTGACACGCCAGCACGTCAAGGTGACCTTGTCGGGCGACGGCGGCGACGAGATGTTTGCAGGTTACGACTCCTATCGCGGCCACGTATTGAGCGAGCGGCTGCGCAAGCTCCCCGGTCTGATGCGCTCCGCCGCTGTGGCCGCGGTCCGGTGGATGCCTGCGTCCGACGCCAGCAAGCGTGTCGCCAATCTGCGGCTCGCTCGCAATATCGACGATGCGGGGCTGGAGGCGGGTGACCGCTTCGTCGCCAAGCAGCAGGTCGTGTTCCGCCGCGACTATCTCGCCGGCATATCGCCCTATCTAGCGCCGCACGCGACCGCCGAGAATGATCGTGCGCTGTTCTCACCCATGTTCGATCACCTCATGTCACCGCTTGCCGGCATGGCGCTTTGGCAACAGACGGTCAGTCTCACCGACGACATGCTGGTCAAGGTGGATCGCATGAGCATGGCGCACAGCCTGGAGGTGCGGGCGCCGTTTCTCGATCACCGGCTTGCCGAGTTGATGAACCGCGTCACGTTCAACACCAAGCTGCCTCGGGGCCGGCAGAAATATCTCCTGCGGAAGGCCATGGAACGCTACTTTCCCGCGGAGTTCCTGTGGCGCAGGAAGCAAGGATTCTCCGTTCCGCTGAGCTACTGGTTCAAGGATAGCCTGGGCGACTACATCCGCCAGAAGCTGCTGGCGCCCGGCGCTATGGTGGGTCACGTGTTCAAGCGCGAAGCGCTGGAGCGCATCATCGGGGAGCACAGCCGTCTCACTCGTGACTGGAGCTTCGCGCTTTGGACGCTTCTCATGTTTGAAACTTGGTGCAGCCGTTACCAAATCGGCCCCGACGCTCTGGCTGCATGAGAGCCTCCCGCCCCAAGGTCTTGATGGTTGGCCCGTGGCCGCCGGCCAAGGGTGGCGTGACCACTTTCATGCGCAACGTGACCAGTTCGCCGCTCAAAGAGAAATACGACTTCATTCCCTTTACCACCTCACGTCCCGAGAAGCGCGATGTAAAGGGCGATAATTATGGCTATCGGGCCGTCTTTCGCGGCGGTTTCAAGCGCGTCGCTCAGGGGATTCTCATCACGCTCTGGCATCTTGTCGCCTATCCATGGGTTGTCATGCTGCGGCGACCGACAGTTATCCAGGTCCACGCCAATGACTTCCAGGCCTTCTGGGAAGCGTCGCTCTATGTGCTGATGGGAAAGGTCATCCGCCGCCCGATCGTGCTTCGAATTGGCGGGGCATTCAATCGATTCTGGGAATCCTCGGGAGCCACGGCACGTATCGCGATTCAATGGACGCTGCGACAGCCCTCGCTGCTTGTCGTGCAGTCGGAGTACTGGAAGAACTATCTGTCCGGCCTCGGACGAACCGGTCCCACGATCATCCTGAATAATTTCGTCCCTGAAGCCCTGCTGGAGAAACGGACCGTGCCCGCACCGGCGGTGCTGCGTTTTCTCCTGTACTGCGGCTGGGCGCAGAAGCAGAAGGGCGCCTACGTGCTATTGAATGCGGTTCGAGAATTGGTCGCGCGCGACGTCAAGGTCGACGTCACTTTGATGGCGGTAACCAATTCTTTGCGCGACGAGTTCGCGATGGCTGGACTCGACGGGCACGTCAGGATGCTCGACTTCCTTTCCCACGACGAGGCGCTGGCGACCCTGCGCCGTACCGATGTCTTCCTGCAGATCTCCAGCAGTGAGGGCTTTCCCAACATGCTGCTCGAGGCTATGGCGCTCGGTTGTTCCGCTATCGTAACGCCGGTGGGTGCAGTTCCGGAGGTCGTGGGTGCGGACGGCGAATGTGCCTTCATCATTCGCGCGGGTGACGCTGCAATGTTGGCCGACCGCATGATCCGTCTTGCTGCCGACCGCAAGCTGCTCGCTCGTATGGCTGCGGTCGCACAGGAGCGGATTGTCGAGCGTTTCACCGAGCAAATGGCGGTTCAAGAGCTTGACCATGCCTATCAATGGGCCATGCAAAGCGGGCCCCGAAAGCAGGGTATCGGCGTATTTGGCGTTACCGGTCGACCAGTAATCGTTCCCGCTCCAACTGACTGCGGGGTTGGCAACCGGATGAAGCCCGACGAGTCGGAAGCTCTCAACAGGTTTCAGTAATCGGGCCGATTGGATGAACGTTCGCTGCGGACGTTGGAAAGTCGCTGCTCTGATCGCTTCAAGCTAAACGTTTCGGCTTCCTGAACAATTCCTTGAGCAGAAGCCAGAAAAACCACATGTCATCGATGAAGTAGCGCTTGAACATCCTCCTCGGCTCCTGCAGGAAGCGGTAGAACCACTCCAGGCTCCACTTCTGCATCCACACCGGCGCGCGCTTCACCTTGCCGACCACCACGTCGAAGCTTCCCCCGACTCCCATAGCGAACGGGACTTTCATTTCGGCCTGGTAGCGGCCGAGAAACTGCTCCTTTTGGGGCGAGCTGATGGCGACGAACAGCAGCTGCGGCCGGCTGTCCGCAATCAGCTTCACGACCCCGGCCTCCTCTTCCCGGTTCCAGTAGCCGTTACGATATCCCGCGACCCGCAATCGCGGCAATTTCCTCGCGTAGAGGTCCTTCACGGCCCGCACGACTTCTTCGCGAGCGCCGAGAAAAAATACACGCCATTCCTTTTCGGCCGAACGCTCGACCAGGGCTTCAAACAAATCCACCCCAGCTACCCGCTCCTTCAAGGATTTTCCGAGCAGGCGCGAGGCCCACACCAGCGGCATGCCATCAGCGTTCACCAATGCACACTCGTTGATGATCCTGCGCAACCCGGGATTCCTGCTCGCCTTGACGACCTTGTCCACGTTCACCACCACGTGCTGGTGAGGCCGGCCGGACTGGATGAAGCTCTCGATCTTCTGCAGGGTCTCCTCCATCGACAGATTGTCGATCAAGCAACCCATGATCTCAACGCGGCCGTTCATACCAGTTCCCGCGGCAGAATCGTCGCGATGCGCTCCTCGGCCTCGCCATCTTCATAAGACTTCATTTAGAGCACGTCCCGACCATTCGACACACTTTACAGGCAGGCAATTTGACCCTCTGTTCTGGGGTGATAACCATGCGCTGATCCGATCGGACTACGTCTCGACCTGCACTCGCAGCATGGCCGTCAACAACCCCTCCCTATCCTTGCACTCAGAGCTTGCCTAGAGGGAGAGGCCGCTGCGTCTTTCTCTCTTAACGCACGGCCTCGATGGTCAATTCGTCTACGATCATGAGGGACATCCATGAAGACGCGAGTTGCTGAGATGCTCACCAACCCTTGAGTCAACCCGTTTTATCGATGCCGTATACAGCACAGTGAAGCTTCTACCCCTCGATACGCCAGAAATCCTCGAGTTCGTCACGAGCTGGCTGATCCAAAAGGAGAACTACCAATGGCTGGATTTTGGCAACGGAAGGCGGATCGTCACGACTGCGCTGCTCAAGGTCATGGCGCAGCGGGAAACGCATTTTCTGAGGGCGTATACGTCAGATCGCGACGACACTCCCATCGGAGTCCTCGGCCTGAACAGTGTCGACCGCATTTTCAGAACCGCAACGTTTTGGGGGGCGTCCGGGGAGAAATCCTTCCGCAACCGGGGACACTCGACCTTCGCCAGCTCAAAGTTCCTGACCCTTGCGTTCCGCGATCTCGGCCTGCATGCGATCAATACCTGGGCGGTGGACCATAACCCGTCGCTCCGAACCATAGAACGCCTCGGCTTCCGCTTCATCGGTAGGCAGCGGCAATGCCACTACATCGACGGCCGGCTACACGATCGGCTGCTGTTCGATCTCCTCGCTTCCGAGCACCGAGAGCTCGACGAGAAGCGGTGGCGTCGGAGCGAAAGCTCGCATCGGGAAGCGGTGTACGAAGAGCGTTTAGTTCAGCCGGGGTGACGGCGATGGACGCGCAAACGAAGAAGAGGACGCTGCGGCTGCTGTCGAACGGCGTGTACGTTCTGACATCTCGCAGCGAAGACCGCTACGGCGCGGCGACCGTCACCTGGGTCTCGCAGGCGTCCTTCAAGCCGCCCCTGATCATGGTGGCGGTCCGCACGGAAAGCAACGTGTTCAAATGCCTAGCCGAAAGCCGCAGTGCCGTCCTGCACATCGTGGGCGACCGCCAGCAGGAAATCGCCCGGCGGTTCTTCTTCCCGACTCACGTAGTGTGCGGAACGATAAACGGCGAAGCGTTCATGGAGGGAAGAACCGCCGCGCCCGTATTGCCCAACTTGCCCGCACACATCGAGTGCCAGCTTGAGCGGATCGTGGACACCGATGGCGATCATGCAGTAGTGATCCTGCGGGTGGTGGAGGCCGAATGCCGGGATCAGGTGAGACCGTTGACCATAGCGGAGTCGCCGTGGGAATACGGCGGGTGACAAGGACTGTTGGCGCGTAGCCGCGCGGAGCATTGTTTCCCTTAATCCCAGCCCAACGCCCACGATCATGCGTTCCACTGCTCTCGTATCTGTAAGCAGTGCTGCTGGCGTCCCCGCTTCCTCAAGCGGCGAACGGTGTAAGACCTTCCGTAATGCTTCGACCACGGCGGGCCGCCAGCTTGTCGCCGTCGCGCTGCGCGCGCTCAGCTTTCCGCTCTTGCTGGCCGCGGTTTTGCCCTGCGCGGCCCAAAGCGACACGACCCCGCCGACGGTGGCCATTGTCTCTCCCCCGTCCGGGGCCACCCTCTGCGGCACGGTCCCCATCGTGGCCAGCGCTTCAGATAACGTCGGCGTGGTCGGCGTGCAGTTCAAGCATGACGGCGTCGACATCGGCGCCGAGGACACCACCGCTCCGTACGCGGTCGCCGCATACACGACCGCGGTCGCGAACGGCTCGCACACTCTTACGGCGGTGGCCCGAGATGCAGCGGGCAACGTGACCGCTTCGGCGCCGGTCACCGTCGCCGTTGCCAACACCACCCCCCATTCTGGATCCTGCAAATTCATTCCGAGCTTCCTCGTCTATTTTGGCGGTGGCCCGGCTCTTGTCCTCGACGACGCACCGAAGCTCGCGAGATTTGAAGGCATCGGCATCGACCGCTTCCGATACGTCAAAATCAGCCCCAATGCCGATACCTGGACGGAAATCAAATCCTATAACCCCAGCGTGCAGATATTCGTCTACGAGGCGGGAGCAGAGGACTCCAATTTTCACGATGGCCTGCCGCAGGCGAACCTCAACGACATCGCCCGCTACGACCTCTCGCGGGGACACCCCATGGGGAGCCTGAATGGCAATCATCCGGAGCTCTTCCTTCTCGACTCCGCGGGCAGCCGCATCTACGACACAGGTCGCTCGAACGTCGCCGCGAATCAATACTGGTACGCCATGGACTTCGGCGCCGCAACCTACCAGTCGTACTGGCTGACGGCGGTCAAAGCCGACATCGTGGATCAGCCGTGGATCGCTGACGGCGTCTTTGCTGATGAGTGCATCGCGGTCAAGCTCATCGATTTTGCGGCGTATTCCGGCATCCCTGCCAAATACTCCAGCTACGTCGATTGGGACAGCGCCATGAATTCCTTCGCGGGCGCGATCAGCGCCGGGCTGCATGGATACGGCCAGAGGCTTTGGTGCAACAGGGGCAATACCCGCTTTCCAGACGGGAGCGGCGCGTGGCGCAGCCTCGATGCCAGTGTCAGCCCTCCGGATGTGGTCCTTGAGGAGGGCGCCTTCGCGGTGATGTGGGGTGTCGGGGACGTTCAGTTCTACCAGGAGTCGGACTGGAAGCGCCAAGTCGACACCATGGCCGCGATCAGGAACTCCAGCGTGGCCATGATAAGCCACACGAAACTCTTCGAGGGACAGGCCGGGACGGACAACTGGGGCCAGCCCGTGACCTTCTGGCAGACCCTTTGGTACTCCATGGGGTCGTTCCTCCTTACCAAGAATGATCAGCTCAACAACGCCTACTTCATGTTCAACGGGGGTAGCGGTTACGACAAGATCTGGTGGTACGACGAATACGACATGATCCACCTCGGCGGGTCGGTCGGGCCCTATGCTGTGACGCCGATTGACACGTCGAGTGGCCCGATAAATGTCTATTGGCGGGAGTTCGAGAAGGGCTATGTGTACGTCAACCCGACCCCCAGCAATGTGGCGTCGGTGACTCTGCCGCAAGCGTGTCAGGCAACTCCAAATCCATGTCGGCAGCTCACGCACGACAATTTGCTATCGCCGCCGCGCGACCTTCCGGCGGTGACTGCTATTCCATTGAGCAGTCATAACGCCGCCATTATCCTCAAGATGTGAATTTCGCTCAGCGTAAAAGCGAACACTGGTGCCGTTCGTCGCACCTGATCGGCCCTGAACCCCCCGGGGCGGAGCCAGGTTCTTTCGCGGACTTCGGCGGGCGGCAAGAACGCCCGTAGTTCATCCGAACTACTTCCGTGGAAGCATTCTTGAGACACGCTCGTTTCATTTTTCTTCCTCAGACTAGCCTTGGACATCCCATAGCAGCAGAAGACTGGTCGAGGACGGTTTGGGTTTCCTGTCCTCGCTGCGGGGAAGGCGAGAACCGGTGGACGAGGGGAGGAGGGTGACGAGATGAACGCAAAGCGGTTGAGGAGGGGTATGCGCGCGCTCGACGCCTCCCTGCTGGTTATTGCAGTCCTCTGGGCAGGTCTGGGGGCGGCGCCCGTGGCCGGCCACGACGCAACTCAGAAGACCCCCGAGACTCAGGATATCCCGCCGGGCGGGCTGGCGGGGAATTTCACGCTGGTGGGACACAACCCGCTGCTCGACAGCGATCAGGGCACCTCGAACTTTGATCCATATATCAATCCCCCTATGGGTATTCCGCGCGGCTCGAACGGGGACATCACGGGCGCGGGCGATTGCGTCTATGTGGGATCGCTCATTGCTTACCAGCCGGCGTTGATCGTGGACGTATCAAACCCCGCCGCGCCCACCGTGGTCGGCGCGGTTCCGGGTCTGGTCCCCGGCGTAGCAAACGGCATCGAGGGGATCGAGGCGAGCGATGATCTCCTTGTCATCGACCAGCGGAATCCCCTCGGCCTGCGGTTTCCCGTCCCCGCCGGCCTGCCCGCGAGAGGCATCGCGATCTACGACATCGGGAAGAGCGGCTCGAACTGCCGGCAGCCGAGCCTCGTGGCGCGCTTCGAATACAAGTCTGCGATAGATAGCGACGGGAAGAACACCCACACGATCACCCTGTGGCGCGACCCGACCGAGCCTCGGCGGGTGCTCGGGGTGCAGTCGTTCAGCGACGAAGATTCCGCGGACAATACCGCTATCCAGATAGTCGATCTGACCGGCTGCCCGCAGTCGTGCAATCCGAAGGTCGTTGCGAAGTGGAGCGCCCGGACCCAGTACGGCCTCGACAAGTTCGGCTCTCCGCGCGCGCACACACACGAGGGCGTCGTGTCCACCGACGGCAATCGGATTTACGTGTCCCAGTGGCTCGATGGGTTCCTCATGCTCGATAGCTCCAAGCTGATCCGCACCTTGCGCGGCCAGGACTCGTGCGATCCGAATCAGATCACAACGCCTGACGGAGGTACGGGCCACTGCATCAAGCCCCTGAACGCCAACTACGACGCCCGGGCTGCCGCTTTAGCAAACGGGGGGTGGAGCCATACGCCCATGCGGGTGCCGGATCGCCCGTACCTCTTCGAGGGCTCGGAGTCCGTGGGGCCGGCGGTGGCAAAGGACGCGAACGGCCAAGTCATCCAGCCGGTCCAAATCGCCTCGACCTGCCCAGGCTCCCTTCTGCGGATGCTCTACATCGCGGAGGAAGGGTACGTCGCGCTGGCCGGATTCAACACACAGGGTCAGCGCATCCCAGCCTGGGGCCTGCGGGGCGATCTCTACCCGACTCCCCTCAGCCACTTCGGGACCGACGAGCAGAAATTCGAGAACTGCGGCCCGGACGGCTTCAAGCCAGGAACCGCGCCCCTCACGAGCAGCTGGTTCAGCCCGCATAATGGCCTCGTATTTCCGAACCTGGCGTTCGTTACCTACTACGGTGCCGGGCTACGGGCCATCGACATCTCCAACCCCCTTATCCTCCGCGAGGTCGGCTACTTCATCAACGCTCCGGTAGCGGCGGTGCGTTGGGCGTCCTACGGTATCGCGGGGAACTGGGGCTCCGATCCAGGGCAGGTGCGCTCGGTGCCCACCGTCGGGCGGCCTATGGTGCTTGCCTTCAGTTACGTGCTCTCCCACAACGGCTACGTCATCTACGCCGACGTGCATAGCGGCCTCTACATCCTCAAGTATACGGGGCCGCACAATGAGGACATCCCGCAGGTCGGCAATTGCCTGACCGGCAACCCGGGCGCCGTCGCGCCCGGCTATGACCCCTGCCCCCCGTACGGCAAGTGGGACACCCCGGCGAACGCATGGACCAAGGGGCCGTCGCCGTAGCAACGCCTGACATAGCACGCGCTGATCGGATCAGCGCGCCGATCTGATCCCTCAAGCGAAGGAGCGGCGAGTGATGAACAAGATGGGAAGCCTGGTTTGCACGGCAATTCTGTCGACGGTGCTCGGCTGGACCGCGCCGCAAAACGTCCTGGCGCAACTGCTGCCGCCGATCGGAAGCCTGATCGTTACGATGACCGCGCCGGTGTCAGGCTCCACGGTCAGCGGTACAGTGACCGTCAGCGCGAGCGCAAGCGTCGTGGGTTCCCTCACCGTCGCGGGCGTGCAGTTCAAGCTCGACGGCGCCAACCTCGGCGCGGAAGACACCTCCGGTCCGTACTCAGTTTCCTGGAACACGGTAACCGCAAGCAACGGGTCCCACACTCTGACTGCCGTCGCGCGCGACGTGCTCGGCGTCCAATACAGCTCCAACTCAGTCACGGTCACCGTCGCCAACGACATTACCCCACCGACGGTCAACATCACCTCTCCGGCCAACGGGGCTACCGTCTCGGGCACGATCACCGTGACGGCCAACGCCGCTGACAACGTCGGCGTCGCGGGCGTGCAGTTCAAGCTCGACGGCGCCGCCCTCGGCGCGGAAGACACCTCCGCTCCCTACTCGGTTTCCTGGAACACGGTAACCGCAAGCAACGGGTCCCACACTCTAACTGCCGTCGCGCGCGATGCCGCGGGCAACCGCGCCACCTCGGCGCCGATGACTATCGCCGTCGCCAACGACACCACCCCACCGACGGTCAGCATCACCTCTCCGGCCAACGGGGCGACCGTCTCGGGCACGATCGCCGTGACGGCCAACGCCGCTGACAACGTCGGCGTCGCCGGCGTGCAGTTCAAGCTCGACGGCGCCGCCCTCGGCGCGGAAGCCACGGCCGCCCCCTTTGCCGTCTCCTGGAACACGACCACGGCAACGAACGGTTCGCACACGCTAACCGCCGTCGCGCGCGATGCCGCGGGCAACCGCGCCAACTCGGCGCCGGTGACGATCCCCGTCGCCAACGGAGGCTCCGCCACCCGAATTGAGGAGAACAACCCCGCGGTCAATGCGAGCCCTGCCGGAGCCTGGGTAATGCGCGGCGCCGAAATCGCCGCCTTCAGCAGCGGCGCGGCAGGCAGTTCGGATATCGCCGGAGCAACCGCGACGTTGAGTTTCACCGGCACGGGGGTGAGCTGGATCGGCCTCAAGTGCAGCGTCTGCGGGATTGCGACGGTGTCCATCGATGGAGGCGCGGCGACCCCGGTTGACACGGCTGGTCCGGCTGCAGTTGGAAGTCCCGGGCTTGCGTCGGGGGTCGTGTTTACGGCTTCGGGTCTCGCGGCAGGCCCACGTCATCGTCGATGCGTTCGACGTGACCGGAGGCGGCGGTGTCGCGCCCCCACGCATCGAGGATACGAATCCAGCCGTGAGCTACACCGGCGCTTGGGTTCATGGGACCGATCCAAGGGCCACGGGAGGGACTTTCGCGGAAAGCCGGACGGCTGGCGCCGCGGCAAACCTCAGCTTCACGGGAACAGGTGTGCGCTGGCTCGGGTTCCTCAACGACAACAACGGCATTGCCCGCGTCTCCGTGGATGGGGTCTTCAAGAGAGAGGTCGATACCTATGCTGCTTCCCCTGCATTGGGCGTGGTGTACACCTCCGAGGTTCTTGCCCCGGGATCGCATACCTTGACCATCGAGGTCGCGGGAACGAGGAACCCAGCCTCAACGGACACCTGGGTGCTCGTCGATGCGTTCGACGTGACCGGCAGCAGCGGCGCCATCACCGCCACTCGCGTTGAAGAGGACAACCCCGCTGTGAGTGCCGGTCCCGCCGGCGCCTGGGTGTTGCGCGGCGCCGAAATCGCCGCCTTCAGCAGCGGCGCGGCCGGCAGTTCGGATATCGCCGGAGCAACCGCGACGTTGAGCTTCACCGGCACGGGGGTGAGCTGGATCGGCCTCAAGTGCAGCGTCTGCGGGATTGCGACGGTGTCCATCGATGGAGGCGCGGCGACCTCGGTTGACACGGCTGGTCCGGCTGCCGTTGGAAGTCCCGGGCTTGCGTCGGGGGTCGTGTTTACGGCTTCGGGTCTCGCGGCAGGTCCTCACGCCCTGGTGATCACGGTGACCGGCACCACCGCCTCGAGCGGCGCCCACGTCATCGTCGATGCGTTCGACGTGACGCCCTGAGTGGAGTGGTCGCCGCTATGGAGTTGGATAGCCTCTGGACGGATATCAGACGTTGGGGCTGGGCGCGGAGCCTGTTCATCCGGGTCATGTCGCAACTCCAAAGGCACACCGGGCTCCGCATCTATCGAGTAAATGTTAGACCCTTGGTCAGACGCGCCCCCGCGCCAAGCTCTTTGAGGGGTATCACTCTTCGCGTCGTGAAGCTTGAGGACCTCTTGCGGGCTGCGGTCGATCCCGAGCTCGACTTGGACTCCGATTTCGTTCGAGATGCGCTGGCGCGAGGCGATATGGCGTTCGGTGCCTTCGAGGGCGATCGCCTCGTCGGATACACCTGGCGTACATTCGCTTCCGCGCCCCATGTCGATGGGCTGTGGGTTAGGGTCGACCGACCATACCAATACTCATACAAGGCGTTTACTCGGCCGTCCCATCGACGTAGGCGCATCCATGTTGCCATTACGTTCTTCGCCGACACCCATCTCCTGAAGCGCGGCTACGCCGCCGAAGTAGGGTTCGTTGAGATAAGCAATTTTGCCAGCCTCGCGGTGGCCAACTTTTTAGGGAGGCGGAGAATTGGCTATGCGGGATGTGTGAAGTGGCTTGGAAGCCGTATTTCGTTCAGGACGCCTGCCGTGAAGAAGATCGGGATCGATCTCTTTGAGCGAGCCCCTGATGCAAATCTAGGGCCGCATCACCACGTTGGTGGCATCTGTGGAACAAGCATTCAAAATAAATAATTTCGACCTGCTGCGGATCTTTGCTGCATCCGAGGTATTGGCAGGTCACAGCGTTTCGCATCTGGGTATTTCCACACCCCCGTGGTTGATCAAGCTGATATACGCGTTTCCAGGCGTGCCGATCTTTTTTGTTATTAGCGGCTTTCTGATTTCAGCGTCGTACGAGCGAAGTTCCGCTCTGAAAAGCTACAGCCGCAATCGCGTGCTGCGCATTTACCCCGGACTTTGGTGCTGTGTCCTCGCCACTGTTCTAGTTGCTACCCTCTGTGGTTTCGGTTTTGCGAACGGCCAAGCTCCCCTCTGGATAATTAGCCAATTTGCAGGCGCCATTTACACTCCTGGGTTCCTGAAGAATTTCGGTATCGGGTCCTACAACGGCAGCCTTTGGACAATTCCAGTTGAACTGCAGTTCTACTTCCTGCTGCCGGTGCTCTATTGGTTAACCCCTAAAGGTACAAGGGATCAGACCGCGTGCTTTTGGCTGGCGTGGTTTGCCTTTGTAGCGATAGCCTTAGCGGCTAGTTTGATGTTCCCTCCGTTGGATAATCCAGAAGGAGAGCCGACGCTGCAAAAGTTGTTTCGCTATTCATTTTTCCCGCATTTTTTCTTATTCATGAGCGGTGTACTCTTGCAGCGGATGAAGGTTTATGAGTCGAAATGGATAGCCGGCAAGGGGCCTTACTGGCTGGCCGCATATCTTGCGTTTTATTATGTCGTGCCAACAGCACCCGTGACCTATGTGCCCACTACGCTGCTACTTGGGATTGCCGCGGTATCGATGGCCTATACGGCGCCGGGCGTTTCGCAAAAGATACTGAGGGGTAACGACATTTCCTACGGTGTCTACATTTATCATGGACTGATGATCAATATATTCGTTGAGATGGGGCTGACAGGTCGCGCTGATTACTTGGTATTGCTGGCTGGCTGTACTTATCTTGCGGGATACGTGTCTTGGATTGCCATAGAGAGGCCGTTCCTGCGGAAGAAAAAGCAGACGATTTCTCCTAGCCTGGCCACTGAAAAGCAGGAAATTCATAGGTTCAGGCTCTTACCTTACTTCACCAGGAAAACGTGATTTCATCAATCCGCATCTCTCTCAGCTGACCGTGCAGACTTCCAACGGCGCCAGGCGTCGCGAAGGGGAAGATAGATGCGGCCTCTGACGGTCGTTGGCACCGTGCAGTCGTAGGTGCGCACCTGCTGCCCGCCGAAGTCCCTCTTGAAACTGTTGATTCCGGCGCGTTCCGGTACAGATTCGTCTTCGAACATGCCCCCCCAGTCGTAGCGTTTTATTCCCATCTCCTTGAACCGCAGCATGTCTCTCCAATGAAGCCAACGATTGGCTCGCCCGACCAGGGCGCGATACTCATTGTCCCTATTTCTGAAGTAAGAGCCCGAATACAGTAAACCTGCAGTATTTCCGAACGTGACGTGGGCGTGCCAGACCAGTGCCTCGCCGTTCAACGAGGCCGACGAGAGCGCGAGCTGGCGGGCCCTGCAGGCGGCGACCAGCCATTTATGATCGGCAGGCTCGAGCGACTTTTGCCTCGCGAATGCGTCGTAGAAGGCACGGAATTCGTCCAATCTGCTTTCCGGCTCCGTGATGAACTCCATGCGCAACCCATCCTTCGATTCAGCGCGTCTGATCTTGTAACGGCAATCCTTGCCGAACCCCGCGACGATCGCGTCTTCCGCGTCGGCGAGATCGGTGACCAGCGAGAGGAACGGGGCGGTTTGGGCGTCCGCGATCGGAGCTTCTCTCTGGCGATACAGGACGATATCCACGCCGCAATCGCGAGGCGGCTCCTCGTCGTACCAGACTTCTCCGTAAACCGCGCCGCGTCCGTTAATGCAGATCATTCAAGCGCGCTCCATTACTAAACCATCCGTGGAACTCCTTCAGGGTCGTGCCGCGGCACCATCCGGCAAGATCCTCGAACACCATTTCCAGGTGCTCGTACAAGCGCTCGATTTCCGACGCGTCCTTGAAAGTCGGGCTCCCGCCCGGCATGAGCTCCGAGGAATGCAGCATGAATTCCAGATGGACCGCACCTTCGGCTCGCGCTGCGCGCGCCACGCGCAGCATTGCGTTGAGGTTATGCTTTTCCAGGAGCGGGGTCGGGCACAACCAGCTGAGCTTGGGCGACACCCTATGAGCGGCCTGGCGCAGCAACGGGATGCGATATGCCCAAGGCGCCTTTCGGTAGAGGCCGCTTGAGCGGACCGTCATCGGTACCTCCAGCAGCGCGCCAGTCGCCGGTGCCGAGATGTCGGAGGGGTTGAGGAAATACGGTCGATCCGGAAAGTCCGTGTAATCTGTACCGCCATTTCCGTCTGGATCACCCGGATTCCTACCCCAGTCTACACCCGGGGTTACGGAGCAGTCCACGCGATATCCCTCGTCAAGCAGCATCGCGGCATAACGAGCATCGAGAGCCCAACGCCCGGCACGATGACTGATCATTTCTTGATCAAGCCGGTCTTCGAGGAGGTGGGTGAGGATCCTGATCTTCTCCTTCATCACCGCCTCGGGATATTCGATCAAGTAGGGGTGAAACCGGAGATCGTCGCTGGTTAGCGGGTCGAGTGGCGGCGAGTTCCATGCATGCAGGTGCATCCCGATCTCGCCGGCGCCGCGGGCAACCACGTCGCGGGCGAACTCGACAAAAAAGCCGGACATCGCCATCTCGTAGTTCGCGAGGTAAACCGGCTTGAAGCAGAACCGCTCGCAGAGCGACTGGAAACGAGGAAGGTATTCCGCGTTGCGGGTGGTGATCTCTCGCGGGCTTGCCCAGAGATCATCTCCCTCGGCGTCGATCGTGATGATGAAAGGCGTCTCAGGCATGGCGTGCGATCACGTGGTTCATGAGCCCGCTGCGGCGCCTTCTGCCCGTGTGGCCAGCAGCGCAATCACCTCCACGCTGCAAACGACCTCGGATCGTTGATTCAGGATCTCATTGAAGAGCGTGACTGCGCCTCGGCCGGGTTTGAGCCAAGGCCGTTTGTCCTTCACGGTCACTCTCGCGCGCAGGGTGTCGGCCGCACGAACCGGAGCGCGGAACTTGAGTTTCCAGTCAAGACCGCCCTGGAACGCCCAGGTCGTTCTCGGAGTGTTATAGATCTCGACAAGAGAGCGGTACCACAAAGTAATGATGTAACCGCCGCTGGCGACGAGACCGCCATAGGGCGAAAGTGCGGCTGCGGCTTCGTCGACGTGGAAGGGCCAAGGGTCATTGCGTCGACTGAACTCCACCATTTCGTCCTTATCGCAGACGCATTCCCGGCCGAGATGCACGGACCCAATCTCCAGGTCTTCGAAGTAAACGGTAGGCACAAGCTGGCTCTATACCCGGTCCCAATCACGTCGTCTGGATGAGCGCCGCATGCGCTCAGGGCTCTCCGATTCCGTACTGACGGGCGGGACCGGCTGCTTCCCTTACCAGTCCTGATGCGAGCGTAGCAGCGCCCCATTAAACGGTACGGGAGGCGGCCTCCCTCCGTCCAGTCCGTTTGGACTATTCCCTCGGGCTGCCAGGCTCGGCACCCATTCACAGAAACGGATGGAGAATTAGCGTATTTGAGGCGCCCCAGACGCCCATGCCACTCCTATTACGTCTCGCGGCGATTGCCTTGGCGGGCATCATTCTTTCATTGGTGCTGTATGGATGGGCGCAAAAGGCCGGAGTCACGACCGTTCCGTCGGCCGGTGTCGCGACCGCTCCGCCCGGCCCCGCAAGGCTCCTGTTCAGGTCGGGTTTTGAGGGTTCCACGGCGCTTAGCGCCCCGAGCGATTGTTATGGTACGGGTTGCTGGCAAAACATCGTCGACATGGACAGCAGCACCGGCTTCTCCTGGCCGCCCAAAATCTGGGGCGGCAGCAGGGCCCGCTTCCAGCTGCTCGCCGATGCGAGCGTGGATCCCAAGACCATCGACGATTACATGGTCAATCAAATCCAGACCGTGACCGGGCACGACGGCAAACCGACCCGGGCCCTGTTCAGCCAAATCAGGCAAAGCGGATGTTGTCGAACAGGCCCCCAGGGGAGCCGGCCGACCCAGGACCCGCTCATGCTCCAGCCGATCGGTGAAACGGGTGACCTCTACATCAGCTACTGGATCAAGTTGCAGCCGGACCTGGTGCAGCTCATGGACCCCCCGAACCCGAACTGGCGCGTGTTGTTCGAGTGGAAGACCGGGACTCAGGGTGACGACGGCGACTATCGGCTGATCGTTGACTTGGTGACATGGGGACGCGGTGGTCCGCTTTCCTGGCACGTTGCCGGCGACAACGTGGCCAGATGTTGCTCCTACGCGCGGCAAATATACTGGGAAGAATATGCGGCGACTACCGCTCAGACCTTAGGAGACTGGATGAAATTCGAGGTCTTCTGGCATCGCAGCGGCAGCAAGGATGGGCGGGTGTGGATGGCCGTTAATGGGCAGGTTATCTTCGATCACTACGGGCCGAACATTGGGGTCAACAACGCCCCCATCAACCGCATCATGGTGAGCCAGCTTTACACCTCGACCGCCTATCCCATCTACCAGTGGATCGATGATGTGGAAATCTGGGATGGTTTCCCGCCCGACGCCCCCCCGCACTAGTCCTGAGCGCGCAAACCCGACCGCGTGACCGGCGTAACAGGATCGCTGATCTCACCTCGTCACGTCGAACGCGTCCACTGCGACGTTGGTGCCGCCGGTCAATAGCGCGACGCCAGCTGTGCTCGTGCCCGTCACCGTGATCACCAGTGTGTGTGTGACATCCGGCGCGAGACCCGAGGCGGAGAAGACGGGCTCGGAGGTGAGGCTGCCCGGCGCGGCGGAGCTGGCCGTATTCACCACAGTCGGTACGCCCCCGTCGATGGCCACGGTGGCGATCCCGCAGACATTGCACCTGACTCCGATCCAGCTCACTGCGCTGCCGGTGAAGCTGAAGGTCGCGGTGGCCGCCACCTGGTTGGAAGCGACGATGGTGCCGCCGCTGAAGGTACCCGTCTGATAGATGACCGGCTTGTGCTGGCGTATCGCGCCCCCGGTTACATGCAGCACGAGATCGCCCTCGGCGATCCGTCTTCAACGCGCCCATTAATCGCATCATGATGCCGGATCTCTACAGCGGCGGTGCCTATCCGATCTACCGCAAACCCGACCGCGAGCGGAAGCCCGACGTAACCCAAGCCGACTACGGCGACCGTTCCCGACTGTTGAGCGCTTTCCGCGCGGACTTCCGGCTGCAGCGCGCTCTCCGGTTTCTCGAGCACTTCCAGCATGTGATTTCGCCTCACCCGAAGGTGCCGCGAGAGCGCGCGGCCTGCGCGCTCTCGCCATCGGCCCGCGTCAGGGCCGCACGTCGAAGGCATCCACGA
>WNFL01449305.1_pt1 | contig 24181 bp, 19 predicted proteins | sample 5400361 | NCBI WGS metagenome assembly WNFL01 (sample SAMN13153351, study PRJNA577476) | soil metagenome | isolation source: 40 cm soil on Douglas fir-dominated hillslope | place: USA:California | collected 2013-09-17
CCCTCGAAGCGCGAGCCGTCGCTGAACCAGAAGATGCCCTTGCCCTGCGGATGTCCCTGCTTCATCTGCCCCTCGTACTTGACGCCCGATGCATAGATGTACGCGCCCTGGCCAGTGAGATCCGAGCCCAGGATGTCGCCCTCGTAGCGATCGCCGTTGGCGAAGTGATAGACGCCCTTGCCCGCGGCCTTGCCGTCGACGAAGGGCGCTTCGATCCGATCGCCGCCGTTGATGAAGTAGAGTCCCTTGCCGTGCATCTTGCCGTGCGCCACCTCACCTTCATAGCGGTCGCCGGAGGCGAAGCGATACGTGCCGACGCCGTGCAGCTTCGCGTCGACGAACGTTCCCTCGAGCGTATCCCCGGCCTTGGTGACGTAGATTCCGCGGCCGGTGAGCTTACCGGCCTTGACCTCGCCGTTGTACAGGTCGCCGTTGGCGAAGGAGTACTTTCCGATGCCGTTCGGGCGGTCGTCCTCGAACGGGCCTTCGTAGCGGTTGCCGGTGTCCCAGGTATATGCACCCTGCCCGTGCTTCACGCCATCGTTGAATTCGCCCTGGTACTTGAAGTCTTTCGCGATGTACTCCCCGCGGCCGTGCATGCGCGTCTTCCACCCGCCGCGATACACCGCGCCGTCGGGAAACGTGACTTCGCGGATGCCGGGGGCGATTTCACGGCCCGGCAGGGGATCGACCTTTGGCGGCGCTGCGGGCGGCGCGGAAGCCGGTGCCACAGCGACCACGACAGGCTTCTCCGGGGTGCGCGCCGGCGTCGAGGGCTCGACGAGCCTCGGCGCGGCGGCGGCGGCGGGTTGCGCGATAGACGGCTCCGGAATCGATGCGGCTTGCGTCGGCGATGGCAGCGCGGCCCGCATCACTTGTGTCTCCGGAGCGGATGCGATCTTCGTGGTCCTGGACAACGCGTCGAGCCGGCCCTTGGCGAGCGGTGTGAACGTCCCCCTCGGGTATTTATCCAGGTAAGCCTGCAGGTCGTCGGCGCGCGTGGAGTCCTTGACGCTCAGCCAGAACTGCAGCTCGATCGTGAGTGTCATGTCGGCGCTCGCACCCGATGCCGCCGCCGGAGCGCTCGCCACGCGATTGCTCGTCGAATGGAAAGCAAAATCTCCCTTGAGCGATGACGAATCCCAGGGTGTCTGGCGCTTGAGCGTCTCCTGCTCGACGCCTTCGCGCACGCGCTTGAACATGATCTCGACCGGCACGTCGGGTACGCGGATGTTCTGCAGGATGTGCTTGGTGTAGAGGCCGTTGCGGCCGAATCCGTCGGCCGCGGTGGATCCCGGCGAGGTCGCGTAGGCGATAAGCGTTCCCGACGGCGCGGCAACCTGCGCGAGGCCGGCGCTCGAGACCTTGAAGCTCTGGGCGAAGGGATTGTCCCGGCAGGCGTCGAGCACGAGGAAGTTGAAGCGCGTGCGCGCCTTCTCGAGCCGGTCGAACACCTGCTGCAGCTCGACCGCGAAGAACGTGACGTCCTCTTCCGAGCCCATCGCGATGTCGATCGGGATCAGGTAATTGCGATCCTTGAACTGCATGGCGTGGCCCGCGTAGAAGAAGAACGCGGTGCTCGCCCCTTCGAGCGCGCTGCCGAATTCGCGGATCGCGTCGATCATGTCCTTGCGCGTGGCGTTCTCGCGCACGATGACCGTGAAGCCGAGCTCCTTGAGCGCATCCGCCAGGTCCTTCGCGTCGTTGACGGCGTTGCGCAGCGGCGTCTGCGCGTACTGGTTGTTGCCGATGAGCAGCGCCACGCGATCGGCGGCGAACGCGGGCCACGCCGCGAGCGCCACCATCAAGGCGGCGCATCGGAGCAGGGATCGGCGAAGACGCTGCATCGTCACGACCCTTGCCGCGCCAGGCCGGCGAGCTCGGGGATGTCGGCGCGCTCGCGCGCGAGCGCGGCCCAGGCCTCGCGCGCTTCCTGCGCGGCGCCCAGATCCTGGAGAAGCAGGGCGTGCAGGACGCGATCGGAGAAGCTCTTCGCCGCCGCGCGCGACTTCGCGGCTTTCGCGACCGCGTCGGCGGCGGCCGTCTCGAACTGCGCCTCGCCAAGCGAGCCTTTCGGCGTCATGACGGTCCACCGGTAGCGCGTCGCCGGCGAAAGCTTCACGGCGGGAAGCGCCGCGCCCGGCTCCGCCGCGCCCTTCCACACTTCCTTGCCGCTCGCGTCCGTGAGCGTGACTTCCACGTTCTCGCGCGCCGAGTTGCCCTGCCATCGAAGGACCGGCTGCAGGGTCGTCACGCGCGTGTCGACGGGAAATTGGAGTCCCGCCTTCGCGGACGCCGGCACGATGCTGCGCATGCGCAGGCTCGCCGTCGCGGTTTGCGATACACGCGCGACGACGCTCGCGTTCGGCAAGCTCATGACCACGCGCTTCGTGGGCGGCGCACCCTTGTCGGCCTTGACGTCGACGGGGCCGACGACAAACTCGCCGGGCCCGCGAACCGTGAATTCCGTCCCCGTGGAAGCATAGGTCACGGCAACGCTTGCGCCCGTGCCCAGCAGCAGGCGCGTGCCGGGCGGCAGCTCGGCGAGAAAATTGACCTTGCCATCACCCTCGATCGTCGCGCTGCCGTTCAGGTCCGCGACGAAGGCGACCGGATCCGCGCCATGGGCCGCGAGCGAGAGCGCGGCGGCCGCGAAAGCGAGGGCGGTGCGCATCACTTGGCCAGCGCGGAAAGCTCGGGCAAGTCGGTGCGCTCTTGCGCAAGCCGCGACCACAGATCCCGCGCTTCCTGGACCGCGCCCATTTCCTGAAGGTACATCGCGAAAAGCAAGCGGTCGGAGAATTCCGCCTTGTCCGAGGGCTTGCGCTTTTCGATGAGCTGGATCGATTCCGCGGGCAGCGTGCGGAATTTGCCGGTGCCGATCTCTTCGCCGGCGACCGACACCATCCACGCGTATTCGGTATCGGGCTTCAAGCGGGTGGGGATGCGATAGCTTCCGCCGCTCGCCTTGGCGCGATGCACGGGCTTGTCCTGTCCGGCGACGAGCAGCGTGAATTCGCCCGGCGCGGCCGCGTCCGCGACGCTCCAGCGAAACGCGGGCTGCAGCGTGCCGATCTCACCCTGCGTCGGGAACAGCAGCTTCGGCTTCGTGTCCGGCTTCGGCTGCGCGATCGAGCGCATGCGCACGCTCGCGCTCGAGGTCCGCGCCACGTGCGCCAGCACCTTGTTGCTCGCACGCCAATCGGTGCTTCGCGCCGCCGGCGGATTGCCGGTGGTCGTCGCGACTTCGGCTTCCTTCACCTGGTATTCGCCCGGGCCCTTGAGCGTGAACTCCTTGCCGCTCGCGGTGTACATCACGGAGACGACAGCGTCCTTGCCGATGACGATCTTCTGTCCTTTCGCAAGCTCGGAGAGCACGAGAGGGCGCGAATTGCCGTCCACGGCAACCTCGCCCTGGAGGTTGGTGATGAACGCGACGCTCTGGGCGAGCGCGCACCCCGCCGAGGACAGCAGCACTGCGAAAAGCGTGCGCGTGAATATTTTCATTTTTGTCCCCTACCTCAAGCCGCCGATGCAGCACGCACCGTGCGGATGCCCCAAACGTTGACCGGGCTGTGGCCTTTGACCTTGTGGCTGCCCAGCGGATCGAATTGGAAGCGCTCTCCGATCCTCTCCACCACGGCCTCGGTAATCAGGATCTTGCGTCCGAGGTCCTTGGTAAGCCCTTCCAGCCGCGCGGCGACGTTCACCGCGTCGCCGATCGCCGAATAATTGTGCCGCTCGGACGATCCGATGTTGCCTACGGTGACGACCCCGAAGTTGATGCCGATCCCGATCGTCAGCGTCGGCAGCCCTTCGCGCCGGAACTCCTCGTTGAGCGCGTCGAGCCCCTCCATCATCGACAGTGCACATTGCACCGAGTCCCCGCAGGGATCCTCGGACTGCCGAGGCGCCCCGAAGAGGACCATCATGCCATCGCCGATGAACTTGTCAACGGTTCCATCGTAGCGGTGGACGGCTTTCACCATTCGGTCAAAATACCGTTGTAATACAGTGGTTACAACCACCGGCGGCATATTCTCGGAAAGCGTTGTGAAGTCCCTCACATCGCTGAAAAGCACGCACACTTCGGCGAGCTGTCCGCTCACCCCCGGGGTAGGCGCAAGCGTTCGACCACGGCCTCCACGGCGTCGAAGACCCCCCTGGCGACCAGCGCCGTCCAGAATCCGATGACCAGCGTCGCAAGCGGCAGCAGCAGCTGCGCCGCGACGATGGCCGAGAGGCTGATCGCCAGAAACGTGAGCGGCATGAGCAGCGCGACAGCGACCACCCATGCCGGCCGCGCGCTGACGAAGACGGCGAGCAGGGCCATGGCCGCGAGCAACCATTGCATCGGCCGCGGCAGGGGATGGAGGAGCCCGGGACCGAGGTGGCTGCGCAGCGCCTGGACATGGATGAGGACGCCCGGCTGGTTGTAGGCGCCCGGGTCGTCCTCGCCGATCGTTATCGGACGCCCCGGATCGACCGCGAGCAGCTTCGTCGGCAGGCGCCAGCGGTCGACGAATCCGACCAGGCTTCCCATCACCACGACGCGATCGGCGAAAGCCCTCTTGAGCGTCGCCTCGTCCCATTCCGGGATCTTGTGGATGGGAACGTACTGAAGCGGCGCGCCGAGGCTGTAGTCGATGTAGCCCTCGTCGAGCGGCCGGCCCAGGGCCTTGAGCATCTGGCTCACGAGGGACGGGATTTCATGCCCGTCCTTGTCGTCGACCATCCGGCCGAATCGGCGCGACACCGAATCGCGATCGCGGTAATGCTGGTCCACGCCCAGGTTCTCCGGCGTGACGATGCTGCCGTAGTTCGGCTGCACCGCGACGAGATTTCCCTGGCTGTCGACGGTCTGCACGTACACGAGATGCGTCGAACGCTTGAGGTCGGAGAGGCCCCGCATCATCGCCATATCGATGCCCGGCATGATCTTCTCGAACGAGCGTTCCGGCAGCACGAAGTCGACGCCGACCGCGCGCGGCTTGGCCTTGGCGAGCGCATGCATCACGGCGGCGAAGCGGCGGTGCCAGAGCGCGATCGGCTCGTCGAAGACGCGATACGTCTCCTCGTCGGTTCCGATCAGCACGACGTCGTCGGCAAGCGGGCGCGGATCGAGCTCGCGCAAGAGCCGCATCTGCTGGTCGAACGCGAAACGTTCCGCTTCGGCGAGCGCTGCGTCGTCGCGGTTCGGAATCGTCGAGGCGCCGAGCATGAGTGCCGCGACCGTCGAGAAGAGGAACGCGCCCTTCAGTCCCGGAGATACGCGAAGCCGATCCCAGAAAGCGACCAGGCGAGCGAACGTGCCCGAACTGCCGGCGATGCGCAAAGGCGTGTCTGCCTCTCGAACGAGGTCTGTTGCGGCTATTCTAGCGGCGATGAGCGAGCCCAACGAATCGCCCGTGCTGCAATTGAAGACGATTTCCTATGCCGGATTCGAAGCCGGACCCCGCCTCGTCGTACTTGGCGCGGTCCACGGCAACGAGACCTGCGGGACGGTGGCGATCGGCCGCGTCATCGCCGAGCTCGATGCGGGGACGCTCGCGATCGCGTGCGGCAACCTCACCTTCGTGCCGGTCACGAATCCCCTCGCGTACTCCCGGCGGAGCCGAGCCGGCGACCGCAACTTGAACCGCAATCTCTTCCCGCGCGATGCGCCGGCGGACTTCGAAGACCGCATCGCCAACCGCCTATGTCCCCTGCTGAGTCAGCATGACGTGCTCCTCGACCTGCACTCGACGCGCGCGGCGACGCAGCCCTTCGCCATGCTCGGGCCGCGGAACAACTCCGGCAACGTCGAGCCCTTCGCGCACGCCGAGCGCGAGCGCGCCCTCGCCCGCGTGCTGGGTGTCGGTCGATTCGTCGAGGGTTGGCTCGGCACCTATGCCGACGGCGTGCGCCGCCGACGGGAGAGCGGCGTGGGCGGGCTCGAGGGCGATTGGCGCTACGGCGTGGGAACGACAGAATACATGCGCTCGGTCGGAGGCTACGCGCTCACGCTCGAATGCGGGCAGCACGAGGACCCTTCGTCGCCGCAGGTCGCATACCGCGCAATCCGCAACGCCCTCGCCTTTCTCGGGCTGGTGCGCGGGCCCGCGCCGCAGCCCGTTTCGCGATACGAGGCGCTTCGCCTGGAGGAGGTCGTGGACCGAAAGCACGGCGGTGATCGTTTCGAGCGAGCGTGGTCGAGCTTCGACCGGATCGCGAAGGACGAGGTCATCGCCACGCGTCATGATGGCTCACGGATCGTGGCGCGCAAGGACGGCTGGATCCTGTTCCCCGACGACAAGGCGCAGCCCGGCCACGAATGGTTCTACCTCGCCGAGCCGGTGGAGGAAATCTGAGCCGCTCTCAATGGAAGAAGAGATAGGCCACGGCGATCGACGCGATGACCGCGGCGAGATCCGCGAGCAGCCCGTAGGTGACCGCGTAGCGCGTCCGGGTGATGCCGACCGAGCCGAAGTAGAGCGCGATGATGTAGAACGTCGTGTCGGAAGATCCCTGGAGAATGCTCACCAGGCGCCCGATGAACGAATCGACGCCATGCGTCTTCATCGCCTCGATCGCCATGGCGCGCGCGCCGCTCCCGCTGATGGATTTCATCAACGCCGTGGGCAATGAAGGCGTGAATTCCGTGTTCAACCCCAGCGCGCCGATTCCCCACGCCACGGCGCCGACCAGCATGTCGAGCACGCCCGAATTGCGCAGCACGCCGATCGCCACCAGCATGCCGACCAGGAACGGGATGATCATGAGGGACGTCTGGATGCCGCCCTTGGCGCCCTCGATGAAGACCTCGTAGACGTTGGCGCGCTTGTAGAGCGCCCCCGCCATGAAGGCGACGATGATCGAGAGCAGCAGCAGGTTGCCGGCCAAGTTGGAAACCAGCTGGATCTCGGCGCGAGAGAGGAACTGGGTGAAGTACCAGATGATTCCCAGCAGGAACGCCGTGATGCCGCCGAGCCAGGCGAGGACGACCGGGTCCATGAGCCGGATGCGCTGCCGCAGGCCCATGGCGACGAGCGCGACCAGCGTCCCGGCGAAAGTCGCGATGAGCGTGGGGATGAAAATGTCGGACGGATCTTTCGCGCCTAGGATTGCCCGTTGGGCGATGACACTCACCGGTATCAATGTCATGCCTGCGGTATTGAGCACCAGGAACATGAGTTGCGCGTCGGTCGCCTCGTCCTTGTTCGGATTGAGGGTCTGCAGGCTCTCCATGGCCTTCAGGCCGATCGGCGTGGCGGCATTGTCGAGGCCGAGGAAGTTGGCCGAGTAATTCATCACGATCAGCCCGTTCGCGGGATGGTCGCGGGGAACGCCCGGGAAGATTCGCGAGAAGAACGGCGCCATCAGCCGCGCCACGAAATCGATCGCTCCCGCCTTCTCGCCGATCGCGAGAATTCCCATCCACAGCGTCATCACGCCGGCGAGCGGCAGCGCGATGTCCATCACCGCGAAGCGCGCCGACTCGAAGGTCCCGTCGACGATTCGCTTGAACGCATTGACGTCGCCGAGGAAGATCCATTGCGCGAGGGCGGCGACGAAGCCGACGATGAAGAACCCGGTCCAGATGTAGGTGAGAGTCATGGCGTCGCGTATTGTAGCGATGACCGTGCAGGAAACGACCGCAAACGCCTGGCGATGGATCCCTTCGCTCTATTTCGCGCAGGGACTTCCCTATGTCGTCGCGATGACCGTCTCGGTCGTGATGTACAAGACGCTCGGCATTTCGAACACCGACATCGCGCTGTACACGAGCTGGCTCTACCTGCCCTGGGTGATCAAACCCCTGTGGTCTCCGATCGTCGAGATCTTCGGCACGCGGCGCGGCTGGATCCTCGCCATGCAGGTCCTCATTGGGACCGCGCTCGCGCTGGTCGCGCTGACGCTGCCGATTGCAAGCTTCTTCCAGTTGTCGCTCGCGATGCTTTGGCTCGTGGCGTTCAGCTCGGCCACGCACGACATCGCCGCCGACGGCTTCTACATGCTGGCGCTCGAGCGCCACTCGCAAGCCGTGTTCGTCGGGGTCCGCAGCGCCTTCTTCCGCATGGCGACGATCGCGGGCCAGGGCGGCCTCGTCTATCTCGCAGGAGAGGTCGGCGACTTCACGGGGAACATGGCGTTCGCCTGGTCAATCGTCTTCTACGTCGTGGCCGCCCTCTTCTTCCTGCTCTTCGCGTGGCACCTCTTCGTCCTGCCGAAGCCGGCGAGCGATCGCGTCGGAGCGCGGTCGAGTGCCCGAGTGCGCGAGTTCGTCGCGACCTTCCTCGAGTTCTTTCGGCGGGACCAGATCGGCCGGATCCTCGCGTTCCTGCTCTTCTATCGCTTCGCAGAAGCCCAGGCGTTGAAGCTCGTCACGCCATTCCTCCTCGATCCCGTGGCGCAGGGCGGGCTCGGCCTCACCACTTCGGACGTCGGCGTGATCTATGGCGGCGTCGGAGTCGCGGCGCTCACGGTGGGCGGCATCCTCGGAGGCCTGGCGATCGCGCGCAACGGGCTCGACCGTTGGCTCTGGCCGATGGTTTTCGCCATGCACGTGCCGAACCTCGTGTTCGTCTATCTCGCGCTCGCGCAGCCGCAAGGCCTCGGCGTCATCACTGTCGCGCTCGCCATCGAGCAATTCGGGTACGGCTTCGGCTTCGCCGCGTACCTGCTCTTCATGATCATGGTGGCCGAGGGCGCGCACAAGACCGCGCATTACGCGATCTGCACCGGCTTCATGGCGCTCGGGATGATGATTCCCGGCATGTGGAGCGGCTGGCTCCAGGAGCAGATCGGCTATAGCCGTTTCTTCATGTGGGTCTGCGTCGCGACGCTGCCCGCGTTCCTTGTGGTCGCTTTCGTGCGCGTGCCGCCGGGATTCGGCACGAAAGACGCACCGCATTGATAATACGGACATGAAAAAACATGTCGCCGCTTGCCTCCTCTTTCTCGCGGGCTGCGCCACGGGACCCGTTATCGACACGAGCTACCAGTCTGTGTCGCAAAGCAGCCGCGTACGCTTCCTCGTGCTGCACTACACGGAGGGCGACTTCCCGAACGCGCTCGAGATCCTCGCGAAAGGCTCGGTGAGCTCCCATTACCTGGTGCGCGACGATCCTCCGAGAATTTTCCAGCTCGTGGACGAGAACCGCCGGGCATGGCATGCCGGCGCCGGCATATGGGCAGGACACCCCGACATCAACTCGCTTTCCATCGGGATCGAGATCGTGAATCGGGGAGGCGATCCGGCGACCGGCAGGTGGGAGGAATTTCCGAAAGCGCAGATGGACCTCGTGATGTGGCTGGTGGAGGACATCGTGCGACGCCACGAGATCGCGCCCGACCGAATCATCGGCCACAGCGACGTCGCGCCGCAGCGCAAGATCGATCCAGGTCCACGCTTTCCCTGGAAGCGGCTGGCGGATGCGGGATTGATCCGCTGGCCCGATGCGATGGAAGTCGCGCGCCGGCAATCCGTGTTCGAGCAGCGCCTGCCGGATGTCGAATGGTTTCAGCGAACGCTCGCCCGTTACGGCTTCGCGGTGCCGCTGCACGGCGAGCTCGACGAGCCAACAAGGCGCGTCATCGCGGTGTTCCAGATGAAGTACCGGCAGCAGCGCTACGACGGCATGCCGGACGCCGAAACCGCGGCAATCCTCGATGCGCTGGTGAACCCTTGATGCGGATGCGTGCCGCCATCGCGACTATCGGAACGATCATGCTCACGGCCCCTGCACTCGCCACGTCTCTCGACGACGAGCTGCGGGCGATCGTCAACGACCCGCAAAAACCCCTCGCGAGCCTCTCGGTGCTCGCGATTCGTGACGGGCGCATCGTCTATCAACGTCAATTCGGCACTCGATGGATCGACGCGGCGAACCCCGCGAACAGCCGGCCTGCGAACGAGAAGACGCTCTACCGGATCGCCTCGATCACGAAGCTGATGACGGCGCTGGGCGCACTGCGCCTCGTCGAGCAGGGGCGGCTCGATCTCGACACGGATATCGGCCGCTATCTCGGTTACGAGGTGCGCAATCCGCACTTTCCCGACACGCCGATCACTCTCCGGATGTTGCTCACTCACACCGCGTCGCTACGGGACGACGCGGACTACGTATTTGCGGCGGGAACCGAGATCCGCGAATTCCTCGTCCCTGGAGGAAAGCTGCATGGGAAGGGCGCGATGTGGTCACCCAAGGCAAAGCCCGGCGACTACTTCGCGTATTGCAACCTCAACTCCGGAGTCGTCGGCACGATCATGGAGAAGGCGACGGGAGAGCGCTTCGATCGCCTGATGCGGCGTCTCGTGCTGGACCCGCTCGGCATGAGCGGTGGTTTCAATCCCGCGGAGATGCCGCCCGAGCGCGTGCAAGACATCGCGGCCATCTACCGAAAGGCCACGGCCGGCGATGAGCAGGTGTGGAATCCGGCGGGACCGTGGATCGCGCAGGTCGATGACTTTTCGACCAGCGGTTTCCTCACTCGCGCGGAGCCAGACTACGTGATCGGCCGCAACGGGGCGCTCTTCGGCCCGCAGGGAAGCCTGCGCGCGACAGCGGCGGACCTGGGACGCGTGATGCTGATGTTGATGAATCGCGGGACGCTCGATGGCAGGCGCTTTCTCGACACGCGAACGGTCGACGCCATGCTCGCTCGCCACTGGAAATCGAACGGCGGAACGAATGGCGAGAGCTGGCGCGATGCGATGCAGGCGTGGGGATTGGGCAACCAGCAATTCGTGGACGTGAGCGGTCCAGGGACCGGAGATCGATTGGTGGAAGGCGGCGGCTTCACCGCGGTCGGCCACCTCGGCAATGCCTACGGGTTGCACGGCGCCTTCGTGTTCGATCCGCGGACGAAGAACGGAATCGTCTATCTCGCCGGTGGCACGGGATTCGATCCGGAAACGGATCGCGGCCATTACTCGGGACTGCGCCACTACGAGGAGCGCATCCTCACCGCCATCCACGCCCGCGCACTGCAGGGAAAAGCAGAGTAGTGGTGCAACGGCTCGCGTCCCTCGACGCCTTCCGCGGTTTCGCGATCGCCAGCATGGTGCTCGTGAACAATCCCGGCGACTGGGGCCGGCTCTACCCGCCGCTCGCGCATGCCGAGTGGAACGGATGGACGTTCACCGACCTCGTGTTCCCGTTTTTTCTGTTCGCAGCCGGCGTATCGATGGCCATATCGGTCGAGCGCCGCGCGCGCGCTGGAGCTGAACCGCCGGCGTTGATTCGCGACCTCGTGCGGCGCGCGGCGGTGATCTTTCTCGTCGGCCTCGCGCTGAACCTTTTTCCCGCCTTCGATTTCTCCACAGTGCGCATTCCGGGCGTGCTGCAACGGATCGCGCTGTGCGTGCTCATCGCCGCGCCGCTTGCGGTGCATTCATCGACGAAGTCGATCGGCCTCTGGATCGCGATCCTACTCGGCGCCTACACGATCGCCATGCTCTTAGTGCCGATCCCGGGGCCTGACGGCCGCGTGACCGCAGGGTTCCTCGAGCCGGGCCGCGATTTCGGCGCGTGGGTGGACCGCGAGCTTCTCGCCGGCCACCTGTGGTCGCGTTCGCGCACTTGGGATCCCGAAGGGTTGTGGAGCACGCTGCCGGCGGCGTGCAGCCTGCTGTTCGGCGTGCTCGCGGGCCGGGGCGTGCTCGCCGCACGCATCGGCATTGCCACATCCGCGGCGATGTTCGCCGCGGGCGGCGCGGCTCTCGCGATCGGGCTCGTGCTGGACGCGGCCCTCATGCCGATCAACAAGAATCTTTGGACTCCGTCGTACTGCGTTTTCATGACGGGCTGGTCTCTCGTCGCCTTCGCCGCATTCCACGCGGCGATGGACGGAAGTGCTTCACCGGCGTTGCGCAATGGCGCGCGACGCGCCCTGCTTCCGCTCACGATTCTCGGCATGAACGCGCTTTTCATCTTCGCGCTCTCGGGATTCGTCGGGAGGCTGCTGGTCATGAGCATCGCTGGAGGGACCGGCGCGGCGGTTTCCCTGAAAGCGTGGCTCTATGCGCCGCTCAGCGCCCTGCCGATTGCGCCGGAGAACGCTTCGCTCCTCTTCGCGATCGCTTTCGAAGCTGCGATGTTCGCCGTGGCCTGGGCAATGTGGAAACGGCGCTGGTTCGTGAAAGCCTGACTAGGAAACCGCGGCTTCGAGCAGCGTGATCGTTCGTGCTTCCGTGTCGAGGCGCGCGCGGACGCCGACCGGAAGCGTGATCTGGTGCGGGATGTGTCCAAAGGAATATCCGTAGGCGGACGGGCATCGCACTTGGGCCATGCGCTCCTCCAGGGTCTGCGCGAGGGTGAGCGAAGGTTCGCCATCGGCCGCTTCGCACCGCTGGAAGACCCCGAGGACGATGCCGCGGGCCTGGGACGACACGCGCGCGAGCTGCAGCTGCGCGAGCATGCGATCGATGCGATATGGGGCCTCACCGATTTCCTCGATGAATAGCAGGTTCGCGTTTCCTTCAATCCCGTAAGGAGTGCCGACGAGCGCGCTGACGAGGCTCAAGTTGCCGCCGGCGAGCCGGCCTTCGGCGGTCCCCGCGCGAAAGATGCGTGGTTTGAACTGCGGCATCCCGTCGGCCTTCGCGAGGTTTTCCGCGGCCATCGGCAATACACGGGTCGGCGTCGGTTCCATCAGTACGGCGAGCATCTGCGTCACGGAAAAATCGGAGAAGGTGGACGACCCCGTCGGCCCATGAAAGCTCACCAGGCCCGCATGGCGCAGCAACGCGAGATGCAATGCCGTGATGTCGGAGAGGCCGATCAGGATCTTGGGGCGCTTGCGCACGAGCCCGTAATCGATGGACGGAAGCAGCGAGATGCATCCGGAGCCGCCGCGCGCCGGCCAGATGGCGGCCACCTCGCGATCCGCGAACATCCCGTGCAAATCCTCGAGCCGCTGCTCGACCGAGCCGGCATATCCGCCATGGGTCGCGCGAATATTGGGGCCGATCTTGACGATGAAGCCCTGTGATTCAAGGTTCGCGACGCACTTCTGGATCTCGCCGTCGCTCACGACGCCACCCGGGGAGATGAGTCCGACGACTGCCTTGGGTTTCAGCCGCGGCGGCTTCAGCAGCCGAAGCGAAGCGCCGGCCACCACGACCTGCGACGCGGCGGGAAAAGCGGCGGTGGCCGCCGCGGCGGCCACCAGTCTCGCAAGGGCTCTTCGGTCCAGCCTGCGGCCTAGAACCTGTACGTCACGCGCGCCGTGTACGCGCGTCCGCGCGGATCGGCAATCCGCGGTTCCCAGCCCGCGCCGGCCGCGAAGTCCAGATTGTGCGCGGTGAATGGCGGATCCTTGTCGAGCAGGTTCTTGATCCCAAAGCCAAGGGTCAGGTTCTTGAACCCGGTGTACGTCGTCGACAATTGGTACGTGGTGTAGGCATGCACGTACGGATCGAACCCTTGCGGCACCACGCCGGCCGGCACCTGGTCCTTGTAGTGCGACACGTATTGCTGATAGAGCGTGACGCTCCACGGTCCAGTCTCGTAGCCCACCTGCGCGGTGTGCTTCCAGCGCGGATAGAGGTCGCGCGTATTATATTGGCCCGCGAACTCGGTATACGGCTGCGAATCGAACACGCGCGAGCGATAGCTCTCGATGTACGTGCCGTCGAGGCCCGCGGTCCAGCGTCCGCCCCACACCTTGCCGTTCATCTGCATGGTCACGTCGGTGCCGCGCGTGATGTCGCCGGACGCGTTGACGAATCCCGCCTGGATGTAGCCGCCGGGACCGTCCAGGCGCCCGTTGGTGCCGCGCACCAGGTTCTCCGGGAACGTCTGGTAATTGGCGATCACGTCCTGCGCGTTGAGCTCGTAGATGTGATCGCTGCGCCGGACCTGCCACAGGTCGACGCTCGCGGTGATCCAGGGCATCGGCGATACGACGAATCCGATCTGCCACTGCTTCGACGTCTCGGGCTGCAGGTTCGGATTGCCGCCCGATCGCGCGTCAGGACGAATCGCGCAAACCGAGAGGTCGGCGCCCGGCGCGCTCACGCCGTTCGGGCACAGCACCGGATCGGCGATGTTGCCGGGAACAGGGCCTGCGCCCGACGCGCCATAGAGCTGGAAGAAGCTCGGCGCGCGGAAGCCCTCGTTGTACGACCCGCGGAAGAGCACCTGCTCGATCGGGTGAAAGCGGATGGAGACCTTCGGATTCGTCGTGCCGCCGAAGTCGCTGTAATTGTCGTAGCGCACCGCGCCCGTGATCTCGAGGTTCTTCACGATGGGAACGGCGACCTCGGCGAACAATGCCTTCACCGTGCGCGAGGCCTCTGGGAATATCGCATCGAATGGCGCCTGATAGATCACGACCTGGCCGCCGCGCGAGCCATCGTCGAATTTGTACGACTCGCGGCGCATGTCGAATCCGAGGGCGGCGCTGACCATGCCCGCGGGCAGCTTCCACACGTCTCCCGAGATCGTTCCGTCGAACTGGCTCAGTGTCGCTTCGCCCGCAAAGAGGTTCGCGCCATCGGCGCGCGCGGCATTCAGCAACGTCATGCCCGCCGCGGTTTGCGACTGGCCGGGCAGGAGCCACGGATTTACCTGTCCGCTCGCCAATGCCGTCGTGAACGGCGCCGTGTACATGAAACCGCTCTCGAGCGTCGACTCCGCCTTGCTCCTCGCCGTCGAAACACCGATGCGATAGTCCAACTTGCCGGCAAGCACGCCTTCGAGGCCGGCGAGCAGACGATAGATGTCGGTCACCGTTCGTTCCGTGCGCTGTCCGCATTCCAGGCAGCGCCATCGATACGCGATCGGCAGATTACGGTTGAAGGTCGGGATGAAGGCCGACAGATCCTGATAGTAGGGTCCGTTTACCGGATACTGCATTCCCGTGAAGCTCCCGGTGGTGGTGACCTGGTACTCCTCGAACGCTTTCGTCGCGTCGGTGCGCGTGGCGATCGCCTCGACGATCACGTTGTGGTTGTTGTTGATGGCGAACGTGCCGCGCCCGACGAATTGCGTCCTTTCGACCGGCTGGATGAGGACCTCCGCCCCGCCGTAGTCGTACGCGCAGGCGAAGCGGGCGCCGGGGCTGTTCCACAGCACACTCTGGTACTGCGACATGTATTGAATCGTGTCGCAGCGCCCCTGGAAGCTCAGGAGGTTCGCGCGGTTGAAGGTCTGCGTGCCCGTGGAGGGCGTGCGGAACGTCGCGCCGATCGCCGTGCCCACGAGGCCCGTCTGCGACGCGAAGGGTGCGCCGGCCGTGTCCGGCGAGAGACCGCGATCGGGCTGGAAACCGTTCGCGAAGGCCCTCGAGTGGCGATCCAGCTTCTCCTGCTTGTCATAGGAGAGGACGGTCATGACGTTCCAGCGGTCCTTGGCGATGTCGCCCCAGCCCGCGAGAAGCGAGCCGCGATAGATGTTGCCGTCGCCCTGCTCCGTGGCATCCACAAACCCGCTGATCTCGATCCCGCGATAGTCCTTGCGCAGGATGAAGTTGATGACCCCGCCGACCGCATCCGTCCCGTAGATGGCCGAGGCGCCATCCTTGAGCACTTCGACCCGTTCGATCGCGGCGAGCGGAATCGAATTCAGGTCGACGGCGTTGCCCTTCGCTCCGTGGTTCACGATCCGTCGTCCGTTCAACAGCACGAGGGTGCTCGAAGCGCCGAGCCCGCGAAGGTTGGCGCTCGAGTTGCCGTTGTTGTTGCGGTCGGTCGTGCCCTGCTGGATGCCGACGTTCGAAGACAGGTTGTCGGCGCCTGTTCCGTTCGCCGAAATCGACATGAGCAGCTGCTCGGCACTGGTGAAACCGCGGCGCTCGATGTCCTGGCGCGTGATGACCTGCACCGGAAGCGCGCCTTGGTCCTGCACTCTCTTGATGCTGCTGCCGGTGATTTCGATGCGCTCGGACGACTGCGCGCGATCCTGTGCGGCGGCGCCTCCGGCGATGAACGCGAATGACAATGCCTGGACGAGCTTGATGGGTTTCACGTCGTCTTCTCCCTGTGGGATTTGGTCTTTTGCCGCGGCGGCGCGGCGGATTGTCCGCCGATTCTGCAGAATGTGCCGCAATATTACAAATGGCCTGCCGATCCTCGCCTCCGAGATGCTCACGCGCTTCCTGACCTGCCTTCTCCTGCTTTCGAGCGTGCCGACGGCGAAAGCCGACCTGCCGCAGCCGATGCGCGCGGGACTTGGGGCCGCCGGGATACCCGAAGAGGCCGTCGGCGTCATGGTCGTGCGGCTTTCCGATGGTGCGACCGTGCTCGCGCATCGCGAGCGCGAGAGCATGCAGCCCGCCTCCACGATGAAGCTGGTGACATCTCTCGCAACTCTCGAGAAACTGGGTCCCGCCTATCGGGCCAGGACGCAATTGCGCTCGCGCGGCGAGCTGGCGGACGGAGTGCTGCATGGAAACCTCGTTCTTCGTGGCGGTGGCGACGTCGACTTCGATTGGCGGGCTTTCGAGCACGCGCTTTCGATGCTGCGAGCGCAGGGCATCCGCGAGATCGAGGGCGACCTCATCGTCGACCTCACCTATTTCCGGCCGGCGCGCGCGGACATCGGCGCCGTACCCTTCGATGGGACGCCCGAGTTTCGCTACAACGTGATCCCCGACGCGCTGCTTCTCAACACCTACCTCCTGCACCTCGACATCAATTCCCGCGGTGGGACGGTACGCATGGTCATAGCGCCCGCCCTCGCGGGTGTCTCCGTCGTTTCCGAGCTCACGCCAGTCGAGCGCGCGTGCGACGATTGGGAAGACGGCTGGAAGCTTCCGGCGGTGAACCTGGACCTCGACGGCACGGTCACGATCCGGATACGTGGAGAGTTTCCGCGGGATTGCACGGCCTCGACCGAGATCAACGTGATCGATCGCATGGCGTTCGTGGATCGATTGTTCAGGTCCCTGTGGACGCACATGGGCGGAACGTTCCGCGGGCGCACGCGCGAAGGCGACACGCCGCCGGATTCGCGGCTGTTGACCGAGCACCGTTCGCGGCCGCTCGCGGAGGTCACGCACGACATCAACAAGCATTCGGATAACCCGATCACGCGTGTCGCCTACCTGACGCTGGGTGCGATGTCCGACGCCCCGACCGATCTGCCGACGGCGCAACGCGCCGCGCGGGAAGTCCGGTCGTGGCTCGCGAATCGAGGGATCGATCCGCGAGGGCTGGTCCTGGAAAACGGCTCAGGCCTGTCGCGCATCGAGCGCATCCGCGCCGACCAGCTGGTCGCAGTGCTGCGCGCCGCGCTTTCGAGCCCCTGGGCGCCGGAGTTCCTTGCCAGCCTGCCGATCGTCGGCGTGGACGGAGCGATGCGACAGCGCCTCGCGCAAAGCGCGGCCGCTTCGCACTCCCGCATCAAGACGGGAACGCTGCGCGACGTGAGCGCGATCGCCGGGTTCGTCAAGGACGGCGGCGGCGAACTTCACGTCGTGGTCGCCATGATCAATCACGAGCGTGCCACAAGCGAGGTTGCGCGGCCGATCCTCGACTCGCTCATCGATTGGGTCGCGAATCGACGCGAACCACAGCCCGCGCCCGCGCCGCTTTCGGCCTATTGAGGACGCGAGAGCACTCATGTGGAAGAAGCCATGGATCGTGAAGGCCTGAGCCGTCGCGACGCGCTGGGGCGCATCGCGGCGTTGCTCGCCGCCGGCCCCTCGGGCTGCGTGAGCCTCGAGCGCGCCAGTCCCACGCCTGCGCGCCGAGAATTCCGCGGCGCGTGGATCGCGTCGGTGGCGAACATCGACTGGCCATCACGCCCCGGGCTGCCGGCCTCGGTGCAGCAGGACGAAGCCCGCAATCTCGTGCGCGTCGCGCGGGACATCGGGCTGAACGCGCTGATCCTGCAGGTGCGGCCGGCGGCCGATGCGCTCTACGCTTCCCCATTCGAACCGTGGTCCGAATACCTCACCGGCGAACAGGGCCGCGCGCCGCAACCGTACTACGATCCGCTCGCGTTCTGGACCGAGGAAGCGCATGGCGCCGGCCTCGAGCTGCATGCGTGGTTCAATCCCTATCGGGCGCGCCATCCGTCCGCGCGCGGCGGGCTCTCCACGCAGCATGCGGCGAACGCGCGGCCCGCGATCGTGAAGGCGTACGGAGAGTTCCTGTGGATGGATCCGGGCGAGCCCGCCGCCGCGGACCTCGCGATCGCGGTGATCCTCGACGTCGTGCAACGCTACGACGTGGACGGCGTGCACATCGATGATTACTTCTATCCCTATCCGGCCAAGGGCGCGGACGGGCAGGACATCGCCTTCCCCGACGAGTCTTCATGGAGTGGGTATGTCGCATCGGGCGGCCGCCTTTCGCGTGCCGACTGGCGGCGCGCCAACGTCGACGCGCTCGTCGAGCGGCTCTATCGCGAAGTCCATCGCGTGAACGATCGCATGCGCGTGGGCGTGAGCCCCTTCGGCCTCGGGCGCCCCGACCGCCGGCCGCCCGGCGTCACGGGGTTCAGCCAGTTCGATGCCATCTATGCGAACGTCGAGCGCTGGCTCGAGAATGGCTGGATGGACTACCTCGCGCCGCAGCTTTACTGGAAGAGCGATTCGCCAGGGCAACCTTTCGCGACGCTCCTCGAGTACTGGCAACGGCAGAATACGCAGGGGCGTGACATCTACCCGGGGCTCTTCACGAGCCGGATCGACAGCACCGAGAAATCGTGGATTCCAGAGGACATCCTCGGCCAGATCGCGCTGGCTCGCACCGGGGGCGCGAACGGCCACGTGCATTTCAGCATCAGCGCGCTTGCGCAGGACCGCGGCGGAATCGCCGGGCGTCTTCGCGCCGTGTACCGATGAGACTCGCGCTCGGCATCGACGCCGGCGGAACGCAAACGCGCTGGGCGCTCGTCGATTCTTCGGGCGCCATTGCGGCGGAGGGACAGGTGGGCGGGTTCAGCGCCTTGCGGGCGCTCGGCGCCGATCGATCGTCCGTCGTTGCCGTCCTCGACGAGCTGGCGCAGGCGGTCCTGGCGGTGGGACGTCCCGAGCGCGTCCATGCGGGACTCACCGGCTTCGGAGCCGAAGGCGACGCGTTGCGCGCGCTCATCGCCGCACCCCTCGGGCTCGATCCGGCCGCGGTCACGGTCGGCAGCGATATCGAGACCACGTACCTCGATCTCTTCGCGCCGGGCGAAGGCTATGTGGTCTATGCCGGCACGGGATCGGTCGCGGCCTTCGTCGACGAAGGCGGGCAACTCCATCGTGTCGGTGGGCGCGGCGTCACGGTCGACGATGCGGGCAGTGGGTTCTGGATCGGGCGCGCGGCATTGCGCAGCGTCTGGCGCGCCGAGGAAGAGAATCCAGGCAGCTCGCTTTCGTCACCTCTTGCAGACGAGCTCTTCGCGCTTATCGGCGGCTCGGATTGGGCGCATACGCGGCGTTACGTCTACGAAGGCAGCCGCGGCGACGTCGGGCGGCTCGCGCTTGCCGTCGCGCGCGCGGCCGATCGAGACGAGGCCGCACGCGAGATCCTGCGCATGTCGGGCCGCGAGCTCGCGCGCCTTGCTCGCATCATGATCGCCCGATTCGGCCCGCGCCCGGTCGCGGTCACCGGACGCGCGGCGGCGCTGCATCCGCTCATCGCCGAGACGATGCGCGCATTGCTGGAACCCTCCATCACGCCCGAGCTGCGCCCGTGCCGCGGCCACCACGCCGCCGCGCACCTTGCGCTGCGAGCCATGACCTGAGTCGGGGGATGTCGCAGCCGACCTTGCTCGCGGTTGTCCTCGCCTACTTCGCCGTCATCTTCTGGGTGGCGCACCGAACCGGGCGCGGCGCGACCAACGAGGGATTTTTCGTCGGCAATCGGTCGAGCCCGTGGCCCGTCGTCGCCTTCGGGATGGTCGGCACTTCGCTTTCCGGCGTGACGTTCGTGAGCGTGCCGGGCGCGGTGGGACGCGACGCGTTCACCTACTTCCAGGTGATCCTCGGACACTTCGCCGGTTATCTCGTCATCGCCTTCATCCTGCTGCCGCTCTACTACCGCGACCAGGTCACATCGATCTATCACCTGCTCGCAACGCGACTCGGACCGGGAGCGCATCGAACGGGCGCCGCGTTCTTCCTCCTGTCGCGCACACTCGGCGCGACCGCGCGCCTCTATCTCGTCGTGGGCGTGCTGCAGACGATGCTGTTCGAGCCGCTCGGCTTGCCGTTCGCCGTCACTTCGCTCGCAGTCGTCTTGCTGATCGTCGCCTACACGTACGAAGGCGGAGTGAAGACGATCGTATGGACCGACCTCCTTCAGACCGCGTGCATGCTGGCCGGGGTAGCGGCGGTGATCTCGATCCTCCTCGACCGGCTGGGCCTCGACTTCGGCTCGAGCCTCGCGATCCTCGAGGCGCGGGGCCTCAGCACCGTTTTTTCGTTCGATGCGACGAGCGGCAGCTTCGTCGCGAAGCAGTTCGTGGCGGGCATGTTCATCGCGATCGCCATGACGGGCCTCGACCAGGAAATGATGCAGAAGAACATCTCGGTGCGAACGCTCGCCGATTCGCAGAAAAATGTCGTAACGCTCGCCGCGATCATGCTCGTGGTGGTCTTCGGCTTCCTTTATCTCGGCGGGCTGCTGCACCTCTACGGATCGGCCGTTGGCGTGACCGCATCGGGCGATCGGCTCTTTCCGGCGATCGTGATGGGTCACCTGCCCGTGGCGATCCAGGTGATCTTCCTGGTCGCGCTCGTCTCGGCTCTCTTTCCAAGCGCGGACGGAGCGCTCACGGCACTCACGTCGAGCTTCTGCGTCGACATCCTCGGAATTCGCGAGCGGCGCGAGCTCGACGAGCGCGCCGCGGCGTGGATCCGCAAGCGCGTGCACCTCTCGTTCGCGGCGCTCTTCTTCGCGCTGATCCTCGGATTCGATGCGCTCGCGACGCCGAGCATGATCACCGTGATCCTGACGCTCGCCGCCTACACCTACGGGCCGCTGCTGGGGCTCTTCGCGTTCGCGATCTTCATGCGGCGGCGCCCGGCCGATCGCTACGTCCCGGTGGTCGCGATCGGCTCGCTCGTCGCGTGCTACGCGATCGACCACTACCAGTACTTGTTGCTCGGCGATTACCGGATCGGGCTCGAGCTCATCGCGCTCAATGGCGCGCTCACCTTCGCAGGGCTGTGGTTCATTTCTTCGCCTGAGCCGATCGCAGCAAATAGTCGGGCACGTGCATTTCGGCCGTGAGCAACTCACCTTTGCGCCGATACTCCGTGAATCGCTGCACCAAAGCATCGCGCGCTTGCGGCGAGAAGTCCGCGTCGACGAGTGGCCCGCGACGGCCCTCGCGGCTGAAGATCAGCAACCGCTGGCTCACTACGGGCTTCACGTACTCGCCCTCGACCGGCTTAGTGTACCCCGCGAGGCGGCCGGTCTTCTCGTCGACATGAAGCACCGCGCTGGCCTGCTTGAGCATCTCGTCGGTCAGCGGCGGCACGACCTGCGCTTCGACGCCAGCCGACAGGATGCATGTGACGATCAGGCTTACAGCTGCGATCTTCATCGGCTGCAGATTAGCAGGGCCGACCGGGAATGGGTGATCATGCCGTCATGAACCTCGACGAATACGCCGCCCATGACGCCCTCGGCCTCGCCGCCCTCGTCGCGAAGAAGGAAGTCACTCCCGCCGAGCTCGCGAAGATTGCCCGGGAGGCCATCACCGCGCTGAACCCGGCGGTGAATGCCGTGGTGGAGACTTACCCCGATCGCATCGATACCCTCGACGAGCGTGCGCTCGGCCCGGGACCGTTCCGCGGCGTGCCGTTCCTCATCAAGGATGTTTTCGGCCATGAGGCGGGCCGCAAGATCGAGTTCGGCAGCCGCCTCTGCCGCGGGATGGTCGCGCAGCAGGACACCTTCGTCGCGCAGCTCTTTCGCGCGGCGGGGCTGAACATCATCGGCCGCTCGGCCGCGCCCGAGTACTCGATGTCGGGCACGACCGAAGGCGCGCTCTACGGCAACACCTCGACGCCATGGCGCAAAGGCTACTCGGCCGGCGGCTCGTCGGGCGGCTCCATGGCCGCAGTGGTCTGCGGCATGGTGCCTATCGCGCACGGCACGGACATCGGCGGGTCGATCCGCATCCCGGCGAGCTACTGCGGCGGCGTGGGGTTGAAGCCCTCTCGCGGTCGCATCTCGTATGGACCGGCCATGGACGAGAACGGCTACGGGCTCGGCATGAACTTCATGCAGGCCAAGACCATCCGCGACGTGGCCGCGATGCTCGACTGCCTTGCGATTGCGCAGCCGGGCGATCCGTTCCTGATCCCGAAGCCCGACGAGCCGTACGCCGAGCTCGCGCGCAGGGAAGCACCCCGCCTTCGCATCGGCTGGTCAACCGACGCGCTGATGGGCTTCGAGACCGACACCGAGGTGCGCGCCGCGATCATCCAGGTGGCGAAGGTGCTTGCCGGCATGGGCCACGAGGTTTGCGAGGAGAGTCCCGTCGTCGACGGCTTGAAGGCGATGCGCGCCATGAAGGACGTGTGGTTCTTCGGCTTCGACCTGCGGCTCGAGGGTTACTCCGCTCGCAGCGGCCACAAGATCGGGCGCGACACGCTCGAGCCCATCGTGTACATGATCTACGAGCACGCGAAGCGCATGATGGGGCAGCAGTTCCTGGCCGCGATGGCCGACATCAACGTCGCGCGCCGCAACCTCGGCGCCTACTGGTCGAAGTACGACGTGTGGCTCTCGCCGACGACGCCGCGCGTCTCCGAGCCCTGGGGAAACTACAATCTTGGGCGCAGCGACGTGTCGTTCGACGAACTGCCCGAGAAGATCTATCGCGCGATCGGCCAGTTCACGCTGCCGCACAACATCATGGGGACACCCGCCATCTCGCTGCCACTCGTGATGCACTCGACGGGTTTACCCATTGGCGTCCAAATCGGCGCAAAGCCCGCGCATGAGCACATGGTCCTGCAGCTCGCAGCGGCGCTCGAGCAGGCGATGCCGTGGGCGAAGCGAATTCCGCCGCTGCACGTCACTACGGTAAGAACCGCGGCGGCGAGGCCCTAGTCCGCCTGGATTCCGGCCGCCTTCACAATTCGGCCCCACTTTTCGACTTCGGCCTTGATGACATTGCCGAACTGTTCGGGCGTTCCACCCTGTATCTCGATCCCCGCTCCCTGGAGCTTGGCGCGCACATCGTCCATCTTGAGCGCCGCATTGATCGAAGCGTTCAGCTTCGCGACGATTTCCTTGGACGTCCCGGCAGGCGCGAGTATTCCACCCCAGGTCGCTGCGTCGTAGCCCGGTAGCGATTCGGCGATCGTCGGGATCTCGGGAAACATTCCCGAGCGCGTCGTGGTGGTCACCGCGATGCCACGAAGCGAACCGGCCTTCACATGCGGACTGATCGCGGTGATCGTGTCGAAGATGATCATGGTGCGGCCGGCGAGCAGGTCGGGATGCGCAGCAGAGCTTCCCTTGTAGGGCACCAGCTGCATCTTGGTGTTGCTCATGCTCATGAAGAGCTCGGTGGCCATGTGGAGGGAGCTGCCCGTTCCGCTATGCGCGCAGATCGCCTTGTCCGGATTCGCCTTGATCCACGCGATCAGCTCGGGGACGGTCTTGGCCGGCACGGACGGATGGACGGTGAGAAGCAGGGGTACGATATGCGTGTAGGCGACCGGCTCGAAGTCCTTCACCGGATCCCAGCCCAGGTTTTTGAAGAGGTGCTTGTTCGTGGCGTGGCTCGAGGCCACGATCACGAGGGTGTAGCCATCAGGCGCGCTCTTCGCGACGATATCGGTGCCCAGGTTGTTGGAGGCACCTGGCTTGTTTTCGACCACGACGGGCTGGCCAAGCGCAGCGGTCATCTTGTCCGCCAAGACTCGTGCGATCACGTCGATAGCACCGCCCGTCGTGGCCGGGACGATGATCTTCACGGGCCGGCTGGGATAGGTTTGTGCCGCCGCATGGAAGCCGGCGACGAGCGTCATCGTGGCGAGCGCGACGTTCAAGACTTTGAGCATCGTCATTCGGGTCCGTGCCTCCCGGTTGGGTCTTCAGGATTGCCGTGCTCACGCGGCATGAGCCGATATTACGCCCGGGCTGGTGCGCAAAATGCAAACGCCCGACCTCTATTGAGATCGGGCGTTTGTCTTGAAGGGCCCTGGCGATGACCTACTTTCTCACGGGCTATCCGCAATATCATCGGCGCGGCGTCGTTTCACGGTCCTGTTCGGGATGGGAAGGGGTGGGGCC
>WNFL01221411.1_pt1 | contig 24170 bp, 24 predicted proteins | sample 5400361 | NCBI WGS metagenome assembly WNFL01 (sample SAMN13153351, study PRJNA577476) | soil metagenome | isolation source: 40 cm soil on Douglas fir-dominated hillslope | place: USA:California | collected 2013-09-17
CCACCGGATAGGGCCCTATCGAGGATTACTTGAACTTTGGTGTCGGTCACAGTTTGGCTATCAATCTCTTTCGTAAGTTACTTCACCCTGGCCGTAAATACTTCTTCCATCAAATACGGTCGACTGCAACCGCTGGCTGCATCGAGTTGGCGCCGGCTATCGGTCCAGATCGGGTACGAAATTCCGGCAAACGAAACGAGCCCTTCATAGTCTCCGGTCTGATTGCCATAGTTAATTCCCAGGCACGGGAACACCCCATTGCAATCGTGTTCATTTGAGCTGACCGTGCTGACGCGCTGATCCGCGCCGGGAAACGTTACGCCGCCGTCCTTTGATTGGGCCAGGTAATAATCCGTCTGATAGCGCGATCCGGTCGTGTCGTTGCGCGTATCGTAGAAAGCTACGTTCACGTCACCAGTGACCGGATCGATCGACATCCAGTGATTGAAACGATCGACTTTGAAAGAAAGTTGATCCGCGACCGGCGCGGGCGTTGACCAATGCGCGCCGCGGTCATCGGAATACGAGCCAAAAATATCGGTAACATTTTGACTGGTCAGATCCATCCAGGTGCAATAGACCCGGCCACGATGCGCGCTGTTCGATTGATCGACACCAAGCGATGGATAAACCAACGCGCCGCGGAACGACTCCGCGGGAATTTTGATTTCGAACGGAAGTGTCTTTGTCGAGACTGTCACCGGTGCGCCCCACGACTGACCGCCGTTAAACGAGCTATTGAAGATGATCGCATTACCGCTGTAGTCATTCCATGCGACATAAAGTTCGCCGCCCGGTCCCACGGCCGGCGAGGCCCCAATTGCGCGGCCTGGTCCGCTCGGGTCGTCGGCGCGGGTCACTGAAAACGTGACGCCATGATCCGACGATGTCCCGACTCGTAGGCCACCGCCGCTTGATCCTCCGGACGCGGCATCCCAGGCAATGTAGACGTTATCGCGAAACGGACTGGCGGCGTTCGTGTCGGCAGTGATCATCGGTTTGTCGTTGAAGTGGTTCTCGCCGCCTTCGAAGCCAAAGAAAGTCACGTTCGGATAAGTCTGTCCGCCATCAGCGGATCGCGCAACGGCCATCTCGGTGCCGTTGATGCCGACACCGTTAGCTGAATTCACTCCGCTAAAATCGACCACAATGTAGCCGTAAAAGACGTTGCCCTGGGTGTCGAAGGCCAGCGTCGGGTCGGATCCGAAATCAAAACCGCTCTTCGATTTTGACGGTGGCAGAGGCAGATCGACGCCGCCCCAGCTGGTCCCACCATTGCTCGAGAAGTAACCCCGCATCGGCAGCCGAAAGATCTCGTTCGAGCCGGCCGCGAGCGATTTAGGCCGGTTGGGGTTAAGCGTGATGAACGTCTCGCTCTGTGGGCCGCACTCGTTTGAGACATCGACGTTGCCACCGTAAGAAGTCGAGGTAGTGTTTCCAATGGCCGGATCGGAGCCGTTGTCGCGCAGGAACTGATACTTGTCCCACCACGTTGGGTTATGAGAACTGTTCTCGGCCGACACTCTGGCGGAACGCGTCGACATCATCAGGGAAAACAGAATCAGACCAAACATCAATAAGAGTGAGAGCCGCGACATCGTTTTCATAATGAACCTCCTCGAACCGTGAAGCGTGGTTGATGTGTTATCGAAACTTTTTTGAAGTGGCCGTTACGATCACCAGGGAAGCCGGGATTCTATACCATTGTCAAACCGGACTCCAAAAACACCCATTTCTCTGAGGTGAACTCGAAGCCCGGTTCGTGGATTCTTCTAGTTTTTTCCAATTACTTTGCCGTTCGCATCGAACTCCATGCTCATTCGTCTCTTACCCTGCCGGAGCGAGACTTCGTAAGTGATTTTGTCGCCGGCGGTGGTCTTTTCCGCAAGTCTAATCACTGCCTTCGGGTATTTCTGCTTGATTGCCTGGCGAGCATCCGCGGGCAGGTCGGTCGCGGCCATGCTCTCTTCGATCTCGGCCACCGTGCCATCAGCGTTGTAGAGAACGTCGCGCGACATTGTTCCTTCGCGGCTCTCAATTTCATAAAAGACTTTGCCGTGTTCTTTCTCTCGAGCGTACCCGCGAATGGTAGCGTTAGGATAGGAATTTTTGAAGGCCGTAATCACAGCGGCCGGCACGTCCTTCGCGGTGATCTTTTTCTCCTGAGCAACCGCTGGAATACTGAATAACGCGACGGCCACCGCAACTCGTGCAAGTGTTCTAATCAATCTCATAACTTCCCCTTTAACCAGATAGTGGATCGCCTAATCGTAAGTCGTAATTGCGGAGGTGTAAACTCACCGGGAGGCGCTTGCTTCATAACATCAGTACGACCTGCGTTAGCAGGTGGATTCATCAGTCAAGCGAGATTTGCGCGCCTGCCCCGCCCGCTCATGCCGGTGGTATTGACTTCATCACGCCCGCTGCGCGCCCTTAACCCGCGCCGGCTTGCCTCACTTGACTTATGTCTCCATAATTCGCGCGCGAGCCATTCACGCGCGTCCAACCAATGCCGGCAACTAAAATCGATCTCCACACTCATTACTACCCGGCGGTCTATTTCGACAAGATACGCGACCTCCCCTCAGAATTCTCTTTCGCTTTTTTGGCGTGACGCCACCGATGACTGATGTGGCCCGGCGCCTCGAAGACATGGATCGCGTAGGCATCGACGTGGAAGTCATTTCCCTGTCTACCCCAAACGTTTTCTTTACCGATGCCGCGCACCAGCCCGATATCGCGCGGATGGCGAACGACGCGTATGCCGAATTGATAGCGCAATACCCAGCGCGATTCAAAGGTTTCGCTTCAATTCCGATGGATGCCCCTGACGCAGCCTTGCACGAATTGCATCGGGCGATCGATGAATTGCAATTGAATGGCGTGATCCTCTTGAGCAACATCGGCGGCAAGCCGCTGACCTCGCCGGAATTTCGTCCTTTCTTTGCCGAAGCCAATCGCATGAAGTTGTGCATCCTGCTTCATCCGATGCTGCCGGCGAACACCGAACCTTTTCGCGAGTATGTCCTCGGTCCAATTGTAGGGTTCATGTTCGACACTACCCTGGCCGTCGCGCGCATGTGCTTTGACGGAATGCTGCGCGAGTTCCCGGACATTCGCTGGATCGTCGGGCATTTGGGCGGCGCGGTTCCTTACCTGATGGAGCGCATGGACAACGGCTGGCGAGATTTTCCGGAATGCCGCGCGAAGATCGACGAACTGCCCAGCGTCTATCTGAAACGGCTCTATTACGACACCGTGAATTTCAATCCGCATATGTTGATGATGGTGCGCGAAATGATCGGCGCGGATCGGATGGTGCTGGGCAGCGACTATCCACACCTGCTGGGCTCAATCGAGCGCGCCGTCTCGTCGATTGAAAGTTTGGAGATTCCCGAGGACGAGAAGCGTAAAATATTCGCGGGCACGGCTCTATCGATACTTAACAACCCCTGGGGCGCTTCCCCATCGACTTCTTCATGAGATTCCCGGTAGCCCAGGGCTACCCATGAGCCTTGTACGCATGGCGGCAATCCATATACGCTGTCGCCAATCTTGGAAGCGTCTCACGAAGGAGCATTCAATGAGCGACCCAAATCCCACAACTCCGATCGAATTACATCACAAGATTTACGGTGCGGGTAATCCAGTGCTTTGCATACATGGCTTTGGGGCAAGCCTGTTTTCGTGGCGCAACTTTGTCGCTCCTTTATCGCAGAACTACCAACTTATCCTGATCGATTTAAAGGGCAGCGGTAATTCACCGAAGCCGCCCGGATCTCGTTACTCAACCCAGGATCACGCAGACCTGATTTACAAGTTCATTCTGGATCACGATCTGAAGAATCTGACCCTGGTAGGAAATTCTTTCGGCGGCGCACTTGCCTTGCTGCTCTCGATCAGGCTCATTGAAAACGAGCCGGGCCGTTTGCGCGCACTGGTTTTAATCGACCCTGGGGCGTTCAAGCAATACCTTCCGGGTTACCTGAAACTTATCGGGTTACCCGTTATCGGCGCGTTAGCAATTTATCTGACGCCGGCAAGGTGCATGGCCAAGATCGTCCTGAAGCTGGCTTACTACGACCCGAAGAAAATTACCGCAGAACAAATCGCGGCCTACGCGGCGCCCCTCGCCGCGCCAGGAGGCAAGCACGCGCTGTTGGAAACTGGTAAACGGATTATCCCGCCAAACATCGACCAACTCGTCGCCAGATACAAAGACATCAATGTGCCGACACTGATCATCTGGGGCCAGCAGGACAAAATCATCTCACCCGACGCAGGCAAGCTGCTAAATCAGGCTATTCCAAATTCGACTCTGAAGTGGATCGATCAATGCGGGCACGTGCCCCAGGAAGAGAGGCCGGAGGAGACGGTTCCGCTGGTCCTGGGTTTTTTGAACAGCCTGTAGAGAAGTGATCTTTAGCGACTCTCGCCATCACCGCTCGCTTCATCATCATCGTTTTCCTCGCGGTAGATCTCGTACCCAGTGGAATCGTCGTAGTAATAACTTTTCGGTGACGAATCGTTCTGGCCGCCAGACGGTTCGTCTTCGAGTGGCGATGAATCATCTTTGTCCAGTATGGGATTTTGCTTCTCGCTCATTGTGATCAATCATAGCGCACTCGCGTGCGCCTGGATCTGCCAAAGATTTATCCGATTACCGATACCCGGCTATCCGGGCTGTCGCATGCCGAACAGGTCGCCCGGCTAATAGAAGGTGGGGCCTCGCTCATCCAACTGCGCGACAAGCTCTCTGCGCCCCGCGCATTCTACCGCGAAGCCGCGGCTGCCTTACAGATTGCGCGCGATCATGGCGCGAGATTGATCATTAATGACCGTGTCGACATTGCGCTCGCATTGAAGGCTGACGGCGTCCATTTGGGCCAGACAGATATTCCTGTCGCGGCCGCCCGGCGATTGCTGGGCAAAAAAGCCATCATTGGATTCTCGACTCACAATATGGAACAGGCGAAACGGGCGGCCAACCTGCCGGTGGACTACCTCGCGTTTGGTCCAATCTTCCCGACCTCAACCAAAGAGAATCCCGAGCCGGTTACAGGGCTGTTCGCTATGTCGGAAATTGCGACCAGCAAGGGCTCTCTACCTCTGGTGGCCATTGGTGGAATCACGCTTGAAAACGCTCGCGAGGTTCTCAAAGCCGGCGCTGACACCGTCGCCGTGATTGCTGAGTTGGTAGCCGATCCGAGAAAGATCGCAGAAAACACGAGCAAAATGCTGGCCCTGCTATCACTAATGCCCAACCATTCAAGCCGAAGTTGAACATTTTTTGCTTGCGTTTATCGCGACGATCAGCGAGAATGTTGTTCGCCGTGAATGTTCGCGGCAGGTTTCAACGACCCTCACGTTAACCCTTAAACTAGATCCCCTCGAAATTAGAATGGAGCGCCGCCAGGCATGAGCTTCTTCGATCTGCCACCTGTAATCGAACGTATGCTAATGGTCTCTGACAAGATCAGCGACCTCAACTTTTCGGTTGGTCAACTGCCCCAGGTGGAGATCAACGGAAAGCTGACGCCGGTCCAACCGCTGGGCCTGCAAAAGCTGACCCCTTATCAAACCGAAGTTATTGCCATGACGCTGCTCCAGGAAAACTCCGAGGCAGCGGAACGGCTGGTGCAGACCGGAACAGCCGACCTTAGCTATTCCCTTCCTTCGCGGGCTCGCTTTCGCTGCAATATCTTTCAGCAGCGCGGTGTGTATTCAATCGTGATGCGCGTCATTCCCACCGACATACCGACGCTGGGTTCTTTGGCGTTGCCGCCACAACTGGCGGAGATTGCCGAATTGCGAAACGGCCTGGTGCTGATCACGGGTCCCACCGGATCTGGAAAGAGTTCCACGCTGGCGGCCATCGTCGACATCATCAACGAGTCAAAGCACTATCACGTTGTAGCGATCGAAGATCCCATCGAATACCTCCACACGCACAAAAACTCAACCATAAATCAGCGTGAAGTTGGCCATGACACGAAAGACTTTCCTTCGGCCCTCCGCGCTGCACTGCGCCAGGCGCCCAAAGTGATTTTGATCGGTGAAATGCGCGACTATGAAACCACTGAGATCGCGCTCGAAGCCGCCGAGACCGGACACCTCGTCCTGTCTACGCTGCACACCATCGACGCGTCAAAAACGATTGACCGCATCATTGGTCTCTATCCAAAGAATGAAGAGCCGGTTATTCGTACGCGGCTCGCGCAAACTTTCCGATACATTCTTTCGCAGCGCCTGATCCCGCGGGCGGATTTTCGCGGCCGCATCGCCGCGGTTGAAATTCTAAGATCCACCCCGCGTACGCGTGAGTACATCGAGAATGGCGAAGCCGAGGGCAAGTCACTGCTCGATGCGATGCGTGACGGAAAGCTCGAAGGCATGCAGAATTTTGACACCGTCATCAAAGATTTGATTGAGCGTAAAGTCATCTCGGTCGAAGATGGCCTTGGCTTTGCGACCAATCAGAACAATCTGCTGCTTTCGCTTAAGGGTCTGACCTCGGGAGAGGATTTCATCCGAAGCCAGTCAGAAAAGATGATGCCCAGCGAATCATCGCAACCTTTCGCATTCAGCCTTAATGAATAGCTCAACGAAACTAACCTCAGCTACTTGAAAAACAATCATGGTTCTCATCTGCCCGAAATGCGAAACGCGTTTGCAACTGGACGAAGCCAAGGCTCCTGCGCGTCCGTTCACGGTACGCTGCCCCAAGTGTCAGACCAGTGTTAGCGCGCAACCTGCGACTGCCGCCGCAAGTGAATCGGTGACTGCCGAAGCGGTCAACTCGCCGGAGGCGGCCCCGGTTTCCAGCCGCAGTCCCTTTGAACGGCCGGCCACAGCGCCACTCTTCCGAACCGACAACGACGAATCGAACTCTACTGCCGAGGCTGCGGCGACGCCCGGCTTGAGCGATCTGGCCAGGCTTTTGGCCGACGCCATGCGTCATTCGGGAGGCCCAAAAGGCGCTGGCCGCGGTCGTACCAGGCCGGCATGGGATCGACGCAAGGTCTTGGTTTGCGCCAGTCCGGCATATCGCGAATCGATCGCGCGCTCATTGGCAGAGCAGGACTATGATGTTTTCGTCGCTGAGAATATGGTTCAGGCTCTGGGACGCATGCGTGAAGAGCGCATGGACGTAATTATTCTGGATGCGAACTTCGACCCGCTTGAGCAGGGCGTGGCGTTTATCACCCGTGAAGTCCGTCTATTGCGGCCCTCCGAAAGGCGCCGGCTGTTCCTGGTCTATTTGACTTCGGGCGTACGCACGATGGACCTGCACGCGGCTTTTCTGCATAACGTCAATCTCGTCGTAAACCCTTCCGATGTTGAGCAATTGCCGGAAGCGCTCGAGGTTTCACTGCGCCACTACAACGAACTGTATCGTGATTTTGTGCGGGCGCTGGACATCGCACCGATCTAGCCTTCAAGCTAATGTAGCCCAAGCTGCTGGTGTAGTGCCTCTCAATTGATCTTACAGTGGCTTCGCTCGTGCAGCTTCATGTGATTTCGTGGATCGAATCTTTGCCCACCGCACATGATCCATCCATCAGGATCCCAAGCGAATCACCGCCGCGCGCAAAGGCGAATGCTTTTGCATCAGCTTGAGATAAAGCGATTCGTCGCCGCTTCCTTTCGCCTGGATGATGCGCGTGGCAAGTTGTTTGTCCGCGGAAGTCCAACGATCTATCGGCGTCATTGCGAACAGGAGCGCCAGGTTCTTAATTGCAGACCGCGCGCCTCCGGCCACATCCCGTATTCTCAAGCCCAGATTGCGCTCAACGAAGTCTATTGAGTGTTCGCGCATCTTTTGTGCGTCGCCGTCGAACTCGCGGGCCATGCGCTTTTGGACAGCGAGTCCAACGTTACGGATCTGAAACTGATCCCATTCTCCTTTACCGGCCGCCGCGCTCGCGTCCGACAATTCGAATAACATGTGACCCGCCGCGAGTCTTCGCAAGGTCCGGGCCGAGGTGCGCCGGCGCGGGTCGGCTGAGAGCCGTCGTTCTTCAGATATTGCCAACTTCAGCAGATCCGGCCGTGTGGGACGAAAACCCAGCTTGCGATAAAACCAGAATGCTCCTGACTCGATCCCTTCCTCATTCTCATGTCCGACCTGGTACGGATCGATCGACAAGACGGTGACGCCGAGCAGTTGGCGCATCAGCCGCAAAATGCGCGCGTACAACCAGGCTGTCTCGCCTTCGCGAAATGTGTAGTAAAGGTTAAAGCCGCTCTCCATCCGCTCGAAAATAGACAGGCCCTCGAAATAGCCGACCGGCACGCCGTTCTTGAAAATTAAGGCGGCGTGATAAGCGCGCAACGGGAGCCGGTGCTGCGCCGGCACACCCATCACGAAGGCTTCGGTGCCGCGTCCCAGATCGGCTCTGAGCATGCGCCGCGAGTCTCCGAAGGTGAAACCATGCAGCTCGCGGTAACGAACGGCAGAAGTCTCCCGCGCCATCTCCAGAATCCTGTCACCCAACGCGGCTGATAGTTTTTCAACGGGAATGGGCGCCGATTTCAGTTCATCAGCCAGCGAAATCTCACGACGTGCAATCAACGGCCGATCATGAAAGAAGACTTTCCGCTCCGGCAACTTCATTCCGGTGCGTGAGGCGCGAGCGCCGAACTCCCAGTGCACATGTATCTTCAGCGAGTCGTAAGCTCCGGCCTTTTCTTTCTCGGAAACCTTGAGCGCCTTGAATCGTTCGATCAGCCAGACGACTTCGTTAGCGCGGCCTTTCGCGGCTCGCAAGTAATCGCGATAGGCGACATGGGCTTCAACCATCGCTTCTTCCTCGAGCAAGGGCAGAAACTGTGGCATGGCTGCGCCGAATCGCTCCTCTTCCTCAAACCAATCCCAATCAATCTGAAGCTGCGCGGGATATTTCGCCGCCAGCCAGCAAACGATCGGGTAGCTGAAGTTGCTGGTCACACTTGTCCCGACGATGCCTGAAGCTTCGGGATCGTCGAGCGGCGAAAGATCAGCGTCCATCTCGCGAAGTTGAATAACTCGCTGCTCGAACATCTGCAGAATTGCTTCAACTTGTTTCAGGACTTCCACGCTGGCCGGATACGCGCGAAGGAATAGTAAGGCTTCGTGAAAACGGATAAGTTCGCTGGCGTCGGTGAATTTTGATTTCGAAAGAACTCGCAGCGCCCGCAGAATCTTCGCATCTCCAGCGCCGAAGCGCGTCTTCAGCTCTGCCAATTCCGCGAGAACGCGACTGAAGCTTTTCGTCATCGGGCACCGATCTTACGACCATTGAGTCGGAAGCCCGATGGTAAGGGAGGGCGGCTAACGAAACGGGCCCTCGCTTACGGTTGGGATTCTGACACCTACAAATGCTTTCGAAAAAAAGTCGAGATCTTCCACGCGTCTATTGCCTTCCAGGGCAACTCGGCGGTGGTGTAATGGCCGCACGGCAACCATACCAGGTCCAGATCGATTCCGTTTGCTTTCACCTCGGCAATGATCTGGCGAGTTAGATCGATTGGAAAAGTAAGATCGTATTTGGCCGCGATGAAACGCATCGGACGCCGCTTCATCTCGCGGAGACGCGGAATGAAAGGGACCGGACTAATCGGTGTCCAGAATTCCCGCAGCTCATGGACCGTCAGATCGGTTTCGATTCCTTCGCGCACGTGTTGCGTCGAGATTCCCTGCCAGACCACATCGGCCACATAACCCGACACGTGATTAAAAACACCGACGTCAATCGCCGGGTCATGCGCGAAGGCCAGAAACCCGATGCATGAGCCGATGCTGGTTCCCAGGATGCCGATGCGTTCAAATCCCTGATCTTTCAGCCAACGCACCGCGGCGCGCGTGTCCAAAACCGCCTGGCGCATCGATTCGATTGTGCGGCCGATGTTCGAGCCGACCAGGTAATCAGCGCGCTCCAACTCAGGCGGCCGGCGCTCTTCGTGATAGGGCAAAGTCAGGCGCAGCGCAGTCATTCCCAGGCCGTTGAAAATGCGGCAGGCTTCGACGTGACTGTCCGGTTGAGCATTCCACTGCGGCAGGACCACCACGGCTGCGCGGGGCTTCCTCTTGCGTTCACGGCGAGCCGGAAACAGACGCGCGCGCGCAATATTATTTTCTGCCGAAGGCGTTTTGACCGCGCTCGTCCAGGTCAACTGATCGCCTGCCAGTTGCCAGTCGCCAATCTCCGGCAGGGCGTAAAAATCCTCGCTCCGAGCCATCGCCTGCGTGGTGTGTTCGCGAAAGACAGTCCTCGGATCAGCGCCGTTCCGGTGATCGCGGATAAACTCCAGGCCCCACTCAAACGGTCGCACCAGTCGATTGTTGTCTCGTTTTGTATGCGCGATTTCGCGGGCGCGCATCCATCTTCCGAACAAATTAACCTCCAGAGTCGGAAAATCCGCCAAAAGCTCTTGCAGATTTCCAGTAAGTCATCCTAAAGTTGTGCCCACTGTAAATCAAGCAAGGTCAGATAGACTTTGAGTATCCGCGTCCTGGACGGATGTAACTATTTGAGGAATCCGGTGCCCCGGGCCCCCAGAGTAAAACTGTCTGTACGATTGAGGTGAGCATGTGGCTAACAAGAAATAAAACTTTGATTTTTGTTCTGGCCATCTTCGCATTGCTGGCAGTAGACGCCTGTCTGCCAAAGCCTTCGTCTGAAAGTGGGAGTGGCGTCAATATCACACTCTACGGCTTTTCAATCATGAAAGAGTCGCTTGAGAAAGCAATCTACCCAGCTTTTGCTGCTAAGGTAAAAAAAGAGCATGGCTTTGACGTGCGTTTCACTTCCTCGTTCGCCGGCTCCGAAACCGTCACCAACCAAATTCTCCAGGGGGTGAAAGCGCAGATCGCCATTCTTTCAATTGAGCGCGATGCGCAACGCCTCAAAGAAAACGGCTTCGTGACATCTGATTGGCACGCCCTGCCGCAGAAAGGAATAGTGAACAAGACCCCGTTCGTTATTCTCGTGCGCAAGGGAAATCCGAAGGGCATCCATGACTTTCCAGACCTGGCCAAGCCGGGCATCAAGTTGATCCATCCCGATCCCGTCAGTTCCGGCGGCGCGCAGTGGTCCATCCTGGCTATCTATGGTTCGGAACTGGTGAAGTCGGAAAAACAATCCGGCGAAGCTGATCGCACCCGGGCCCTGCAAATGCTGCAAGCTGTCTGGCACAACGTGATCTCGACGCCGGGCTCGGCGCGTGAGGCCCGCACTCAATTCGAAAGCGGCTATGGAGACGCGCTGATTACCTATGAACTCGACGCATTGTTAATGAAGCAATCAAACGCCAGGGCCGACGCCGAAATTATCATCCCGGAAGCAACGATTTTCAGCGAACATCCCGCGGTGGTCGTTGATCGTAACGTCTCGGCCGCCGACAGGCCGGTGGTCGATGCCTTCATGCAGTATCTGTGGAGCGAAGAGGCCCAGCGTGCGTTTGTGAAGTTCCATTTCCGCTCGAGCACCAGCGAAGCCCTGAATCAGGAAAATAAGGAACTCGCAACCATCAAGTATCCCTTCACGGTGGACTATTTCCAAGGCTGGGACAAAGCTTATCCGGAAGTGATCGAAGGAGTGTTTCGCGATCAGGTGCAAAAGAGAAAGTAGGAGAGCAATACCATCGTGATGGCGTGCGTGATGAGGTCTATAGCCAGAGCGGTTTGTTAGACTGAACTCTAAACTCGATGTGATCTGCTTAAGTAAACGCAATGAAGATTAGGGCCATCAGGCACGTCCGTGGTTATGACGTAGCACGACCGATCAGCATCGGGGTCATGCTCGGCATCATGCTGCCGTTGGTGCTGCTGCCATTGCTCTCCATTTTCATCTACGGAACCAGTAAAGGCCTGGGCACCTTCTGGTCGTCGCTGGTGGCGCCCGAAGCGATCTTTGCACTGAAGCTTTCGATGGTGACCAGTTTCTGGGCCACGGTTTTTAATGTGATCTTTGGATTGTTCGCGGCTTACGTTCTTTCACGATATGACTTCTGGGGACGCAATGCGGTGATCGTCACGATCTCTCTGCCGACTGCGATACCTACGGCCGTCGCCGGCTTTGCCTTGCTGCTGCTTTGGGGTCCGAACGCCACGCTGGGACGCTTGCTGAATTCACAGGGTGTGCAATTGATGTTCACACCTTACGCGATCATCCTCGCCAACATCTTTGTCACGTTTCCGCTGGCCTTTGGGGTGATCAAGCCCGTGTTCGACACGATGAGCCGTTCGATGGAAGAAGCGTCGGCTACCATCGGCGCTACGCGTTTGCAGACCTTCTGGTATGTGACGCTGCCCAGCCTTCGTGGCGCAATTGTCGGGGGTGCGCTTTTGACTTTCGCGCGCGCTGTCGGCGAGTTCGGTTCGACCATTCTGGTGTCGGGAAACCTGGCCGAGCGCACGCAGACGGCGCCGCTCTATATCTTTGCCAAGTTCAATGAAGGACAGATCGAAGCCGCCAATGCCATCGCAATTGTGCTGGCGCTGCTGTCTTTTGTTATTTTCAGCGTGCTCTTTTTCGCGCGCGACTGGTTGGAATGGGAATCACAGGAAGCATGACTCCAAAAATGGCATTAGCTCCCGACAGCGGTCCACTACACGTGTCATGGGCTCCGGATCGCGAACAGCGAACGGGAGTTGCTGCAAGTGTGCAGAGCATCAGCAAGCGCTTCAAAAAGTCGCGCGTGCTCGAGGACATTACCTTCGACGTGGCGGAAGGCGAGTCACTGGTGCTCCTCGGCGCTTCCGGCAGCGGCAAGACAACAATCCTGCGAATTATTGCGGGTCTTGAATTGCCTGACAGTGGCCGGGTCATTCTGCACCGCAAAGATGTAACTGATCTGCCGGCGCGCGAGCGTGGTGTGGGCGTGATCTTTCAGGCATATGCGCTGTTTCCCCGCATGACCGTAGAGAAGAACATCGGTTTCGGATTGAAGATTCGCCGCGTGCCGCGCAAAGAACGAAAAGAAACCGTCAACCGGCTGCTCGAGCTGGTGCAACTCGAAGAGCATCGCAAGAAGTATCCCTGGCAGCTTTCCGGCGGCCAGCAACAGCGCGTGGCGATCGCCCGCACGCTCGCATATAAGCCACAGGTGCTACTGTTCGATGAACCATTCGGGGCGCTTGATGCGCAGACGCGGGTCAAGCTGCGGCGCGAGATTCGCTCACTTCTGAGACAGGTCAAAGTGCCGTCCGTATTCATCACTCACGACCAGGAAGAAGCATTGGAGCTGGGCGATCGGATCGCGGTACTCAACAACGGTCACCTGGAACAGATCGGTACCCCTGACGAAGTTTACAATCAGCCGGCTACCGAATACGTCGCCACCTTTCTGGGGGCCGCAAACCTTCTGCTCGGGGTGGTGACCCAGGGCTGTGTCGAGATCGGCAGCGCTCGTTTGCCCGCCGCCAAAGAAACGACACGATTTCGTGAAGGACAATCAGTTAAGCTGGTGTTTCGTCCGGAAGATGTCTGTGTCAGCCAGGACGCGAGTTTACCTGAAGGATGTCGCAGGCTGGCCAACGGGGTGATCGAAGAGGTGAATTTCGTCGGAGCTTATGAACGTTTGAACGTTCGGCTCGACCTCACGCACCGCCAACAAGCAGAGAACGAAGCTCCTCTTTATCAAGTGACTATCAACACACCTGAAAGAATGACCGGAGTTCCGATCATGGTCACCCGGCCCAAGCCGGAAGCTACGGCCACGAAGTACAAGGCGGGCGATCGCGTGGCTATCGGACTTACTTCTTTCAGCGTCTTGCCGAACTACACTCTCGCGAGACAACGCTGAAACTATGAGAATCCCCGTGTTGCTGCTTATCGGCGTGCTTGTTTGCGCCGCCCATGTAACCGCGCAGTCGCGTGTTCCGGAAACCGACAACCAAAGCTGGAATGACCTTCAAATCACAGTTCCAATGACTAAGAAAGTAGACTTCACGACTCAGATGACTCTGCGTCTTGGCGACAATGCAACGCAGACCGCGGATCAGCGTTGGGGAATTGGATTTGTTTTCAAACTAAACAAGTATCTTTCATTCAATCCCTTTTATTTTCATCGGGAGGCGAGGCCTCCAAACGGCAGGCATGAGTCTGAAGATAGGGCGACGCTCGGCGCCACCGTCCGCATTCCGGCAGGCAAATTCACTATAGCTAATCGAAGTTGGTTCGAACGACGCTGGCGCGAGCCGCAAGTCGAGGCCTGGCGCTATCGAAATCGTGTGCAGGTCGAGCACCCATTCCAGATAAATAAGAAAAAATTTACCTGGTTTGTTTCCGACGAGGTGTTTTACGATTGGAGTTTGCACGTTTGGCCCCGTAATCGTCTTAGCGGCGGTGTCAGTCATCCTTTCAACAAGCACCTAACGTTGGAGTTGTATTACACGCCTCAGAATGATAGCCACACTCGTCCGGGCGACCTCAATATTATCTGGTCGGCTTGGCGGATCAAGCTGTAATTCAAATTCACAAAGGAAAACCACCGGCAACTTCGAAAGTTGGACGGTGGTTTTCGATTCGCTAACGCTTTAGGAAACCGCTCACGGATAGGTCAGCGAACAGTAGCCTCCTGAAGCGTTCACCCAATTCCGCTGAATCAAGTAATCACGAGTGCCAAGCTTCATGTTCGCCCTGGCGCCGTTCACGGTGTAGGTTGTGCCGAAGGTCCACGCGCACTTGTCGGCGTTTTCCTGGCCCCGGACGTCGTACCACGCGTTGAGATCCGGATCCGTTGTAGCCTCTTCCAACTCGTGAGCGATGATTGATGCCATGCCATCCGCGCCGGCGTTTCCATTTGGTCCAACGGTCTGGGCTTCGCAGGCTGATGGGCAGCGATCGGGATTACCGACAAAAGAATATTTAATGTCGGAACCGGCGATCGTTCCACGAGTATGCCAGCCACAATACTGAGTGCAGAAGCCGCTACTAGCGGTTACGTCTGCTGACGTCAGGACGAAATAAACGCCATTCGTGTCCTTTGGCAGCGCGCCGCTGGTAATTGCGCTGCTGACGACAGCTTGAATTGCACTGTCACTGAGGCTTGTGCCATGCGAGTAGTTATCGATTGTCTGGCCTTTGTACAAGACAATATTACTGACGTCCGTTCCCGCTCCATCGTAGTATGTGGTGTTGATGTTGAAATATGGCGAGTGACCGGCAAAATCAGTCAGGATACTTGTAGCCGAGTTGCCGCTCCAATTTCCGTACCAGATGTAATAAACATTAGTGCCGCCCAGAATCACCGGCCCGCCATGATAATTGATGCCATTGCCGCGCTGAGGCTTGGCATTGTTCGGATGGGCCTCTTTGTTTTTGTCGAGATCCTGGTCGCCGCGGAGGCGATGAACAATCTTATGTGGGTTAGCCAACTCTGATTGTCCTTGCGAAAACGCGCTCCCCAGAAAAGAGACGAGCGCGAGCATGGTAATCGTTAAGAGAATTCCGATAAAACGCTTCATTCTTTAGTTCTTCCTGAAAAACTTCCGTCAAACATATCTGCTAGATTTAAGGACTGCAGTTGCTACGGGGAGCAAGGTTGTGGAGTATAACACTGCGGCCGCTGGCTGAAAAGCTAATCTTGCCGGTGCCCGCGCTCCCGCCACCGGCGAATCATCTGAGGCAGCAATAGCATGGTTTGGAAGATCGAGCCAGACGCAAACCTGCGGGCAAAGCCGCGAAACAGACGGCCCGCGTTCGGTGTGTATCCAAACCACCAGAGATCAGGAATGAATCCGAGCCGGTTAATATGGATGTGCCGGGCGCTCACCAGCTCAAGCAGTCCCGCGCGCCCATGTGTGCGGCCCAGCCCACTCTGCTTAACTCCACCCCACGGAGTTGACGCGATACCGTGGGTGTACAGGACTTCATTCACCATAACTGTACCCGCATCGATGCGCTCAGCCACGCGCCTGCCACGCGCGATGTTGCCGGTCCAGACACTGGCGGTTAAACCATACACGCTATCGTTCGCCAGCCGGATCGCTTCTTCGTCTGTCTTGAAGGTCATGATGGGCAGCACCGGACCGAAGGTTTCATCACGCATCACGTCCATGTCATGGTTCACATTGATTAAGACGGTGGGCGCGAAGAAAGGCGCCGCCAGATCGGCGAGCCGATCGCCACCGGTAAGCGCAGTTGCCCCCTTATCAACAGCCTGATCGACGTGTTTTTGCACCGCAAGTAATTGACGCTCGCTGGTCATCGATCCCACATCGGCAGTCGGGTCGGCGCCGATACTTTGGCGAAGACGTTTCGTTTCCGTAACGACCTCGTCAATAAATCGCTCGGCGATGCTTTCATGAACATAACAGCGTTCGACGGACGCACAGGCTTGGCCCGAATTTGCAAAGGCGCCCCATACGGCGCCGCGAGCGGCATTGGGAATGTTCGCATCATCCAACACAATCATTGGATCTTTGCCGCCCAGTTCCAGCACCACCGGCGTCAAGTATTTCGCTGCGGCTTCGGCAACGCGCTTGCCGGTAGCTACGCTGCCGGTGAACATGATCTTATCTACGCCCGCACCCACCAATGCCGCGCCGGTCGAGCCGTCGCCGGTAACGATCTGCAAGACTCCATCAGCCAATCCTGCGCGTTTGAAAACGTCCCTAATCTTAAGACCGGTGAGCGGCGTCAATTCGCTGGGCTTCAGGACGACCGTGTTTCCGGCCACCAGAGCCATGACCACTTCGTCCAGCGGCGTAGCCCAGGGAAAGTTCCAGGGCGAAACGATCCCGATAACGCCGAGCGGCTTGTAAATTTCATAAGACGAACGGCCCATCAATGCATATTGGCCGACACTGATGCGTCGCGGTCTCAACATGCTCGCACCTTTGCGCGCGAAGTACTGCATCAGATCGAGCGTCGGAGCGAGTTCCATTGAGATGGCTTCCGCTACAGGCTTGCCGGTTTCACGTGAGATCAGCAAAGCGATCTGGTCCATGTCCCGCAAAATGATCTTCCGGGCCTTCATGATCAGGCGACTGCGCTGACGGAACGATTGCTCGGACCATTGGCGTTGCGCACCTCTGGCTCGTCCGACAGCTCGAGCGACGTCTTCCGGCATCGTCTGTGCCGCACGGCCGATCTCTTCACCAGTGGCGGGATTGCGTGAGACGAGTTCTGCCCCGGCGGATTTAGCTGGCAGGGTTTGGGCCATCGCGACGATTATCGCGCAGAATCAGGGGCAATGAAAGAAGTATTCGCTGCGTGGGCCTCGCATCGCTCCTTCGGGCTTCGTTCGAAGGAGCGGAATGATTCTCGATGGGAAAACACTCTAGTTGTCTTTCGCTCCTTAGAACGAAGCCAGTGGGAGGTCAGGGTCGGAGTCTATAAAATTTCCCTCTTATCGGGGTGAAGCTTCTCGGCAGACTGAGGCGCGGCCACCACAACACTACGCTCGACCGATATGTCTATTTATCACTCGACGTAGAAACAGAGTCAAGCCGTTTCCGCTGCATGCTTACTGTCAGCTACAATACGACTGCCAATTTTTCATCTTCGAGGAGATCCGATGCTCAAACCGCAGTTGACCGAGTTCATGCGCCGCATGGACCCAAATTCCGTCGCCATCATTCCCGCAGCCCGCGAGGCGGTGCGCTCGCATGATACCAACTATCGTTATCGGCAAAACTCGGACTTCTTTTACCTGACCGGGTTTGAAGAGCCGGACGCGATTGCGGTCATCGCCCCGTCGAGCGAAAAGAAGTTCACGCTGTTTGTGCGGCCACGCGATCCAGAGCGCGAAATATGGGATGGCTACCGGGCCGGAGTCGAAGGCGCAGTGCGCGACTATCAGGCTGACGAGGCTTTCGCCGTGGCCGAGTTCGACGAAAAACTGGCTGAGATTCTCGATGGTCCGGCAAGTCTCTACTACGCGTTTGGCAACGGTAGCCCTGAACTTGACACCAGGGTCATCCGGCAGCTGGGCCAGATGCGCGAGACAAATCGGAAGCCGCTCGAACCACCAGCGAAGATCATTGACCCGACGACGATTATTCACGAGATGCGTGTGCTCAAGAGCGATGCTGAAGTCGAGATCATGCAACGGGCGGCCGATATTGCGGCCGAGGCCCACGTCGAAGCGATGAAGGCCGTGCGGGCCGGTATGAAAGAATACGAAGTAGAAGCTCTGATTGAAGCGGTCTTTCGCCGCCACGGCTCGGCCGGTCCGTCCTACAATTCGATCGTTGGATCAGGCGCGAACGCCACGGTGCTGCACTACATCACCAACATGGACACGCTTAAGGAAGGCGATCTGCTGCTGGTGGATGCCGGCGCTGAATATAAGGGTTACGCTTCAGACATTACGCGGACGTTTCCCATCAACGGCAAGTTCACCCAGGCCCAACGCGAGATTTACGAGCTCGTGTTAGAGACGCAGATGTCCTGCATTGATATGGTGCGTCCCGGCGTGCGGCTCGAGGACCTGAAGACTCACTCAGTCGAGATGCTGACTGAAGGAATGGTGCGGTTGGGTTTGCTGAAGGGTGATCCCACGAAGCTGATTGAAGAAAAGAAGTACCTGCAGTTTTACATGCATAACCTCGGCCATTACCTCGGCATCGATGTACACGATGCGGGCCGCTACTACTTCAACGGCGAATCACGCGCCGCGGAAGCAGGCATGGTCATGACAATCGAGCCGGGCCTCTACATTTCTCCTGATACAAAGAACATTCCCGAAGGATTCAACCAGGACGTGCCGGAAAAGTATCTCGGCATCGGGGTGCGGATCGAGGATGATGTATTAGTGACTGAGAACGGCGCCCGCGTGCTGACACATAAAGTGCCCAAGGATCCGCAGGAGATCGAAACGTTGATGGCGAAGTAGGACCTGAGCCCGGCTTTGTGCAGATTATCAAATGGAGCGAGTGATTCAGGTAATCAACCGCATGGAGGCGGACGGCGTTATCGGTGATTATGCAATCGGCGGGGGAATCGCGTCGATCTATTATCTTGAACCTTACCTGACCGACGATATCGATATCTTCATTCCCGTAGCTTCGGTTGCAGTCGGCGAGGCCGGCCTAATTTCACTGGAACCAATCTATGGTTACCTGAAAGGCTTGGGCTATCGTCCGTCAAAGGAGGGAGTGCAAATCGAAGACTGGTTGGTGCAGTTCATTCCAACTTTCGAACCCATGCAGGAAGAAGCGATCGTAAAATCGCGTCGCGTTGCCTATGGAGAAACGGAAACGAATATCTTTACTGCCGAGTATCTCGCGGCGGAACTTCTGCGTTCGGGCCGTCGAAAGGATCACGCGCGAGTAATCGCGCTAATTGAAGGTAAGCGCGTTGACATGAAGGTGCTTCGCGATATCATTAGCCGGCATGGCCTGAGTGACAAGTGGAAGAAGTTTGCGAAACAATTCGATCTGGAGGAATAAGTGAAAGACGAGACTCTTGATCTTCAAAACATGACGGTTGAGGACTTGTTTCAAGCCAAGGCTGCGCGCCGACAGCGTCTGGCCAACCTTCCTTTTGAAAAGAAAATTGAGATTGTGCGAGCGATGGGTGAAACCGTCTCAGATAGAACTTGCAGATCACTAGCGCGGCAAGCCCTAAGAGAGCTTGGCATCACTTGCAGGACACAGACGCGGTCACAGCCCGACGAAAAAGGTGCTTTCCACTGTGTCGTTAAATTGATAGCCGACGATGACGAGGATCTCTTCTCGGTTCATACACAATTAGCAGGCAGAGACAAGACCCTTCAGGATTTAAAGTCAAAGATTTCAGCAGAATGGGAGAAGCACAACCACGAATAGCTCATTAGGTCAGTCAAGTATGTTATTACCCTCAAATAGAGTTTCTAAACCTTCCTAATCTCTCTTCCTCTGACGTCACACAATTTGTGCTTATGTGCCAGTTCAAAGTATAGCTCCAAACCCTTCCTCATCTCGTCATCCATCGCAAACGCGATGTTCCGAGTTAAGTACTCCCTGATCTCCGCTGGCGATAAACCAATCTGCTTTTCGTAGCTAGCGGCAATCTCATCGACGTGTGCAAGTCCTTCATCGCGGGCGGCCGTGAAATCAATCGTCCGCACCCGGTCCGCTGCGCTCCGTCGCGCCATCCATATAGCAAACACAAATCCCAGTCCGGTAAAATCGTGCCACAGCGTCGCCAGATCAAACACGCGAAACTTATCGCGCGGAACCTTCATTGCCGGATCACCAATGATCAGCGCCGCGTCATTGTGCTCAAGCATCGTTCGGAGGTCAGGCGGCGCGACTTGCCACTCCGGTTCAAAGCCGAGGAATTCGCGAAAAATGATCTTGACGAGCGTAACCGAAGTCCGCGATGAATCATCGAGGGCGACCCGCTTAATCTTCTTCAGGTTATTCTGCTTGCTGACGATCACGACGCTGCGCACGGCAGCTCGCGAGCCGACACAAACGTCGGGAACGATCGCGATGTCGGTGAGGCGTTGATACTCGATCACCGGAACTAATGCGGCGTCGACTTCACCGTTGCGGAGCATCTCTGCGCAGCGCGACGGGGATTTATGGGTGAATAATTCCACCGCGCCCTGTTTTGAGCCGTAAAGAAAACTCCAGATCAAGGGGGCGGTGTTGAGATAGCTCGACGCGGCAATTCGAGTAAGACTATCATTAGAACTCTTGCTCATCGGGTCGAATAAATCCTACCGCAAACTCAGTCGACAGGTACGGCGGAGGACCGAAGAAACTTTCGTGGTAGCGAGTGGATAGCGTTGCTTGTAAGACCCACTTGCTGCCGCAAGCGGTTCCGTACCGGCTTTCCCCGTCATCAGTTTACGTCTATATTTGTCGGCGACCACTAACCACACTATGCCAATTCACGATATTACAGTTCCGATTCGATCCGGAATGCCGGTTTACGAAGGCGATCCCGGTGTGGAGGTCAAAGCCTGGACGGCCCTGGCCAAAGGTGACTCCTCTAATGTTTCATTCCTCCATTTCGGCGCCCACACCGGCACACACGTCGATGCCCCGGCACATTTTATCCAGGGAGCGCGCAGGATCGACGCGCTTTCTCTTGAAACCTTGATTGGTCCGGCGCGAGTCATTCGCGTGCCCGACGATATTGCAGAAATCGGTCCGGACTTTCTCGCCAGGTGCGATCTGGAACAGGTTGAACGAGTTTTGTTCCACACGCGCAATTCAAACTTTTGGAGCGAAGGCTTTCGCAAAGACTTCACGCATCTTTCGCCGGAGGCTGCGGAGAGACTGGTTAACCTGGGCGTGAAACTGGTGGGCACTGACTATCTATCCATTGAAAAATTTCATTCCGGCCATCATCGCACACACATTGCTTTGCTCTCAAAGAACGTAGTCATCGTTGAAGGATTGAACCTGAGTGGCGTCGCAGAAGGCGATTATGAATTGATCTGTTTGCCTTTAAAAATCGCCGAAGGAGCCGGTGATGGCGCGCCGGCGAGAGCGGTATTAAGAAAGCTGGATTGATACGAGTTTATTGGTCACGTAGAGGGTCAGAGAAGAGGAGGAACCGATGCCGGGTCGAAGAGAGTTCGCGATCCCTTTAGGCCTGTTGCTTATGATTCCTTGTCTCGCTCATGAGAGCAAACACGAGCTGAAGATCCAAGGTAAGCCAGACTTTAGTGGCACGTGGGCACTCGACATGACGAACAGCAGGTTTGAAGCTCCCAAAAGCAGGCTGGTTTATGACTCCTTAACATTAACCGTTTCACACCACGATCCTAAACTCGAAATAGTCCGCAAGATCGCCAAGAAAAAGAAACTGCGGACACAAGACCTAATTTATTACACCGATCGTCGAGGAGAAACGAACCCTTCATTTAATCAGAGCGAGACGGTGCAATCTAAGACATATTGGGAGGGTAATATTCTCATCACGAAGGGAACAGCCTCTATGCCGATAGCCGGCGATTTGATTATCTCCGACACATCAGAGCGGTGGGAACTTTCCGCTGACGGTAGGACACTCACTCAAATCAGCTCATATAAGGACTTTCGTAGTAAATTCGGCAATACCGGGTTTGCATTCAAGGAGCAGAATACAACAAGGATTTTCATTAAGATTCATTAGTGATCCAATTATGGTGGCTCGCCTGACAAAGCGAAGAGAATCGGTTCGCGAAACGACTAACGAGTCAAACTATCGCGAGCGCGTCTACAAACTGGTGCGTCAGATTCCGGGCGGCCGGGTAATGAGCTACGGGCAGATCGCCATCCTTCTGGGTCAGGGCTACACGCCGCGCACGGTTGGATTCGTGATGCATGGCGCGCATGAAAGCCACACGCCCTGGCATCGCGTCATTAATTCGCAAGGCCGGTGCTCGACGGGTGGCTTGCTCCTGCCTGCCGACAAACAACAACGAATGCTGGAAGCCGAAGGCGTAAAATTTACCGACGGAAAGTGTGATCTCGAGATCTTCCTCTGGCGTCCCCGTCTGAAAAAGACTGGAAAAGCCGAAACCGCAAAGGGACGCTCCGCGTTATATCGGCGTTAGTTGTTTAGAGTCTCCGCCTTTAGGCGGAAGCGTGTCAGAAGCCCGACCGTTAGGGAGCGCGCGTTTCGTTGGAGGCCCTCCCTTACGGTCGGGCTTCTGACACAAGTAGTCCGCTGCCCTGCTGACTTCTTGTGAAGGTTCGCCGCATGCAGGCAGACTCCAAACCTGAATGGAAAACAAAGGAAGCAAAGATATGAATATTGACCCCCCGCCCCAGCGCGCGCCGTATGAAGTTAGTCCGCGACGCTACTCAGTCTCACATCAAATGGCGAGACGGCATTTGAGCTGCCAAACTTTCGCGTCACGCAGAACCTCGGCGTGGTACGCGGCATCGTGGTGCGCTCGCGCAATGTCTTTGCCACGATTGGTGCGTCGTTCCAGACTTTGGTGGGCGGCAATATAACTCTCTGGACAAATATGTGCGAAGAAACCAGACGGGATGCATTCGAGATCATGATCCAGCATGCTTCGGAAATCGGCGCCAATGCGATTATCGGCATGAGATATGACACGACTGAAATCTCGACCGGCGTTACCGAAGTGATCGCTTACGGCACAGCGGTCATCGTGGAGCCGACAGATTCTGGTTACCGCTCATGAGCGAAAATGACCTGGATCCGGCCCGCGTCGCGCGAGCCCACGAAGCATTCGCCGCAGTGCCCTATGCGAGGTTACTCGGTCTCGAACTTGGTGAGGTAGACCGAGGCGCGGTCAGCATTCATCTCGAGGTCCGCGACGATCTGAGACAGAACCAGGGTGTGGTTCATGGTGGCGCCGTTGCTTCACTGATCGATACGGCTGCCGCCTTCGCCGTCCTCACTCAGCTGGAGACTAATGAACGCGTAACGACCACCGATCTGACGATTCATTACCTGCGACCCGCCAGCTCGGGTCGCCTGACGGCGAGAGCCCGGATTGTGCGAAGCGGGCGACGTTTGTTTGTTCTGTCCGTCGAAGTCACCAATAACCAGCAGGTCCTGGTGGCAACCGCGGTGACGAGCTACATTAAACTCCAGTAGAAAGACCGGAAAGCCGCCATATTCGCCAGGAATCGCCTAAGAATCCAATAGACAAGACACCTTTGAAAATGCAAAAATAGCCTTGGCTCGGTTCCTCAAAACCCTTCGACCGCGCTAACCCGGCAGGCTTTCCAGATGCATTCACTCTACGACGTACTTCTAACCCAACACGTGCGGCAACTGACGCCGGTTCGGTGCGCTTATTCAACGATCGTCCAGTTGCATCGGTACTTTGAAGACGTGGTGTTGGAAAACGGTCTCAATGCGCTGGTCATTGAGAGTCTGCCACTTTCCAGCAAGCGACTGGCCCGAGAGAAAGCTCGCGTGCGCGATCTCGCCGGGGGCGGAAGGCGTTCTTTCTTTTTTGTTGACCAGGCCGACGCTCTCAACGAACTCGTCACTGGTGTGGGACACAAGTCGGTGGTGGCTCCGGTAATCCTGCCCCAGGTCAAAACCAATCAGCTCAACGAGCATTTCCTGGTCATTGCAGACGCTCGCTTTTCCGCTTTGCTGGCAACCGTCCGCGGCCGGCCTGAGGCAGGACGTTTAGGCGGGGATGAAGTCTTCTGGACCTTTGAGCCGGATATTGTCTACTCGGCGCTTGAATATCTAATGGCGCGGGTCAGCGCTGAGCATCCTTATCACGCATCGGAGTTTGAATCAGCCGTGCGCACATCAATGCCG